>Ga0247842_10000165_pt1 | contig 148935 bp, 134 predicted proteins | sample LaCruzMarch2015__3_FD_192411 | JGI IMG/M metagenome (GOLD analysis project Ga0247842, IMG submission 192411) | Freshwater microbial communities from meromictic Lake La Cruz, Castile-La Mancha, Spain - LaCruzMarch2015_19m | ecosystem: Environmental > Aquatic > Freshwater > Lake | place: Spain... | reverse complement strand
CGGGCCTGTCGTAAATTGATGCTGCCTATCATCTCTATCTCCTTTTCTTAGATTCATATAAGAAAATCAGATAGATGATGATCGCTTGCCTATGACCTGTCAACCATCATTTTGTTACGTATAGCAGGAAGGATGCCAGCCCCCGCGGTAACTGAAAATCGTCGGTCCTACCGTTGCGGCTTTCATCCCGAATTCAGTAATCTGGCGCGATCAGCCAAACCGTTGACTCGTATTTGAAGTGAATCCCTATTGGCATCAGATATTTACATTATTACGCCAAAGCTAAAAAACCCTATGCGATACGTACCTCCAATCGCTTACCAAGTGCCTTAGCAACCCGGTCCAATGTAGAAAGCTTGATGTCTTCCGCGTGATTTTCAATTCGTGAAATAGCCGTCTTTTGGGTTTTTAGGCGCAAAGCAAGGGCTTCTTGGGTTAATCCAGCTGATTCACGCGCCTGGCGTAGCACGAATCCGATCTTGAATTGTTCGTAGCCTTCATCAAAACCAGTGGCAAACTCCTTATCCGTCTTTTTTCTCTGGGCTATATATTTTTTTAGGTCACTCATACTCTTTCCCCTTTCCTCTTCAAATAATCCCGCCTATACGATTCGGCCCTCTCTATTTCTTGTCTGGGTGTTTTCATGCTTTTTTTCTCAAAGCCATGGGTCAGTATAACCACCGCATGGCTGTCGAAGAAACAGAATATCCTGTAAATGTTCGAACTGTATTGGATTCTGCACTCCCAGATATCCTCCGTCCCTGTCAGCTTTTTAAAATATGTAGCTGGCACTATTCCCAAGTCTTCCAAGAGGCGAAGTACCCACACCACCTTTTGAGCCACTTTGCCGGGCAAGGCATCAAGAAAATCTTGGACGGGGCATTTCCCGTCTACGGTCTTATAAAAGGTAATGGTTCTGTTCATGGCAACATGTTAACCTACACGTTAACTTCTGTCAAGCTAATTGTCCCTTCGGAAATTGACAGCAGATGAAAAGATATGGCCAACCTGCATCTTTCGAACCGCATTCAGCGTTCAGGACTGCCTATCGAAACTAACGATTTGTATTTGCAACAGAGTGAGCGTGGTCCATGAAAAAATGAAATGGAAAGCGCTGAAGATTAACAAATCTGCGACTCGCGTGGGCTAAACGGTACGCTGCTTTACGCCGCCGGTTTCATGTTTCACAGAATTTAATTTTTGTATGAACTCGATTTTCAGATCACAGCCGAACTGTGCGTCTCGGCTTGTCCCGCCAAGGCGATGGAGGTCAACCTCTTTTAGATTTCCGCATCCCTTCACCCATACACAGATTTTTGAATAAACGGCCTATGGCTTCCGACGGTCGCCGGCCTCCTTCTCCCCTCTCAGGCCTTTCCCGATTTCCCCGGCGGTCTCCGACCCCTTCTCTACCGCGTCTTTCCCCTTGTCGATCCCCTTGTCGAGGACGGCCTTCCCCTTGTCGACGAGGTCCTTGCCCTTTTCGTAGACATCTTTCCCCTTGTCGACCAGTTCTTTGCCCTTCTCGTAAGCCTCCTTCCCCTGATCCACTGCCTTACCGGCCCCGATCCGGGCCTTCTCCACGGCGTCCTTGAAATTGGCGGGTCTGGATTCCGGATGCTGGAAGTAGAAGTACCCGCCGATCGCCACGGCGATGATGATCAGGATCAGCGCGAGTTTGATGAGACTCTTGAATAGAAAATAGACGATCAGCAAAACGACAAAACAGACCGCGATCGCAACCAGCGGCTGTTCGGACGCCATACGGACGATCCCTTCCATGGCTCACCTCCCAAAGGATAATATAAATTATTCTACCGGAAACGACATTGAAAAGCCAGAGATCCTTCCACAGAAAGATGGCGCTTTATCCGGGCATCAGGTCGATGACCGTAATCTCCGGCGAAGCGAGAAACCGGACGGGCGGACCCCAGGTCCCCGTCCCCCGGCTGACATGAAGCAGCGCTCCGTCCGTCAGGCGGTAGTTCCCGGCGTGAAAGGGAAAGACCAGCCGGGTGATCAGGCTGAAGGGAAAGATCTGTCCCTTGTGCGTGTGGCCGGAGAGCTGAAGGTCGAAGGCGCCGGCACTTCCCTTCTCCACGATGGGCTGGTGCTTGAGGAAAACCGTGAAACGGCCGCCGCCTGCCCTGCCGAGGATCTCGCGGTCGGAAGGATGTCCCGACGCATTGAAACGGTGGATCCCCGGATCATCGACGCCGACCAGATCGACCACCGAGGCTATGGTCGCGACACCGCCCCGCAGGGTTGTAAAACCTGCCTTTGCCGTAAAATCAAGGGCCTCGTCGATCCCCGCGTAGAATTCATGGTTCCCGGTCACGGCGAATTTCCCGTAACGGGGACGGATTTCCCGGAGCTGTGCGGCGGCTTCGGAAAGGTCGTTCCCCTGACCGTCCACAAGGTCTCCCGTAGAGACGAGCAGATCCGGCTCCGCCTCCCGGACCTTCCGGAGGATGTCCGCAAGGTATCGGCCCCGGACGATGACGCCGACATGGACATCGGAGATCTGGACGATCCGAATCCGGCCCGCCTCCTTCGGGATTTTCGTCGAATGGATGACCAGGGATTCACTCCGAATACAGCGGGCATCGATGGCGCCGTAGAGGACGATCCCCAGTGCAGCCGCGGCGGGAACGAGGAAAAGGAGCCGGGCAGCAGGAAGGAACGCCTGGACATCCATCCGGAGCACCAGGCCGGTCAGATGAATCAGGAATCGGCTGAGTTCGAAGAGAATGGAGGCGGAGAAGAAGAGCAGAAGGACCGCCATCCAGATGTACCCGGCCCAGGAGAAGAGACGGGCCAGCATTTCAAAACCGTATCGCTCGGATGCACGGACGATGACCGGCGTCATCAGGCCGATGAACAGCATCACAGCGAGGACAATCTGGGTGGCGGCCCCGGGGGCAAACGCGGCCCGGACCTTCAGGAAGAAGTAAAAGTGAAAACCGCCATAGATCGCAAAGAAGGTCAGCAGAAACAGCCCCACGTCAAAATTCCTCACAGGTATTGCATGTCATGGGAAGACAAACGCCATCGGTTTTATCTCCCGCCGTTTTCCCGGATCCGCCGGCGGCCCGTATAACCTGGATCCGAATCTCGTTACCATTTCGCGCAGAATCCTTATCATTTTGTCTCCGGCTGTGCAACCCTGCATTCAGAGTGGTGTCTCGGCGACCCGCTTTCCGCTCCGGGGCGATTTGACATTGACAGGTTCATCCCTACATTATCCATCACAAAAAGGATATCGAGGATTGGAAAGGAAGAATACTATGAAAAGAATGCTTACCTACATCGCGGCGCTTCTGTTCGTACTGACGTACCAAACAGGGAACGCCGCCCAGCGGGAGGTTAAAAAGAATATGGACCAGATCAATGCAAAAACCCGGATCACCACCGTAGCCGGCGGCTGTTTCTGGTGCGTGGAATCGGACCTGGAAAAATTGCCGGGTGTCCTGAAGGTCGTTTCCGGCTATACGGGCGGGACCGGTGTGAACCCGACCTATGAAACCTACGCCAAGAAGGGGCATGTGGAGGCCGTACAGGTCTTCTACGATCCCGAGAAGGTCACCTATCAAGTGATTCTCGATACCTTCTGGAGACACATCGATCCGACGGATGCGGGAGGGCAGTTCGGGGACCGGGGTTCCTATTACCGGAGCGTCATCTTCTATCACGATGAAGAGCAGAAGCGGATCGCAGAGAAATCCCGGGAAGAGCTCGAAAAATCGGGACGCTTCGGCAAGCCGATCGTCACGGAGATCCTGAAATTCACGAAATTCTACGACGCGGAGGAGTATCACCAGGATTACTACAAAAAGAACCCGTTGCGCTACAAATACTACCGTCACGGATCCGGTCGCGACCAGTTCCTGGAGAAGGTCTGGAAAAAGGATCAGGGTGCCGCCGCACCGGCTTCCGACAAGACCTATCGCAAGCCCGATGAGCAGACCCTGCGGAAGAAACTGACGCCTCTCCAATACGACGTCACGCAGAAGGAAGACACGGAACCGGCCTTCCAGAACGAGTACTGGGACAACAAGAAAGAGGGGATCTACGTCGATATCGCTTCGGGCGAGCCTCTCTTCAGTTCGCTCGACAAATACGATTCCGGTACGGGATGGCCCAGCTTTACCCGGCCGCTCGAACCCGGATATGTCGTAGAGAAGCAGGACAACACCCTCTTCATGCGGCGGACGGAGGTCAAAAGCCGCTACGGGGGTTCCCATCTGGGCCATGTCTTTCCCGACGGACCGGCGCCGACCGGTCTCCGGTATTGCATGAACTCTGCGGCGATGCGGTTCATCCCGAAAGAGAATCTTGAAAAAGAGGGATATGGGCAGTACCTGAAACTGTTCGAGCCGAAGCGGCCGTAATCAAGGATTCACCATGACAGCTTCCTTGCGTTCGATGCAATTGAAGATCAAATACGGGATAGGAGAAAGCTGACCATGCGGCGAACACATCTGCTTGCGGTGATGCTGTTTATCTTGATCATTATCGGTTGCGGTCCTCGCGGGATCCGGTACACTGCGACGTTGAACAATCTGCAATGTACATCAAACCGTTCAGTGGCTGTAGCTATTCTTGACGAACGCCCTTATATCCTCAACAGGGAGAAGGATCCCAGCTATGTGGGTATCATGAGGGGAGGATACGGAAATCCCTTTCATACGAGTACAGAAAGCGGAGCGCCGCTTGCCGATGACATGCTGACCACCGTTACCGACTCTTTACGCGCCAGGGGATTTACGGTCATGCCGGTGAAAACTTCCACCCCGGATTCCCGGAAGTCCGTCATGGCCAAGTTCAGCGCATCGGGTGCCGACCGTCTTTTCCTCATGGATCTCAAGGAGTGGCAAAGCGATTATCTGCCCAGGGCCTTCACGCCGGAAAGATCGAATCTCTTCCTGAATGTCGAAGTCGCGGTTTTTGATCGTAATCAGAAGATGATTGAGAAAAACAATCTGCGGGAAGAACTCACCCTTCCTTCAGGTTGGCCGGAGAGTACCGTACCGGATGCCTATCAGAGAATAATCCGACAGCTTATTGACGACTCCCGCGTCTGTCGGGCACTGCGATAAAAATTATCGTTTCTTCCGTAGGAAGCGATTTGCATAGGGAAGGACAATGGTAAAGAAAGTCTTGATTGTCGACGATAACGGCGCCAATCTATATATGTTGGAAAGCATGCTCAAGGGATACGACCTTGAAGTGATTTCAGCGGAAAACGGTCAAGATGCACTGGATAAGGCCCGTCTCAATCCTCCGGACCTTGTTGTCACAGATATTCTGATGCCGGTGATGGACGGCTACGCCTTATGCCGGGAATGGAAATCCGATGACACACTCAAACATATCCCCCTGGTATTTTACACCGCCACATATACAAAGCACAAAGACGAGGGGTTTGCTTTAAGTATCGGGGCGGAGCGATTCATTCTCAAACCCCAGGAACCGGATATACTGATGAATATTTTAAATGAGGTATTGGAAGAAAACTATGTGGTCAAGCAGGTGGCGACGAAACCTTTTGAGGAAGAAATGGAGTTTTTCAGGCAGTACAATGAAATTCTTTTCAAAAAGCTTGAAAAGAAAATGTCGGATCTCGAGATTGCCAATCAGGAACTGAAGATATTGGAGGAGAGGTATCGGCTGAGTTTCGAGCATGTCATGGATGTTATTTATACGATTGACGCGGATCTCAATATTATCAGCATATCTCCGAGCGTGGAGAGAATATTGGGGTACAAACCACAAGATTTTATCGGTCGACCTGTTTCCGATTTGGAAAAAATTCTGACGCCGGAATCTTTTAAACAAGCGGTAGCCAGTACGATTCAGGTCTTGCAGGGTGACAAGATTCCGGTGCCCGTTTATGAGTTTATTGCAAAGGATGGAACCATCAAGTATGGCGAAGTCAGTGGATCCCCCATCATGCGCGAAGGCAAAATCATCGGCATCATTTCCATTGCCCGCGACATCACCGAGCGTAGGCGGGCCGAGGAGGCGCTGGAAAGCGAGCGCACTCTCCTGCGAAATCTGATCGATAATGTCCCCGATCGTATCTATGCCAAAGACTCCGAGGGCCGATTTATCATTTGCAATGAATCGATGATTCGCCGCATGGGTATGACCAGCATGACCGATCTCGTGGGCAAGTCAGACTTTGACCTTCTGCCGCTGGAGATGGCGCAACGATTCCATGCCGATGAGCAGGCGATCATCCAGTCCGGCGTACCGATGATTAACCGCGAGGAACCTCTGACAACCGAGGGTGGCACGATCACGCGATGGAACCTGGCGACCAAAGTACCTCTACTCGACAAGCAAGGCAACAGGATCGGGATTGTGGGCGTGGGCCGGGAAATCACCGACCTCAAGCAGACTGAGCAGCAACTCAAAGATACCCTTGAGAGTCTCAGAAAGGCGGTTAGCACGACCATTCAGGTCATGGTATCCGCCGTGGAAGCGAGAGATCCCTATACTGCCGGTCACCAGACCCGGTCTGCGGACCTTGCCCGGTACATTGCCACCGAGATGGGCCTGCCTCAGGAGAAAATCGACGGCATTCGTATCGCAGGTTCCATCCATGACATCGGGAAATTATCCATACCCGCGGAGATATTGTCAAAGCCCACCAAGCTTACAGAAATTGAATTTTCTCTGATTAAAGAACACGCCCGGCAAGGGTATGAGATTCTGAAAAATGTGGAATCTCCATGGCCTCTGGCGGAGATTGTCCACCAGCACCATGAACGGATGGATGGCTCCGGCTATCCAAGAAACCTGAAAGGGGATGAGATTCTGATCGAGGCCCGCATCCTTACTGTTGCCGACGTGGTGGAAGCCATCGCCTCACACAGGCCCTATCGTCCCGGCTTGGGCATTGATGTAGCCCTGGATGAAATCGAGAAAAACAGAGGGACCTTTTACGACGATGCTGTCGTAGATGCCTGCCTGAGATTATTCCGGGAAAAAGGTTTTAAGCTTGAAGTGTCTTGATTTCAAGCCATAATCCTCACATCATTTGGGTACCGCGCTTCGCGGACTTGTTGGTGCTCCAACCTGTGGACGTCGCCTAAGTGGACATGAACATACTCACTTACTTCTTATAGCCCCCATCAATCAAATTTTATTGTTACTTTAGATTTATTCGGGTAGCTCGGGTAGCTCGGATTATTATTCTTTATATCAATCATTTTATCAATCATGATCGTTAGTATATATCCGTATGAACTTGAGTATGACCATCCGTGCATGATCCATGGAAGATCGGGCAATCCGAAATTCTCTGTGAAATCTTTGACAAACTCTTCAGCTCGCTTTCCGGATGTAGAAAATAAATAATCTATTAGTTTGCCGCTAAAAGAAATTTGGGAAACCCTGCCACTTTCATCATCGTCACTAATGAAACCAGCATAATAGCCATCTTTTCTTTTTATGAGAAAACCTTTCCTGCCAACAATGGATGATCCCATATATACATTTTTATTAACTATCTTACCAAATATGGTTTCATCTCCGTACATAGACATATTATAATCCATCAGTAATCGAAAACGACTGTCTATGGTACTAATTATATAATCCTTGTTCAATAATTCTAAGCATATTTTTCGTGCTTCGTTTATATCCATTCCGATACTTAGCCCTTTTATTATTATTGGCTTTTCGCTTGTCTTTTCTTCTGCAACCGTAAGAGGTACAAAAAGAAATGCAACAAAAACGATAACAGCTAAAATCAAAAATACGCGGGTTTTCATAGACACCTCCCTTTAATTGCAAAAAACACACCCCCCGTTCTCTTCATCGAGAAACGGGGGGTGTGATCAATGCTGCCATATGTCACCTCAGGGGGTTCAATGGTGCTTTGACGGATATCGCTATTTATTCCATATTGCATCAAGCTGCTTGTTTTCAGCTTTATCAATATTATTTGTGGTTTTCAGGCAGGAGCCCACACTTCAACGCTCCCGACTGCTCCATGCCAAAATTTTACCCCCATTGTAAATCAAATCTCAGTGTGATCGTACCTTATCATAATAGCCGAGAAATCAACATCATTTATTGATGTTTTAAAACAAGCATTTTGCGCGTTCACGGTGTTTTCAGACACGTTACGATTGTTCTTGAGTCGTGTCTTGAACGCATCTTTGGCTGCTTTGAGTATTTTGTCTTTCGTTTTCCTGCTACCGATTGCCTCGAAGTACGGCCAGCGCTTCGTCTATTTCCCGTCCCTTGGCTTCGATAATATCCATGAGCATTTCCGGTGTCCGGTCATCCACATTGGCTTTCCTGTTCGGATTGACGGCCTTGAGGTCATAAACAGCGTCTTCGATTTCTTTGGCCTTTCCGGCCAGTTCCCTCGACTCCCGCGTCAGTTCCTTGATCTTGGCTTCGGCCTCTTCGATGGCCCGGTCATCACGCGGCTTGACTTTCTTCAGATCGGCGACTCGCTGCAACCATTGCGCGGCCTCCTGCCCCTTGGCGATGGACTTCTCCTTGAGCGGCCTGGCCTCCTCGGCGGCGAGACGCTTGCGCTCGTCCATGTCCACAGTCCAGGAAAGCTCGCTCTCCCCTCTTGTCGGCAGCAGCCGCAGGAAGTCTTCAAAATGCTTGAGCATCAGAGGTATCTTCTTCCGTATCTTCAGTTCGGATAGGTCGTAATACCAGATCTTCCGCGTCGGCTGGCCTTTGGTGAAAAAAAGCAGGTTGGTTTTCACACCCGCGCCCGCTGCCGTGAACACGCCACCCGGCAGGCTGACCACGCACCACAGGTTGCAATCATCCAGCATCTTGCGCTTGGTCTTGACGAACGCATCTTCATTGGTACGGAACAGAAGTCCCTCGTCGAGTACGATCCCGCAGCGTCCACCTTCACGCAGGCTGCGGATAACGTGTTGGAGAAACAGCACCTGCGTCGCTCCGGTTTTATAGTCAAAGTTGGTCTGGGCGTCCTTGCCTTCCTTGCCACCGAAGGGTGGATTGGTCAGGATCACATCAAAGGTCTGCGGTGCATCCTCGAACAGCCCGCCATAGGTTTCCCGACCGGTCAGCGTATTGCCATGCCAGAGGTTCGGCTTGTCGATGCCGTGAAGAATGAGATTTGCCAAGGCGATTGGATAGATGAGGTTTTCTTTCTCCCGGCCCCAGAAGGTGCGTTGCTTCAGCGTTTCAAGTTGCTCGGCGGTGGCCTCTTTGCCCAGATTGTCCCGGATGTGCTCGAAGCTCTGGGCGAGGAAACCACCCGTGCCGCAGCCGGGATCGTATACCGTGTCGTCAATGCCGGGATCAATGACTTGGACCATCGCTTTGATGACTTGGCGCGGGGTAAAGAACTGACCACCGTCGTTTCCCTTCTCGCCCATCTTCAGGAGAAGTCCTTCATAGACCTGAGAGAGTGTGAAGACATGCGTCGGATCCACCGTCTCGGCGGTGAGCTGATCCACCTTGTCCAGCACGTCCAGAAAGTTCCGCTCCGTGTCGATCCGCACCCGCTCGACGCCGGTCATGATCTCGCTGATCACCTTTTGACGCGGAGAGGCGTCGGGTCGATTCTTCAAATCCTTCAAGTACGGCAACAACTCTATATTGACGAAATTGAAAAAGGCGTTTTGCGGTGAGTTCTGAAGCTCGACACGCTTGTTGATCTGACCTTCAGGCAAAGTCTCCACTGGCGCTGCCCAGTCCCGCCAGCGAAACGGTGTTTCCAGAGAGGGACGGAATGGAATACCGGCGGCGTAATACTCCTGCTCCTCTTGGTGTTCCTTCTCGTCGAGGATGCGCAGAAAGAGAATCCACGTCAATTCAGGGACGTACTGCATGGCCCCGGCGCAATTGCCTCGCCGCATAATGTCGCAGATACTCTTGACTGCCTGATCCACCGATTGCTGGGTGGCCAGCCGCCGGCCGTTACCGTTTCCGTTTCCATTGTTCTTTTTCCTGCCTGCCATCCGTCACTTCCTGTCTTTGATCAGATTCACAACCACTTTGGTCAGAATGTCCTTCTGGTTCGGATTGCTTTCCGCAATCATCAGCGTGATGGCAACCAGCGCGTTGTCGGCGATATGCCGGGAGCCGTCGCCGCGGTAGAGGATGCCGTTCTTCTCCATGAACCAGAGAAACAGGGCGGCGCCAATGCGCTTGTTGCCGTCCACGAAACTGTGGTTCTTGACGAGAAAATAGAGGAGATGGGCGGCCTTTTCCTCCAGGCTCGGATAGAGGTCTTTGCCGTCGAAGGATTGCATCACCGCCCCCAGCGACCCGCGCAGGCTCTGGTCCTTTTCCCTGCCGAAAAGATCCGATCCGCCGAATTTGCGCCGCAACTCCCCGATGACAATCATCGCCTCATCATAGTCAATGCCCCTGGCCTCCTCCGGTTTCAGGCGGGCGACGGAGACCCGCTGGTGATCGTAATCATCCAGGAGATCGAGTGCGAAGGCATAGTCCGTTACCACTTGGAGGAGCGCCCGGGCCTGGTCCGACGTCACGTCATACCGCTGTAAAACCTGCCCGACCAGTTTCAACGACTGTTGGAGCTCTTTCAGGCGTTTTGCATTGACGGAGTAGCCCTTGACCAGGTGATCCCGCAGCACCTGGGTCGCCCAGATGCGGAACTGCGTGCCGCGCAGGGAGTTGACGCGGTAGCCGACCCCGATGATCACATCGAGGTTGTACAGGTCCATCTCACGAAGTTTTCCGTCCGCGGCAACCTGTGCCTTTTTTGCACAAGTTGCCGTTTGGTCCAACTCGCTGGTTTCATAGATGTTGCGGATGTGGCGCAGGATCACGGACCGGTCCCGACCGAAGAGCCCGGCCATCTGATGGGCGTCCATCCACAGCGTCTCTTTTTCCAGACGGACATCGATGCTCATGCTGCCGTCGGGAGTCTGATACAGGATGATTGCACCGTTTTTATATTCAGCCGGCTCCTCGCGCACCGCATGCTTTTTCTTGCCCACGCTGCTTTTTGCCTTCATAACTCCCCCGCGAACGCCCGTCGCAGCAGAGCCGCCGGCAGGGCATTGATGGTTGCCAGTTCTTCTTCCACCACCACACGGGTCTTCTCAACCGCTGCCATCTGCTCCTGCAACTCCTCTGCAATCCGCTGCTGTTCGGAAAGCTGCGGAATAGCAAGCTTGAGACTCTTAAGACGAATAGCGGGCAAATGCGCAATCGTGGTTTTTGCATTGGATTCAATGAATTCACCTTCAAAGGCTCCTTGCCAGAGTCGATACATGACGAAATTGGGATCGATAGCATCATTGATTGGTCGTAACCGATGAAGTGCTTTTTGGTAACAACACCTGCTGATTTGACCTTGCCAGACGGCCGCTCTACCGGGTTCACCCCCTTCGCACACGAGTAGATCGCCTATTCTAAGTGATAGCTTGGCTTCTTGGTCCTCAGAGAAATCCATCTCAGCAATGTCGGTGAGATCAAATCTATTCCACTGCACGTTCGCATTTCGGATATACGAAATAGAGCGATTTCCAACTTTACTTGCAGGGGATAGCATTTTACCCAATCGTACATCGCAAACGTCGTCCAATCTGACCCAGCGCCACCCGTCGGGGAGGGGTTGGCCGGGTTGGGGAAAGACCTTGCGTAGGAAGGCGGCGGGCAGGGCTTTGACTGCTGCAAGCCGAGCTTGTGCAGCCGTGCGGGCCTTGTCCACCGCCGCCATCTGTTCGCGCAATAAACCCGCTATGCGCCGCTGCTTATGTAAGGGTGGGAGGGGGATTTCGAGATTTGCAAGTTGACTGAATCTTAAGTTCTGGATATTGGCACCCCGGGCTTGACTGTCGCGCCAGTCGAGAAATAACCTGCTCCTAAACCACAAGTTAACGAAATCCGTTTGAGATTGGTTTTTGGCGCGAACAATGCCGCAGAACGCACCAACTGACCCTTTCCATTCCTCTTCGAGCGTGGCGGTTTTACCAACAACATCAGCACTGCCAGACGACATGCAGATAGCAGCATCACCAACACGCAAAAACTGTACTGGGCGTACATGTGAATTTGGCACCCAGATGAGGTCTTTTGCAGTATCAAGCCTTAGCCCGATATTGCCTGCTCGAAGTATGGGGACTCTGCCATCTTCTGGGAAGACTGATACGTCTGCCTTATCAAAGGTTACGCCCCGGATGAACTCGCAAACATCCCCCAGCCTAACCCAGCGCCAGCCCGATGGCAGTTCCCTCTGTTGGGGCAATGAATGCGTTGCCCTTGCTTGTGCGGTCTCACTCATACGACGAATATCCCTGCCTTGCTTCCATTCCTGCAGATCTTCCTTGGCATCGATTCCTTGCGGTCAGAGCGATATCCTCGATTTCGCACTTGGCCCCGGAGCCGAGATCGACCATTTTCCTGATACCAAGAAAATGGCCTTTGGGGTCAGATCCCGCGTCCCTGTCAAGCCTCATGCGGCGAACATCCTTGTCTTGGTCTCGATGAGCAGGCTGCGCGGATTGCCTGCCCCTTGAAGCGCTGCCAAGCCTCCGGCCAGTCTGACCTCCGGTGTCTGGAAGATCTGCGGGTTTTCCAGCCCTTCGGTGCCGCCGCGCTCGAACTGGCTGGCAATCGCGCGGATCGTATCGGCGGCGCGTTGTGACAGGGTTTTCAACCAGTCTTCGTTCTTGTACGTGAATGCCAGCGTACGATCGTGGCGAGTGCGCGGGTTCATGCCCCAGCCGAGTTCAGCCAGCACATCGTAAAGGTCGTAGTCCTGACGATCATCCACCATCCGCACGACGGTCGGCGAGTAGCCGGACGTCACCAGGGCGTCGATGAGTTCCTGCCGTGAGGGCGGGTCTATCCAGCGGCCCCGGAAGTCGTTCAGCGTGTGAACCTCCTGGACAAGGCGGGCAGCAAGGCGGGCCTTGTACTCCTCGATGGGAACGGGCATGGCCTTGCCGTCCACATCCGTGACGATGAAACGGCCGGCGTCTGTGATACGAACGTCGAACCCCTCAACGCTAATGGTTGGTTCCGGAAGGGGAGGGTCAACAATGACAGGGCCATCTGGACCGTCCGTTCGTGGTCGTGTGGGTTTTGTGATGAACTCCTCGCCAAAGAGGCGCGTGGCGTCGGTGTAGTCGTAGACGCGAAACATCAGCTTTCCCGTGGGCGCATCAATACGCGTGCCGCGTCCGACCATCTGGTAGAAGCTGATGGGACTTTTGAGATACTTGAAGAAGACGATATTCCGCACGCAGGGGACATCCACCCCTGTGGACAGCAGGTCCACGGTAGTGGCAATGAAATGGCTGCGCGAGGAGGCCCGCAGGTCAGGAAGCTGATCGTTGCCGCTGCCGGCAGCGGTGCACTTGAAAGCGTAATACTCCAGACGCTGTTTGCCGTTCTTGGCGCACCATTCGGCATAGAGGTTGTTCATGCAGACAGCCACGTCGTCAGCATGGCGGTCGCGGGCGCAGAAGATAATGGTCTTCTGCTCGGGGTTGCCGGTTTCCAGCAGGTAGTTGAACAGATCCCGGCACATGGCCAAGACGCGATCCGGCAGAAGGATGCGGTCTTCATACTGGTGCTTCCGGTAAAGCGCTTCAATCTGATCGGCGGTAACGGGCTCACCGGTGATGGCGTCCTTCGGGTTGCGGGCGATAATCTCCTTTTTGGCAATGCCGGTGTCGTCGAGGTTGACGCGGCCCTTCTGAATTTCACAAGCGGCGAGGTATCCATCCTCGATGGCCTGGGCAATGTCGTATTCATAGGCCGGTTCGCCGAAATAGGCGAGGTTGTTGGCGGTGATCTCTGCATCGGCCAAAACCTCCCTCTCGACACCGTAAGGCGCGGGGCGATCAACATCTTGCACTATTTTCAAAGTCTTTGTCTGCCCCTCCGCGGCAAGCGGCAATTCCTCCGAGGATGCTGTTTTACGTTCCTCCTTTTGTCGCTTGAGGCTTTCCACAAGTTGCCGGGGGGTTGCGGTTAGACCAACCTGCACGGCGTTTCTATTCCGGGTCAGCACCTGCGACCACTTGCCCCAGGCCGAACGGTGGCACTCGTCGATCACGATGTGCGTGAAGTAGTCTTCGGGGTAGTATGTGGTCAGGAAGTTGGCGTCGCCGTTCTCATTCTCAATGCCGAGGGTCTGATATGTGGCGATATGGATGCGGGCGTTCTTGGCATTGTTGATGCCGTCCGGTTTGCGATACGCCTCAGCCGCGTCGGAACCAAAGACATTCTGGAAGGCTTTGAGGGCCTGCGTGCGAAGTTCGTCGCGGTCACAGACGAACAAGGCACGGGTGAGTTGCCCGGCATCGGATATTCTCTTGAGCAGGTTGACTGCGATGAAGGTCTTGCCGGAACCCGTGGCCAGGGAAAGCAGTGCACGCTTGGGCTGCCCGGAGCCTTCGCATCTTGCTATCTTCTCCATGACGGCGCGGATCGCCGCATCCTGGTAATAACGCCGGGCGCCTTCGCCGCCGGGGTATCGCTGCAAGAGCGGTCTGGCGGCCGGCGATTCAAGCGTGTAGCCCATGCCTTGCTCATACCGGGTGCGAAGCTCAGCCGGGGAAGGAAATGAGGCAATCGGTTTCGGTGCAGCGGTTAACCCGGAGAAGCAATCGAACTCGACGAACTGATGGCCGTTGGACGTGAAGATGAATCGGACGTTGTGGCGTCGGCATTCGGCATAGCCCTTGGCTTGATCAAGGCCGTGACCGGGCGGATGACTCTCTTTCTTGGCCTCGATGAGGGCCAGGGCGACCGGCTGGGTATCGACGTTCACCTTGACCCGTAAAACGTAGTCGATCTTTCCCCGCGAGCGGCGTCGAGCCTTGCCGTTGATGATCTCGACCGTTCCTGCGGTCTCTTCCCGTCGAATGAGGTCTTCGGTCCAACCGCATTTGTGAATCGCCGGATCGATCAGCTTGGCTCTCGTGTCGGCTTCGTTTAGAGTCATTTATTCCCCAAGATCAGATAGGTAACAACACATTTTTTACCGCTGGTGTTTTTACTGCCCTCCCTCGCCGCATCTCCTGTGAAAAAAAAGACCCCAGGTTCTTCTGGAGACTCAGGATCTGTGATCACCACACATCACCTCGTTTGGTTTCGTTAATGGTCCCCTTGGGAACAAGGATATTCAAAACTTTATGGAAACCTATATTATGCCTACAAATTTATCAACAACTATTCCCCCTCCTTCAGATTCCTGTTCGATTGAGACCCTAAATTGATCTCCTCTGTGTATCAATGGAAATGGAACAAGATGATTAGTCTCCGGTTCCAGGCATCCAGCGTAGCAATTTCTCCTTCAGCGAGTAGTTGGTTCTCGACAGGCCTTCGGTCGCGTTCTGCAATATTATAGTAATTCCTTATTTCTGTTAATATTCAAGCGGATAATTATTCTCCGCACCAATTTCTTGTACCACAATTCGTTCTACTTTGGATAATTAGGCAAGAATTTGGTAGAATCGTATCTACCGTTCGGAGTCGGGCAGTGTTATATATTAAAATATGGTGGATCCAAGCGAAACGACTCGGCCTGGATTCTATCTAATTTACCAACAGAGGAGACGATTTATGACAGAATCCATATCTCGCAGATCGTTCATCAAGGGGAGCGCCGTTCTTGGCGCATCATCGATCCTGGGAGGCAGTGTCGTCGGATGGATGGAGAAGCTCGCGTTCGCCCAAGGCAACATCGACATCGCGGCAGTGAAGGGCGCGGACTATTTCAGGAACACGATCAAAGCCGTGGAAATCCTCGGCGGGATGGGCAGGTTCGTGTCGAAGCAATCGAAGGTGGGCCTGCTGATCAATTCTCCCTGGCAGCACCCGGGCAGTTACGTGAGACCGGAGATCACCCTGGCCGTGATCCAGATGTGCCGCGATGCCGGGGCGAAGGAGATCGGGGTCTTCAAGAGCCTCGGCAACTCCTACTGGCGGCGTAGCGCGCTCTCCCAAAAATTCAGTGACGAAGTAAAGAGCATCCGGTCTCTGGAAGGAAGGCATACGGAAGTGTCCATTCCGCGCGGCCGGTCGCTGAAGAGAGCCGAAATCGCAAAGGGATTTTTGGATTGCGACGTACTCATCAACATTCCCATCGCGAAAGACCACACCGGTGTACGCTTCACCGGCACTATGAAGAACATGATGGGCGCGACCTCTTCCAGCACCAACGGGTTCTTTCACTCCGGGTCCGGGGCACGCGGCTATTACGACGATGTCGAGTTTCTCTCACAATGCATCGCCGATTTGAATCTGGTGAGAAAGCCGGATCTGTGCATCGTCGACGGGACGGAAGTGCTCGCGATGAACGGCCCGCAGGGACCGGGAAAACTGATCAAACCGCAGAAAGTCTTCGCCGGAGTGGATCGGGTGGCGGTGGATGTTTACGGCGCCAATCTGCTCAGCCTCAGGGGGGAAGAGATTCGAACGACCCGGATGGCGCACGAACATGGACTGGGAGAGATCCAACTGGCGCGGCTTCGGATTCAAGAGGTAACCTTGTGATAGGTGTGATCATGCGGGGAACGTGCATCGGTGTGCTGCTGCTCCTGATCGCGGCGAGCGCAACAGCACAGCAAGGGCCCGGGGATCTCTCCGGTTATCTGCCCTCACGCGGCGAGATCGCCGGCTGGACGCTCAGCGAAGCGCCGATGAACTATCGAGGCGATAAGCTCTTCGTGATGATCAACGGCGGGGCTGACATCTACCATGAGTATGGATTCACGCAAGTGCTCAGCGCAGAGTACGAGGACGTACGCGGAAAATCGATCAAGCTGGAAATCTACGAAATGGAAAGCCCGGCTGCAGCGTACGGAATCTACACATTCAAGATCGGCGTCGTTGGCAAAGCGCCGGCGATCGGCCAGGAAGCGCTTCTTGAAGATTACTATCTCAACTTCTGGAAAGGAAACCTGCTGGTCACGGTGATCGGACAGGACTCGGAGGAGGAGACCGTTCAAGGTGTCGTTGCGTTCGCAAAGGCGGTCGACGCACGCATCGCGAAGGCGGGCGAACGGCCAGAGCTGACGGTTCTGCTGCTCCGCGAGCCGCTCCCGTTTTCCCATCCGAAGTACGTTCGCGGACCTCTTGGCGTGATGAACAGCTACATCTTCGAGCGGGATAATATCTTCCGCGTCCGCGAGGGCATGATCGGCGCTGTCGGCGATTGTCAGGCTTTCGTGTTTCGTTACACGGACGAAGGTGAGAGTGCCAAGTCCTACGATCACGCCACTAAGCGTCTCAGTGTCAGCCCCCAATTCATGAGCCGTGCCCTGCAAGGAAAACGGTACTCGATGGTCGGCCGCGACAAAGAGCTCGTCATGATCAATCAAACGGGGCGCTACATCGCTATCGTGATTGGGCAGTATCTGGACAGGGTAAAGTCAACGTCGGACCGATTGGTTGAAAAGTTGAAAGGCAGATGATAGCGCGCCGCTCAAGTTTCCGCTGTGACTGGGGTAAAAGCAGGGTTGGGCTTGCCCAGCAATCTGGCCACCGAAGTCTTATTTTTCCGCCAAAATACAAAAATCGTGTACAAACACCACGACCAGCGAAAAACACCAATCTGGGAGGGCAGTTGACTAGTCCCCGGGCATGAAATTCACGTTCAACAGGGCAGTTTGAGCTGCCGTTATTCGTTCCTCAGTTCCTAATAATCACGAAAAAACGACATTTAAGAAAATTGACTTTTTCTTAAAAATACGGTTTTTTAAAAGAAAATAATGGATAACCCTTACACTTACCAACTAAACAGAACGGATGAAAGAAAAACATTGAACATTACCAGTTGTACAAGTGAAATTTAATCCTCCCATGTTCATGCGGAGCGTTCAAGTTTTTTTCTCCGCCGCAAGCAAGGGCCTGCACGATATGCCGAACCATGACTCTACACATATCTAAGTGAAGAACGGCTGAAGTAAGGATATGAACGTTACCGCAGCCGTTCGTTCAAGAGATCTGAATCCAATTCAGATGATTATGAAACCAGATCATTAACCAGAAGTGTGATCATCATGATAAGCTTATTCCCATTGGCTTCGCTAATACTTCCTTTCTTTATATCGGTTTCAATTTTATTAATGGTAGCCTCTAATTGATTGAGGGCTGGGGTTAACTTTCCATCTCGTATGAAATCTCCAACCTTCTTGAGGTTCGCCATGTAGGAGTTTTCTACTGCCTTTGAAAGTTTGAGAACATACACGGCATCGATAATTTGATTAATCAGCACATCTGGTGGCGGCACACTCACAGATATAGTTACATAAGTATCACCAATTTTACTCTCTGGAAAGCCGTTATCCTTCGCAAAGAATCTGATTGTATATGTTCTTGCCTGGGTATAGTCAGGGATCCACGAGAAAATCCTCGTAGCAGGATCAAAAGAAGCACCTGGGGGTAGCGGCTCAGTAAAATAGGTAATGCTGTCACCATCAGGATCGGTGGCCGTTACAGTGAACTGGAGGAGTTGGCCTTCAACGGCCTGTTTAGATCCAACGGGTTCGAAGACAGGCGCACTGTTCCCTCGGTCAAATGTGGCCGTCACCATCTGCGCACCAGTCTTCTTCATAATAATGCATTTATTCCCGTTTGATATATCACAACCTCCTGACCAGGAGGAGAAAGTTGAACCGGCATAATGGGTTGCCGTCAAGGTAATGACGGTACCCGAATTGTAGCTGGCTGTACCGGTATTGCCATTCCAACTGATTGTCCCGATACTTGCAGATATTGAACCGGTACCTGTTCCGGACTTATTCACTGTAAGTGTGGGGTCAGAGGGCAAGGTTTGATTTACGTGTCCGAAACTAATCCCATCGGCATGGATAGTGAAAGTTCTGTCAGAAAAATAAAGCCCCGGCTTTGAAGCTGAAACTGTTACAATATCCCCAGGATCTACATTGCGAATAAGGTATTTCCCTTCCGAACGCGTTGATGATTCCCCAGTCGGTGAGTATACGATTGGATAAGGGCATGCATCTTGATGTAGATTGCTAATGCAGGTGACAACCGCACCAGGAAGGGGTTGTTTGGGCGTATCATTAGTCCTCACTTGACCGATAATGGCGCTTTTACCATCTTCGATACCCCATCCGATCATATCTGCGGTCGTTGCCAATCTGAAAGTAGACATGTTCGGGTCGGGAATTGGTCGGGCATTTGGCGAATACTCCGTTACATACCCATCTTGAGTAATTTTCAGAGAGAAGGGAGTACCAAAAGGAAGGTTGCTTAGAATAAAATTTCCCGTATCATTCGATGTGGTAAAGTTTTCCGGTTTGCCCACCTGTTCTATTCTTGCACCTATTATAGCAGCCGTACCTTGAAAATTCGTTATGTTACTCCAGACGGAGTTAGGTGATGGGGGTGTGATATTTGGGATAATCGTTGAGTCACAACCCCTGATCGTCCCAGAAGCAATAACATCATAATCCCAAATATTCACAAACGTAGCATTAAAATATGTTGGATTTCCAAGCGCCGCAAGAGGAATTCTTGCCTCCATGACATCACCGAAAGCTACCGAATATCCTGTTATGGGGTATGGTATAAAAACACCATTTTGGGCGGTCCCTGCATTAAAAGTTGTATTATAAATATTTGAGCCAAGATCATCAAAGGGTCCTCCAGGAAAAACCTGTTGGCCAGGTTGATAGTCGAAGTTCATTTCAATGATCACAGAAGGTTTAATTGGTTTGTTAAGGGTCTCCACCATGATGTATGCATAGTCATTGTCCATTCTCGTATAAACTGCCTTAATATCCGAATTGGGACCGCATGAACCGGTATTTGATGTATTAAAGTAAGCAGGGGTTATTGAAGCCCACTCGATTGGATTTCCGTCAACGGAGTTAGGTGATGGGGGTGTGATATTTGGGATAATCGTTGAGTCACAACCCCCGATCGTCCCAGAAGCAATAACATCATAATCCCAAATATTCACAAACGTAGCATTAAAATATGTTGGATTTCCAAGCGCCGCAAGAGGAATTCTTGCCTCCATGACATCACCGAAAGCTACCGAATATCCTGTTATGGGGTATGGTATAAAAACACCATTTTGGGCGGTCCCTGCATTAAAAGTTGTATTATAAATATTTGAGCCAAGATCATCAAAGGGTCCTCCAGGAAAAACCTGTTGGCCAGGTTGATAGTCGAAGTTCATTTCAATGATCACAGAAGGTTTAATTGGTTTGTTAAGGGTCTCCACCATGATGTATGCATAGTCATTGTCCATTCTCGTATAAACTGCCTTAATATCCGAATTGGGACCGCATGAACCGGTATTTGATGTATTAAAGTAAGCAGGGGTTATTGAAGCCCACTCGATTGGATTTCCGTCGGTAGCAGGATACTGCGTTGATCCAAAAGCAATTGTATTGTCACATGATAGGTATGGGCCTCTCCAGTAATCCAGAGCGACAGCATCAATATTGGCTGGTGAGAATACCGAGAGGGGAATTTTACCTTCTGCCACGGCGCTTAGAGCACCGTACTCCGGGCCATTATACAACTGAGTCCACGGTTGATTATCACTTAGAGCACCATAGCGAGCAAAAACAATTGCTTCAGAACCCCCAAAATGAACGCTTAACTGTGAAATATTGTTCTCACGAAAAAGAAGAACCAACCTTCTAGGATCGATAGATTCCCTTAATAAAAATCTTCCATTCCAAGTATCTACCCTCCAATATAGATAGGTACTATCCTTTGCAAGGTAAAGACTTTTTAAGTCTGTTTCTTGTTCACAAGAGGAGTCATTCTGAGGATCAGATATTACTGGCTGTATGCCAATCCAATCATCAGCGATTCCATTAACAGTAATTGAGTCAGCAAGGACGGTAGGAACTTTGGATAAAAAAGACATTGATTCGGCAGAAGCCGAAAAACAAAAGATTGGCAATAAGCAAATTGAAAATACTAAAGCGATAACACACCTGCAATGTTTTTGCATTACGTCCTCCTAAATCATTTTTTTAAAATACGGAAGCTCTGAAACTTAACATAGATGCGAACTTGCTGATATGATGTAAATATACTGGAAAGGTTTCTTGTATGTCAATACAATTTTATCACAACTTTTTGTGGCGGGACGGGAATTGAATTTGGTAGCCCCGAGTAGCTTGTGGAAATCTTCAAATGAAGATTACTGTTTGAAGGTTGGATCTCCGTCAGAACCGCGGGGCTCACTCTTTCAGCTTACTATTCCGTTTATATCGGTTTTTAAGAAAATACACGATTTCTTAAAAATATTCGCATAGTGAGCAACGTAGAAAGTCAGCTACGACGTTTAGCCATCTAAAGGAGGCGCTGAATAATTCCTTATCTGATAAGACCAAAAAATTCTTCCTCTCTTGTTTCATCTACAAGAATATCCAAGAAGCGTTTTTCCGGAAATGTTGCCGACACGCGGGAAAGCACGACGTTGCCTATCTGTGGACGGTGAGGGATACAATGGCCCGCATCAGCGAAATCAATCGCCTGACGGGGAGCGATGTCAATCTAGCTGATAAATATTTGGTCCTTTACACTCGCAAGAAGAAAGGTGGTCACTTGACGCCCCGCAAGATACCCATGACTGAAAAACTTTACGACGTGTTGAGCAAGAGGTTTGCAGTGCGGGACAAAACAAAACCGTGGGTCTTTTGGTATACGTACAAGAGCAGGAAGAGTGGCAAGGTAGTCTCGGGGCCGTATGTTGATCGAAAAGACATTATGTGGAATCTGTGTGAAAAGGCAGAGGTCAAATACTTTCGTTTTCATGCATTGAGGCATGCTGGTGCTTCGATGATGGACAACAGTAACGTTCCGATTGGGGCTATTCAGAAATTACTCGGCCATGAAAATCGTACCACGACAGATATATCTGCACAGCTTTGGAATGGCCGAACGGGAAGCGATCGCTGCATATGAATCGGCTAGACAAAAGTCTCACACAGATTCTCACACAGATAAAAAAGAAGGGGCCACGCATTGCGTAACCCCTTGATTTTATGGAGCCGATGAGCAGGATCGAACTGCTGACCTGCTGATTACGAATCAGCTGCTCTACCGTCTGAGCTACATCGGCATTCCGTCGATATGGGTGCATCCTTGAAAGATTTGCCTATCTATCGTAAGCGATACCCGTTGTCAAGGTTTTCGTTCGCGGGGCGAGAAGGAAAAAGGGAGAGTCCACCTTGACTTTCAGGGCTTCTCTGATATGATTTCCCGGTTTTTCATGATCTTGTCGGAATTCGTCATTCCCCGCCGTCGGGAATGGGATCAAAATGGGATTTTCAGACTTTTTTCGGCTGTTCCCATTTTAACACACGCGCAAAATCCCTGAAGCCCCTTTGAGAATTTCCGGGGAATCGAGCAGGGGGAAAAAAAAGATCCAGTCGGCGGCAAATTCCTGAAAGGAGAGAAGGCCGTGAAGGAGCGATGGAAGAAGATCCTGTCGGTATCACCCCTGAAAATTGCGGTCCTGATCATCCTGATCGCCCTTGTCCTTTTCTTCGTCGACGCCCCCTTCATCCGCTTCATGGAGCTGAAGGCGCTGGACCTCCGGATGGTCTCCCGGGGGGCAATGCCGTCGGGCGGTGAGACGGTCATCGCAACGATCGACGAGAAGAGCCTGAGCGAGCTGGGGCGGTGGCCCTGGCCGCGGACGACCATCGCGAAACTGGTTGATGTTCTGAAGGGCTACGGCGCAAAGGCGGTCGGCTTCGATATCGTCTTTACCGAACCGGATGAGAACTCCGGCTTGAAGACCGTCGCCGAGCTGTCGCGCGAAGTCAGGAATGTCGGCATCCTGGACAATCGACTGTTCGGACTTTTGGAGAAGAAGCAAAAATCGGCCGATACCGACGCCGTCCTGGCCCATTCCATCGAAAAGGCCAAGAACATCACCCTCGGTTACTTCTTTCACACCACCGCAAAAGAGGTGGGCCATCTGACCGAGCAACAGATCGCCGCCGGAGAAAATGACATCGCCAACGGTCGCTTCCTGATGGTCCGGGCGAAGAAGGGGGCGGACGAATCCCCCCTGATCCACGCCTACGCGGCACAGCCGAACCTTCCCAAACTCTCGGAAGCAGCGGAAACAAGCGGTTATTTCAATGCTTTTTCGGACACGGACGGGGTCATCCGCTGGTCGCCCCTCGTGATCAAGTTCCGGAACAACTATTACTCATCCCTGGCGCTTTCGCTCCTCGTGCAGTATCTCGGCCGGCCGCTCCTTGTACTCAATGTTGCGGAATACGGCGTGGGAGGCATCCGCCTGGATAAGGTAGAGATCCCGACCGACGAGAGCGGAAGGCTCCTTGTAAACTACCTCGGACCGGTGAAAACCTTCCCCCATTATTCGATTTCCGACATCCTCAACGGGCGCATATCCGCGGATAAATTTAAGGGAAAGATCATTCTTGTCGGCGCCACGGCGACAGGGATCTACGACCTCAGGGTGACGCCGTTCAGTGCGGTCTATCCGGGGGTCGAGATCCACGCAACCGTGATCGACAACATCCTTCATCGGAACTTCCTGATCCGTTCCGGCTGGATAAAATTCCTCGACATCTGCATGATCGTCTTCGTCGGTCTGATCATGGGACTGGCCATTCCCCGGGTAAAGGCCGTCGCCGGAATTGCACTGAGCGTCTCGCTGATCGGCGCTTTCGTCGCGGCGAATACGGCCCTCTTCATCTGGTACGCCGTCTGGATGAACCTGATCTATCCGGTCCTGACGATGATGACGATCTACCTCGTGATCACCGTTTACCGCTACGTGACCGAGGAGCGGGAGAAAAAGAAGATCCGCGGCGCCTTCCAGTATTACCTGACGGCCTCGGTCGTCAACGAGATCCTGAAGGACCCCTCCAAGCTGAAGCTCGGCGGTGACAAGAAGCATCTTTCGGTCATGTTCTCCGACATCCGGGGTTTCACGTCGATCTCCGAAAAGCTGTCGCCGGAAGAACTGGTCAGCCTTCTCAACGAATATCTGACGGCCATGACGGATATCGTCTTCAAGTATGACGGACTGCTGGACAAGTACATCGGCGACGCAATCATGGCGGTCTTCGGCGCACCGCTGGACCAGCCCGATCATGCTTTTCGAGCCTGCCGGACAGCGCTCGAGATGATGTCGGAGCTTAGACGTCTCCGGGTAAAATGGGCCGCAGAGGGAAGACCGGACGTGAACATCGGCGTCGGCATCAACAGCGGCGAAATGGTCGTAGGGAACATGGGATCCGAGATGCGGTTTGACTATACGGTGATGGGGGACAGTGTGAATCTTGCCTCCCGGCTGGAGGGAACCAACAAGGAATACGGAACGAACATCATCCTGAGTGAATTCACCTACGAGATCATCAAGGATGACTTCACCTGCCGCCAGCTCGACGCCGTCCGGGTCAAAGGGAAGAAGCTCCCCGTGCGGCTCTTCGAACTGATCGGCGACAAGAACGACGCTCCCCAGTGGCGGGAGTTCCTCGGCCGCTTCGAGACGGGACTCACGAAATATCGCGCGGGCCTCTGGGACGAGGCGATCGCCGCCTTCCGGAGCGTCCTCGAGGTCAAGCCGGACGACTATCCGGCACAGCTCTACATCGACCGCTGCGAGGCATTGAAGGAACACCCCCCCGCGGGAGAATGGGACGGCGTCTTTACGATGACGAAAAAATGACAGAGATGGTGTATATTTTGGACAAGGACATCCCCAATGTACAATCAATAACGTTCATGGTGATTTCTTGAAGGAAAATTTAAAATACCGCAGTTGGGTCGAGGTGGATCTCGGCCATTTCGCCGCAAACTGGGCGGAGATGAAGCGGCTGGTCGGCCCCGGCGTGAAGATCCTGCAGGTGGTCAAGGCGGATGCCTACGGCCACGGGGCGATCGAAATCTCCAACGCCGCCCTCCGCAACGGCGCCTCTATGCTCGGCGTGGCGAACGCCGACGAGGGGATTCAGCTCCGCGTGAGCGGGATTGCGGCCCCGATCCTGATCCTCTCCCCCGCCACCGATTCCGAGATCGATCAGATCGTCAAATACAACCTGACCCTCTCGGTCTCCGACCTCGGTTTTGCCCGTGAGCTCCAGATCAAGGCCCGCAGGGCGGGCATCCGGGTGCCGCTCCATGTCGAAGTGGACACGGGAATGGGCCGGGGCGGGACGATTCAGGCCGAGGCCTGCCGGACCATCCGGGAGATCGCCTCCTTTCCCAATTTGAGCATCGAAGGGATCTTCACCCATTTCTCCGAGAGCGAGATCCTCTCCTACTACAACGACCTCCAGTGGCGGGCGTTCCGGGAGGTTTTGGGGCAGTTGGAGGCGGACGGCCTCCGGATCCCGCTGCGCCACATCTCCAACAGCGGCGCCATTCTGAACTACCCGGATTACCACCTGGACATGGTGCGGCCGGGGATCATGTCCTACGGCATCTACCCCTCCCCGGAGACGCGGGACAGGGCCTCTCTCGTCCCGGTGATGAGCTTCAAAACCAGGGTGGTCCTCGTCAAGGAGTTCCCCGAGGGCTACGGCATCGGCTACGGCCGGACCTTCATCACAAGGCGGCCGACCCGGATCGCCACGATCCCCGTCGGCTACGGCGACGGCTTCGGCTGGCTGCTCGGGAATCAGGGTGAGGCCCTACTCCGGGGAAAGCGGGTTCCCATCGCGGGGCGGATCTCGATGGATATGTGCACCCTCGACGTCAGCCGGATTCCCGACTGCGCCGTGGGCGACGAGATTGTCCTGATGGGGGAACAGGACGGCGAGCGGATCACGGCCGACGAGATCGCCGCAAAGACCCGCTCGATCAGTTATGAGATCCTCTGCGCCCTCGGGAAACGGGCGCCGCGCGTCTTCCTGCACGAGGGTCAGGCCGACCGGGTCGAACCGAGCCTCCGGCGGATCTTCATCCCGGACGAAGAGAGGTCGATCTCGCGGATCGACAGCATGATCCGCCACTGTTTCCAGACGCGGGCACGCAACGAGGAACTCGGGGACGCGATCTACTATGAGATGTTCGAAACCCTTTTCGGAAAGGAGGATCGCCAGCTCGAACTCCGGGACGATTTCCGTTACCGGATCCGGGTAAGCGACTTCCCGCCGGAGGAGGCGCCCGATCCATCCAGCCGGGATTGTTTCAGGGTGACGACCTGCGTGGAATACACGAAGGCGATCCGGAATCCGGTCTTCCTGATCGGCTGCGCCCTTGACAACGAACAGCTCGCCGCGTTCTTCGAGGATCCGCGGTGCGAATACCGGTGGCTTCTGAATCCGGACGAGGGCCTCCTCCCCGAGCGGGACTTCCGGGTGAACCGTGTCCGGATCGATGGGGAAGAGGTCCCGCTGCTGAGAAAGGAGAACACAAAACGGGGTTACGAGGTCTGGTGCGGCTCGGAGGAGCTCAAAAAAAAGCTGAACCGCCAGGTCCGTGTGGAGATCGAGATCGAGACGAAACAGCGCAAAAGCAACCGCCTCTTCTCCGCCTATCTGGTTTATCCGACGCGCGGGATGGAGATCTCCTTCCGTTACGAAGGAACAGGCATCAAAAACGTGCGGGATGTCGGGTTTTTCGCCGGGAAGCACCCTTATCCGGAGACAACCCGGGAGGAGGGAAAATCGGTGACGCTCCGCCTCGGCAATGATGCGTGGATCTTCCCGACCAGCGGCGTGACCTTCATCTGGGATATATAAGGTATGGATGATATGAATAAATTGCGTGTTGGTGTGATTCTGGGGGGCATGTCCTCGGAGCGGGAGGTCTCCCTCAACAGCGGCAGAAACGTGCATGACAACCTCGACCGGGAGGCCTACGCGCCGGTTCCGGTATTCATGGACGGGGAGGGGCGGCTCTGGGTGATCCCCTGGCAACTCGTCTCCCAGAACACGACAACGGACATCACCGAGCGGCTGCAAGAAGAGGCGCGGCGGGTCTCCTACGAAGGGCTGAAGGAGGAGATCGATTTCGCCTTCCTCTCGCTCCACGGGAAATTCGGTGAGGACGGCTGCATGCAGGGGTTGTTGGAGCTCCTCGGGATTCCATACACGGGACCCGGTGTGCTCGCCTCGGCCCTCGGCATGGACAAACACATCCAGCAGCGGATCCTCCAGGCCGCAGGGATCGGCGTTCCCGAAAGCCTCCTCGTCCATGAACCGGAATGGCGGAATGACCGGGAGGGGGTGATCCGCACCCTCTTGACCCGCTTCAAGCTCCCCGTCTTCACAAAGCCCCCGCGCGAAGGCTCCAGCATCGGCGTCACGCTCGTCCGGGACGAAAAATCCATCCCGGACGGCATCGAAGAGGCGCTGAAATGGGATCGGGCCGTCCTCGTCGAGGAGTTCCTCGACGGGATCGAATTTTCCTCCATCATCCTGGAGGAGGAGGGTGAAATCCACGCGCTGGAGGTCACGGAGATCACCCCGCACAGCGACTACTTCACTTACGACGACAAGTACATGCCGGGCCGCTGCCGGAAATTCACGCCGCCCAGAAACATCCCGCCGCAGGTCGTGGAGGCGATCAAGCAGGAGGCGGTCCGCGCCTTCCGGGCGCTCGGATTTCGATCCTATGGCCGGATCGACGGCTTTTACCTTCAGGACGGCCGGATCCTGATCACGGACCCGAACTCCTCTTCCGGCATGGCCCCCTCCTCGTTTTTCTTCGAGCAGGCCGCCTGCGCCGGGATGCTCCCCTCGATGATCCTCAGCCGGCTGATCGAAAACGCCCTGGCCATCCACCGGGGGAAACAGGGGCCGCTGTAGCCGGCTTGGGTTATAAAGGTTGATGACCTTCTGGAAAAAAAGAATATTCGGTGGTATATAGGTAAATTGTGTGTCGGCAGAAGAGACCGGTACGGAACCTAAAAACACAGCCGGCACCGTAAGGAGATTCCCATGAAAAGATCAAAATGGATGGTTCTTGGCTCGCTTGCACTGCTTCTCTTCTCGGCGATGCCGGTCGATGCATTTGAGATCGGGGTCAGGGGTTATTACTGGTTTCCGGCTTTCAAGACGGACATGAAGTCGGACAGCGAAGGGCTGACCGGCAGCGACATCAACCTGAAGGACAACCTGGATGTCGGCAACAAATCCTTTCCCTCGGTCGAGGTCTTCGGCGGTCTTGGAAAACATCACCTGGGTCTCACCTATACGCCGATTGCCTATTCGGGATCAACCACGCTCGCAACGAGGATCGATTTCAGCGGCAAGACCTTTGCGAAGGATACGAATGTCGAGACCGATCTGAAATTGCGGATGGTCGATCTGGAGTACCGTTACACCTTCCTCGATTTGGAAAACTTTCTGGCCGGCTTCTCGCTGGATGCGATCGGCCAGGTCAAATACATCGACGGTGAAGCGCGGATCTTTGCCCCGGCCACAGGAGTGGAAGGGAAGCAGTCTTTTCAGCTCCCCTTCCCGATGCTGGGTGTCGGCACCCATATCGGTCTTCTTCTGAAAATCCTTGAGGCAAGGGCAAAGATAACCGCCACTTCCTATTCCGGAAATTACATCTACGAGGCATTGGCCGATCTTTCCTGGACCCCCTTTCCCCTGCTGGACATCCATGCCGGCTACAAGATCATCCGGGTTCATATCGACCGGAATGATCTTTATCTGAATTCGGAATTTGCCGGACCTTATGCGGCACTGACGGTGAGCTTCTGATATGTCTGAAACCAACGAAGACAAGGCGCGAAAGTTGAGGGTCGGGATCATCATGGGGGGCCTCTCCTCTGAAAAAGAGGTCTCCCTGGAGAGCGGACGGAACATCTTCAGCAAGATCGACCGCCGCAAATATGATCCCGTTGCCATTTTCATGGACAGTCGGGCGGCACTCTGGGAGATCCCCGTCAAACTCATCATGCGCAACAGCACCAGCGACATCGAGGAGGACCTCGTGGAAGAGGCCCGGACGATCCCCTACGAATCCCTGAAGGAGCGGGTGGACGTCGTCTGTCTCGGCCTCCACGGCAAATACGGGGAGGACGGCTGCATGCAGGGTCTCCTCGAACTCCTTGGGGTCCCCTACACGGGTTCCGGCGTCCTGGCCTCCGCAATCGGGATGGATAAATATGTTTGCCGACGGATCCTCGAGATCAGCGGGATCGACGTCCCGCGGACGATCCCGATTCCCCGGCGGCGGTGGGAGACGGAGAAGGCGGACGTCATGGAGGAGATTGCCCGAGAGATCGGCTTTCCCTGCGTCGTCAAACCCTGCCGGGAGGGATGCAGCACCGCCGTGAAGAAGGTCATCGCGGCGGAGGGCATCCCCGACGCCGTGGACAACGCCTTTCTGTGGGACAATATGACCCTCGTGGAGGAGTTTCTCACCGGAATGGAGGTCACCTGCGGGGTTCTGGGGGTGGATGCGCCCGAGGCCATGATCCCCTCGGAGACCATCCCGACGGATGACGTGCTCTCCTTGGAGGACAAGTTCCTCTACGGCCAGGGGGAGAACAAAACCCCGGCACGGCTTCCCGGGGAACAAATCGAGAAGATCCGTGAGACGGCGGTCGCAACCTTCCGCAACCTGAACCTGAAGGGGTATGCGCGAATCGACATGTTCATCCGGGAAGATGGTAGGGTAGCGGTCCTGGAACCGAACACCCTCCCCGGGATGACGCCCTCCACCGTGCTGTTCCATCAGGCTGCGGCCTGCGGGATCACCCAGGCGGACCTGATCGACCGGATCATCCGGTTTGCGCTGGAGGTGCATGCCGGCAAGAGAGGGCCTCTCTAACGCTTGACAGACTCCGGCCGGTGCATATATTAAGCACGCTTGAAAACGGAGGGATATTCGATGGGGCGGTATTTCAGTGCAGAGCAGATATCGCTTTCCGGCAGCGTTTTTGCGCAGGCCGAGAAGATGGCGGGGCGGTATTTCCGCATCGGCCCCGCGGAGTGGAAGGAACGGCGGTACGACGTAAAGACCCTCGCCTTCCTGGAGAAGCATGAGGTCCGCGAGGGGACGTTTGCTCACCTCTGCAAATACCAGTTCCGGAAAGAACAGGAAGAGAAGGACGAAAGTTTCCACTTCTACCGGATCTGTCTCCAGGATGACCGGATCCTCGACGCGGTGGAGCGGGCCCACTCGTTCATCCGGCTTTCGCCTTTGCTGCTCTATATCGCCGCGCATGAGTTGGTGCATGTCGTCCGCTTCGAGCGGGGCGAGGGAAACTTCGACGCCTCCGAGGAGGAAAAATCGGACGAGGAGGAAAAGGTTCACCGGATCACCCGGAATCTGCTCAAACCGGCCACCGATCCCGATCTGAATCTGGTTTTGGACTGTTTCAGCAACCGTTACCGGATCGGAGATCTGGTACAATAAGATATGATGATGTTGGAGGTTTTTTGATGCCCATTTACGAGTACAAATGTCAGAAATGCGGTGAGGAATTCGAGGTGTTTCAGGGGATTACGGCTCCAGCCGTGAAATCCTGCAAATTCTGCAAGGGTTCTGTACAGAAACTGATGTCCCTCTCCTCCTTCCACCTGAAGGGGAATGGCTGGTATGCCACGGATTACGGCGGGAGGAAGGCCCCGGCGGCCGAGAAGCCGGCAGTCGAAAAGACCTCAGCCGAAAAGACGGAGGTCAAAACATCCGACACGGAAAAGAGCCAGCCGCCGTCCAAGACCAAGTCCGAGGAATAACCTTTCACCCTGCCCTCACCTGAAACGGCGGGGGCGGCCAGCATGAGGCGGCGCAGGGAGATCATCATGAGTATGCAGATCCTGATCATCATCCTGCTTGCCGTCATCGCGTTGATCATGCTCATCCGGAGGTTTTCCCGCGGCCGCTACGGAAGTCTCCGGCCGAGCCTGGGAACAACGAACGCCTACCTTTCATTCCAGATCAACCCGGGGATGAGGTACTATCTGAGCGGCTCCGACGTCTATCCCAATGCGATCATCGGCATCGAGAGGGGGTGGACCCTGGAATCCGATCTGTGGAAGCCTCGGGAGATGGATTCGAAAACCTTAAAGGAACTCATTTTCAACATGAAGGCCGTGGGGCTGGGATCTGGGGTCATTCCTTACGGGTATGAGATCTTCGACGACCGGGAGGGGAAGATCGGCGATTGGTTTTCACTCCCCGGGCAGAACGTCACGGTCTGGCTCAGAGGGGAAAACCGGTTTGAGCTCTCCACGCCGGAAAACCTCTACGCTCAAAAATGACGGCTGCGAAAAATTCTATAAAAGGAATGAATCGTCCCCTTGCGTCTACCCGTTCCCGCCTGTCCCGGCGACCGGGTTCCTCTTTCGTCGCAAACGCTGGACCAGAAACCTGTCCACCGACTCCTGCGAGAGGTCGTTGTCCAGAAGCGGCCTGAGGATATCCAGCGGAATCTCCACCCGCGCCGCGCTCCGGTGACCTCCGGCCGTACCGAATATGCCGAACGATTTTCTGGCGATGGCGCCGCAGTCCTGTCGGTAACCATCCCCGCGGAAGACGATGACCAGCCGTTCCTTCACGATGCCGGCGATGATCACATAGAAGATGTTGATCACCCGCAGGAAGAAATCAGCCACCTGGACACAGGCATCCGGACTTTCCACCGTTCCGAGAAAGATGATCACGCGATCGCGGTAACGGCGTTTGTGCTGGCAGGCGTAATCAAAGTACTTGAGAAACCGTTCGGGAATCTGGTTCAGTTCGATACGGCGGATGAGTTGCCGGTTTGCCCGTGAAAAAGTGAGGTAATAGGCGCCGATATCCTCGAGGCTGACGTCACGCTCGAAATTCACCGTGTCGCTCCGGATCCCGTAGAGAAGGGCCGTGTAGAGACGTTTGGGAATCCTGACCCGCGCCGCCAGAAGATATTCCGTCATGATCGTGGAGAGGGCTCCGTAGGAGGGCCGGACATCGGCCAGTGACGCATGCCAGACCGTCTTGCAGGGGTGATGGTCGATCACGATCTGGGGTTTCACCTCACCGAGGGCCTCCCCGAAAAAGGTAGGCTGGCTGTCCACCACGGCAATCAAACGGAACTCCCCCAGATCGACCTTGTCCAGCATCTGGATCTCAACCTTCATCTCCCGTATGAACTCGGCGTTCTGGTGCCGGATCACGGGCTCCGTGGCGACAAAAATGCATTTTGCCAGGGGCTTCGTCTGGTTCAGGATCTCGCGCAACGCCATCGCGGAGGCGACCGCGTCCGGATCAGGGCTGCCATACATCAGTACGGCAAGCGTATCGTTCTCCAGCACCATCGTTTTGAGTTTAAAGACATTGAAAACCGTCTCTTCTTTTCGGGCCAGAAGCCATTCGATGCGTTTCATGGAAGCGTCCCTGGTTTACCTCCCTGCCTTCGCAGGACTTCGCCGCAGATATACCGTATTTTCTACCCCGGCACCGCGATTTGCAAGCGGAATAATACGAGGATGATGAATTGCTGCGGCAGATGGGCGCAGTCATATCAAAATGGGCAGGGTTTCAACAGGGATGTCCCGTTAAAATGACATGTTACGGTTTATCTTCGCCCAGAATTCCCGTCACCCAGTCGAGGTTGACGCGGGAGACGAGATAATCACGGCGGGCTCGGCTCAGACCGCTTTTCGCCTGCCGGAGGTTCAGTTCGGCGTCCTCGACGTCCAGACGGGTCTTCACCCCCAGTGTATAGCCCCTCTCGGCCATCGCGAGGAGTCGGTCCGCCTGGGTCACCGTGCCGGAGAGCGACCGGAGGATCTCCTCCGATTCGTTCACGGCATTGAGCGCATCGCGCGTATCGAGGGCGACCTTGTCGGCCTGCTTCGCCTCGTCGATCCGGAGGCTCCGCAGATCGCTTTCGGCCTGGGCCACCCTGCCCTTCGTCCGCATACCGTCGAAGAAGGGATAGCTGAGCTGGATCCCGATATTCCAGGAGGGGCCGTCGCCGAAAACCCCGGGCTGTTCGAGATAGCTCCAGCCATACTCCCCCTTGAGGTCGATGCGCGGCTTGTCCTGGGCGCCGATCACGTTGACCCTTTCCTCATACATGAGGATACGGTACCGGAGGTCCGCAAGATCCGGCCGCTTTTCCCGGGCCAGTGCGAAGGACTCCTCCAGGGAGCGGCAGGGTGTGGGCTCCGTCTCCAGGCTTCCGGCCACGTCGATCTCCTCGCCCTCCAGCGCCAGCAGAAAACGCAGTTTTTCCCGTGTCGTGCGAATCTGGTTCTGTGTCCGGACCGTCTCGGGGCGGGCGTTCTCGACCGACACCTCCGCCGCCAGCACGTCGTAATCGGTGGCCACGCCGGCCCGGTATTTCCGGCTCGCCTCCTCCATGTGGCGCTTTTTCTGTTCCAGATTGTGGAGCGCGAGGGTGTGGAGTTCACGGGCGAGCAGCACGTCGTAAAAGGCGGCGGAGACGTTCAGGAGGGCCGCCTGCCGGTAGAGACGGAGCTGTTCGTTGGCGGACTTCAGCCCTACCTCCGCCGCGCGAATGGCCGCGCTCACCTGCCCCCAGGTGAAAAGTGGCTGGGTCAGGCCTACCTTGACCGAACGCCGGTCTGTCCGCTCCGTCTGCATGGGGCTGTAGATCTTCTGGCTGTCATCCTTGTCCCGTCCCAGAGAGGCCGTCGCCGTGAGCTGGGGGAATGCCGCGGCGCGTTCCTCGACGTACCGGCCCTGGACATAGGTGATGTATTCCCGGGCCTTCCGGATGTCCCGGTTCCGCTCCGCCGCAATCGCCAGGGCCTCGTCGAGCGTCAACACCCGCATTCGGAGCGTTGCAGCCTCTGTTCCGGCGGACGTGTCGGCAGCCGCCCCGACGGCAGCCATCGGGAAAACCCCCAGAACAAGGAACGCGAGAAACGCCGCGGCAACCCTCCCCATCCGGCGGGAAAATACCGTTTTTTGATAAAACGTCTTCATGAATTCCTCCGAAATCCTAACTTTCCGGTCATCCACTTGCCCAGATCCTCCATCAGGGTGTACATCACCGGAACGACCAGAAGCGTCAGCAGCGTGGAGGTCAGGAGACCGCCGACCACGGCGCGGGCCATCGGCGCCCGCATCTCTGCGCCGGCCCCGAGGGCGAGTGCGAGCGGCAGCATCCCGAAGATCATCGCGAGCGTCGTCATGACGATGGGGCGCAACCTCGTCCGGCCGGCGGTGATCACCGCCTCGCGCCTCTCCATCCCCCGACCCCGGAGGACCTTGGCATAATCGACCAGCAGGATCGCGTTTTTCGTCACGAGCCCCATCAGCATGATGAGGCCGATCAGCGACATGATGTTGATCGTGTCCCCCGTGAGAAAGAGCATCCCCGCCATCCCGACGATGGAGAGCGGCAGGGAGAACATGATCGCGAGCGGCTCCAGGAAGGACTCGAACTGGGCGGCCAGGATGAAATAGACGAACAGGACCGCCAGAATCAGGGCCTCGGCCATGTAGCCGAACGACTCGGCCATGTCCGCCGCGTCGCCGGTAAAGACGACCCGGTAGCCCGGCGCCAGGGTCAGCGTCTTCGCGGCCGACTGTACCTTCTCCACGGCCGTGCCCAGGGGAAGATTGTCGAGGTTCGCCCCGATCGTCACCTGGCGCGTCAACTCCTGGCGGTTGATTTCCGACGGGGTGGCGTGTGCGGTGAAGGAAACGAGGTTCGCAAGGGGCACGAGTGTCACGCCGCCGGCCGGGGAAGCCACGCTCATGCGCAGCTCCCGCACCTGTTCGGGTCTCTGCCGCAACGACTCCGGCAGACGGACGCGGATGTCCACGGCGTCGCCGTCCTCGTCCTCATAGGTGGAGATCGCCTCGCCGCCGATCAGGACGCCAAGAGTCCGGACGATGGCGGCGGTGTCCACGCCGGCGCCGGACGCCCTCTCCCGGTCGACCGTCAGGCGGTATTCGGGGATATCGTGCTCCAGGCTGACCTCGATGTCCCGGATCCCGGGGATCGCGTACATCTTGTCACGCAGCAAGCCGGCGTATTCCTTGAGACGGGCGATGTCCGCGCCGCGAAGATTCACCTGGAGGGGTTTGCGGCTCTGTCCCGATTCATCGACCAGTTCGATCGAAGTGATGATCCCGGGCAGGCCGCTGAACCGCCGGCGGAACTCCTGCTGCACCTCCGCCTGACTCATGCTCCTTTCCTTGCGCTCCTTGAGCTTCACAAAGACCACCCCGCTGCGGACCGTCCCGTTGTCGCCGGCGCCGATCGTGGCGTAGGTGAGCTGCACCGCGGGGATGTCCCGGATCGTGGCGAGCAGCGCCTCCAGACGCCCCCGGCTTTCCGCAAGCGAGGCGTCGGGGGCGGTTTTGAAGGTCACGTTGAACTCCCCGCTGTCGATGTCCGGGAAAAAGGCGGACTGGAGCGAACCGAAGGCGAGGATTCCCCCGGCGAAGGTGGCCAGGGCTACGCCGAGGACCGTCTTACGGTAATCCAGCGCCCAGCCGATCACCTTGCGGTAGCCGTCGGCCGCCCGGTCGAACCCGTTGTTGAATTTCTCCAGGAGCCTCGCCAGTCCCCGCCTCTTCCCCTTGGCGGCGATCGCCGGGTCATACCAGCGTGAGGAGAGCATCGGGTCCAGCGTGAAGGAAACGAACAGCGACACGAGGACCGCGAAGGCGACGGTCATCCCGAACTGGAAGAAGAAGCGGCCGACAATCCCTTTCATGAAGGCGACCGGCACGAACACGGCCACAATCGACATTGCCGTGGCAAAGACCGCCAGGCCGATCTCACTTGTCCCGTTCCGGGCGGCCTCGAAGTGCCCCTCCCCCCGTTCCAGGTGGCGGACGATATTCTCCCGGACGACAATCGCGTCATCGATCAGCAGCCCCGTGGCCAGCGACAGGGCCATCATCGTCATCACGTTGATCGACATCCCCAGGGCCTTCATGATCAAAAACGCCGAGACGATCGAGATCGGCAGGGTGAGCCCCGTGATCACCGTCGAGCGCCAGGAGTTGATGAAGCAAAAGACGATCAGGATCGTCAGAATGCCTCCCAGAATCAGCGTCTGCTGAACATCCTCAAGGGACTCCCGGGTGAAGACGGAGGTGTCCCGGACGACCGCAAGCGTCGTCCCCGGAGGGAGATCGCCCTTGAGGCCGTCCGCGGTCTTTTTGACCGCGTCGGCGACCTCGACGATATTGGCCCCCGCCTGTTTGATGATATCGAGCGAAACGGCGGGGACCCCGTTGACCAGCCCGAGCGAACGCTGCTCCTCAACCCCGTCCCTGACCTCGGCAATCTCACCCAGCCGGATCGGCCGGCCGTTGCGCTGCGCAATCACCATCTCCCGGAACTGATCCACCCGATCCGGCTTCCCGGCGACCCGGAGGTTATACTCCGCGGCACCCCGGTTCAGACGTCCCAGCGGGGTATTCACATTCTCCGACCGGAGGCCGCTGACCACCTCATCGACGCCGAGCCCCAGGGACGAAAGCCTCGCGGGATCGACGATCACGTTGACCTCCCGCTTGGCGCCGCCGACCAGATCAACCTTGCCGACCCCGGCGATCCCCTCGAAGCGGCGCTTGATCTGTTTGTCGACCAGGGTGGTCAGGTCCCGCGGGGAGAGGGTCTCCGAGCGGAGCGCCAGCGACACGACGGGGATCGCGCTGATATCCATCTTCTGGATGATCGGTTCTTCGATCCCCTGGGGAAGCAGGCCGCGGGCGGCGTTCACCTTGGCCCGCGCCTCCTGAGCCACCTCGTTGAGCCGTTCCTCCAGGCGGAATTCGATGACCACCGTGGAGACCCCTTCCCGGGAGTAGGAGTAGACGTGCTTCACGCCGGAGATCCCGTTGACGGCCTCCTCGATCTTCTTCGAGACTTCGCGCTCCACGCTCTCCGGGGAGGCGCCGGGGAATTTCGTCACGATGGACAATACGGGGATCTCCACGTTGGGATACATCTCGACGGGCAGCCAGCGGTAGGAGAAGATCCCCAGGGTCGCCAGAACCAGGACCATGACCGTCGCGAAAACGGGCCGGCGGATGGATAGATCGGAAAGGATCATGGCTTTGAGGCCCCCTGCTTCCGGGCGATCAGGAGTGCGTCGCCCTCCTTGACGTTGAAGGCCCCGCGGACCACATAGGCTTCACCGGGGTTCAGGCCGGCGACGATCTCGACCCCCGCTTCCGTCGCCGGGCCGGTTTTCACCTCCCGCCCCTTCGCCCGGTCGCCCGCGACGATCCAGATCCTCGCCTTCTGTCCGACGATGTCCCAGCCCGAGAGGGCCTCCCGGGGAACCAGGATGACCCCGCTGCGACTCCCCGTGACGATCCGCCCCTTGACGAAGAGGCCGCCCTTGAGCTCTTCTCCGGCATTGTTCACCTCCGCGATGACCCGGACCGAACGGTCCGCCCCGCTGACCGCCGGGTTGATGAACATGACCGTTCCCCGGAAAATCCGGCCGGGAAGGGCGTCCGTCGTAAATTCGAGCGGCTGCCCCCGGCGCAGACCAGCCATCACCCCCGACGGTACGGTGACGGTGAGGTTCAGGATACGGTTGTCCACGATGTGGAAGAGCGGCTGGTTCGACCCCGCTTCGCCGACAAGGTCGCCCACGTTTGCGCGGCGTTCGGAGACGATCCCCGCGATCGGGGCGTTGATCAGCCCCTTGCCGAGCCGGGTCCGGACCTGGCTGAGATCTTCATCCGCGGCGCTGACCTGGGCGCGTGCCGCTTCGATCCGGGACGCGGCGGCCTCCGCCTCCGTCCCCGCATCATCGAGCGCCTGTTGGGTCGCCAATCCTGCATCCTTCAGCTTTTTCATCCGTTCAAGTTCCCGGCGGGCACGGGTTTCCGCCACCCGGGCCTGGAGAAGGGACGCCTTGGCGGACTCAAGCGCCGCTTCGGTCCGTTTCTCAAAAGACTCCTGCTCCCGGACATCGATCCGGGCCAGCGGTTCCCCCTTTTTTACCCGGACCCACTCGGTGACATAGACCTCTCTGACGAGGCCGGTCAATTCGGATTTGACGTCCACCTCGAACTTGGGCGCCAGCGCGCCGGTTACGTCAATCCCTGTCGTCAGAGCCGCGGCTGCGGCCACGACCGTCTCCACGGCGACGGGAGGTCGGATGGCCTCCGTCGCGGCCGGTTTCGCGGCGTCTCCGCCCTGCGAGCAGGCCGTCAGGAGGAACAGGATCAACATGAATGCCGAAGCAACCGTCCGTTTCATACGCTTTTTTCCTTTCCCTTTTGGGTGTCGCCCGCCAGACCGTCAAAAACCAGGGTCAGGAGCCGCTTCAGGGTTTCCCGGTCGATCCGGGAGGCCTGGTTGCAGATCTGATCTTCCAATGCGATCTCCATGGTTCCGAGGATGACCCAGGCCATGTCCCCCGTGTCACCGGAGCGGATCTCCCCGCTTTCGATCCCCTCCTCCAGGAAATGGGCGATCCGGTCATGAAACCGTTGGTGATAGGCGTCAAAATCGAAAAATGGGGCTTCTCCCGGCGGGCCGAAGTAAACAGCATGCATCAGGCGGATGAAATCCCGATTTTGCCGGACATGGAGGAATCCCCTGTCCAGGAACGCCATCAGGCGACTCCGGACATCCCCCTCCCCTTCCCGATAGGTGTCGAACATGGCCTCGATACGGTTGAAATTCGTCCGCATCAATTCAAGATAGAGCTCCTCCTTGCTCCCAAAGTGGTAGTAGAGGGCCGGTTTTGTCACCCCGGCCTCCTCCACCAACTCCCGGACCGTCGTCGCGGAATATCCCCGCTGCGTGAAGAGCCTGAGCGCCGACTTCATCAGCCGCTCCCGGATCGGTTCCTCCACCCTTGGTCCAACCCCTTGCGGTTGACCCGGATCCCCTTTTCGCGCCATCAATCCTAACCCCCTTCCAAAATATACCGACCGGTAGGTATAGGATCTTCGACCGGTTGTCAAGCAGAATATCCTTACAGATGACTACATTGTCCGTTGACATCCATCCCCGGATGCACGATCATTCCCCATCGTGATCCATTTTCCCGCGCTGATGAATGAAATCGAATGAATATTGATGATATCCATACTCTTCCGCTTTATCCCCATCTCGAAGACATCGCGATGGCGCTGGCCGGCCGCGGCCTGCTCCTGCTCCACGCCGAGCCGGGGGCCGGCAAAACGACGCTCCTCCCCTGGAAACTCCTGACGCACGAGGCATTCGCGGGAACGAAAATTCTGCTGCTTCAGCCGCGGCGGATCGCCGCCCGCGCCGCGGCCGAACGAATCGCCAAGCTGCGGGGAGAACGGGTGGGAGAAACGGTGGGTCTCCGGACCCGATTGGAGACGGTGACGGGAAAGACTACGCGGCTGGAGGTCGTCACCGAAGGGGTGATCACGCGGATCATCCAGAACGACCCCTCCCTGTCGGGGTATGGGCTCGTGATCTTCGATGAATTCCACGAACGGAACCTCCAGGGGGACATGGCATTCGCCTTCACCTGGGAGTGCCGGGAGCTCTTCCGCCACGACCTGAGGCTGCTGTTCATGTCTGCCACCCCCCCCACGGTGGAACTCAAGGCGGCGATCGGCGAACTCCATGTCGTTTCCGTTCCCGGGCGCTCCTGGCCGGTGGCGGTGTTCGACCGCCCGCCGCTGACCGGCGAGCTGCCGTGGAGCGGTGCGGCGCGGCTGGCAGTCGAGGCGCGGGAGATCCTCGACCGTGATGCGGGTGGTGACGTTCTCGTCTTCCTGCCGGGATTCCGCGAGATCCGGCGTACCCGGGAAGAGCTGGTCCGCATCCGCCCGCAACTTGCCCCGGAGATCGCCGTCCTCCACGGCCGGCTTCCCCCGGAGGAGCAGCGTCGCGTCCTCGCCCCGCCGTCGGGGCCGTCGCACCGGATCATTCTCTCGACGAACGTCGCGGAGACGAGTCTCACGATCCCGGGGGTGCGCGCGGTGGTTGATTCCGGACTCGAACGGCGCGTGCGCTTTCACCCCCGCACCGGGATGAACCACTGGGAGACCGCGAAGATCAGCGAAGCCTCGGCGATTCAGAGACAGGGTCGGGCCGGGCGCCTGGGGCCCGGGATATGCCTGCGATGGTGGCCGAAAGCGGAAATGCGCCGAAGCTTTTCGGCCCCGGAAATTCTGGAGGCGGATCTCGCCCCGCTGCTTCTGGAGACAGCGCTCTGGGGCGCGGCCTCCCCGATGGATCTTACATGGATCACACCGCCCCCCCCGGGCGCCCTGCAGCAGGCATCCGCGCTTCTCGACAGGCTTGGCCTGATCGACGGCGGCGGGCGCATCACCGCCTCCGGGCTGGAGGTCGCGGGGCTGGGTCTCCACCCGCGCCTCGGCCGCATGGTCCGGAACGCCTCTGAACAGGGGTGGCTCGCTACGGCCGCCGTCACCGCCGCCATCCTGGAGGAGGGCGACCCCCTGGGCGGCAACGAACCGGATTTCCGTGACCGCCTCTCCGGCTGGGCCTCCTGGTCAAGGGGAACCCCGGGCGGCCTGAGACCGGAGACTGCCGGGCGGATCGGCAGGGAGGCCGAGCGGATCATGCGGGCGGCCGGCTCCGGCCGAGAGACCCTTCGGGGAAACCCTATCGATCCTGCGCTTGCGGGGAGGCTTCTGCTGCTGGCCTATCCGGACCGTGCCGCGCAGCGTGTCGGCGGCGGCCGTATCGGTGAGGATTCGCGCCTGGTCCTCGTAACAGGCCGGGGGGCGCGCGTGGGTGGGGCGCTCGCGCAGCAGGAATTCCTGGTCGTCGCGGATTTGGACGGGGGGGATACGGAGGCGCGTGTGTACCAGGCCGCCCCGATTTCCCGCCGTGAGTTGGAAGAGGGGCTGGCCGGGCATCCGGAGACGGTTCTGCACTTCTACTGGGAGGGATGGACCCTCCGGCACCGCAAGGAGATATGCATCGGGCGTCTCATCCTCGAAAAGAGGCAGGCGGAGAAGCCGGCAGAAGAACTCTGCCCGGACGATATCCGGCAGGCGGTGTGTGAGCGGATCGACAGGGAGGGACTGGATGGCCTTCCCTGGAACGACGCGGCACGGCGTTTCCTGGCCCGTTGCCGCTTCGTAGAGAGATACGGCCGCCGGGCGGGATGGCCCGATTTCTCACCCCCTGCGCTGCTTGCGGAGATCGACCGTTGGCTCCTGCCGTTTTGCCACTGGCAGGGTGGAGCGGTCTTCACGGCCGACTCCCTTCTCCAGGCCCTTGCGGGCAGACTGGGATGGGAAAATCGGCGCCCCCTCGACGAACTCGCGCCCGAGACCTGGAACCTTCCCTCGGGAACCATGAAGCGCCTCGACTATCAAATCGGCGAAATCCCGATCATTGCGGCCCGGCTCCAGGAATTCTTCGGCTGTCGCCAGACGCCGAAGGTATGCGGCGAGCCCGTGGTGCTCCACCTGCTGAGTCCGGCCGGACGGCCGGTTCAGATTACACGGGACATCGACGGGTTCTGGGAGCGGGCCTATCCCGACGTAAAAAGGGAGCTGATGGGCCGCTACCCACGCCATCACTGGCCCGACGATCCCCGGGCCGCGGTCCCGACCGCGCGTGCAAAGAGAAAAAGGCCTTAGAGTCGGTAGGTGGATATATTATGCACAAGTGGATATCCGGAGCCGGATACTTTTTACCCATATATTTTCCATAAGGGTACTTGCCATTCTTCCGCAAATATCCTGTATGGATCACATATCAGCAGCTTACACGGTTACGCGACCCAGTCGGCACGCTCCTTGCTAATCTGTATTGCAGGGATCAAAAGCGGATGAAGGAAGAAATAACGTACGGCAGCGGCAGCCGCCATTTTCTCCGTACCAATGGTTTCGGCGGCATTCCATGATGAAGGAGAAGGATCATGAAGAACTCAAACCGCAGTGAGGTGACCGGCGTGCGTCAACCGGAAAAGAGGGTGCCCAGAGCCCTCGCCTGGATTTCGCTTTTCCTGACCGTCCTGGTCGTGTCGGCATGCTATCCCGCACCCTATCGGCCGATTCCGCGATCCATCCCCAGGGAGACCGCGGCGACCCCGCAGGTTCCTCCGACACAGGTCTATTTTTACCCGAAATCAGGCCAGTCAACCGAACAGCAGTCCCGCGACCACTACGACTGCTACAACTGGGCGGTCCAGCAGACCGGTTTCGATCCGGGCCGGTCGGCGATCCCGACGGATCAGCGCGTCCATGTCGTGCCGATGCCGCCGCCGGGGCATGATACCGTAACGCTGGCCGTTGCCGGCGCGGTTCTGGGTGCGCTGATCGGCGGACCAAGACATGCCGTGGGGGGCGCCCTGATCGGTGCATCCGGGGGGGCCATTGCCGGTGCCGCATCGGATTCGGCGAGGATGGAATCCGCGAGGCAACAGGAGGAGGCCTACGCCGCACAAAACCGGGCCCGCGACGCCCGGCTTGATGAAAAAGCGTTCGGATTCCGGCGGGCGATGTCCGCCTGTCTGGAAGGTCGCGGGTACAGCGTACAGTGATGAATGCCATGAACCTTGATCGAGAACCCCTAAATAATTTTACGGAGGTAAGAGCCATGACCCATATTTACAGGACAAACAGTTGCGTTGCACTCGGGCTGATGCTGGCCCTGTTGTCGGGAATCATCTTGTTCGGGTGGTCGCAGGCGGCACAGGCGGCGGATCGCGGTCCGCATCAGGGTGATCGCGGTTCACGCCAGGCGGATCGCGGTCCGCATCAGCGTGAATTCAGGGATTCCCGCTATCACCACGACCGTTCCTACCCGGCCCGCGGTCATGTGATCGGGGCATTGCCCCGCGACCACCGGGTGGTGCTTCACGGCGGCGCAAGATACTACTTCTCCGGAGGCGTATGGTACCGCCCGCAGGGGCCGCGCTTTGCCGTCACCGTACCGCCGTTCGGTCTTTTCGTGCCTTCCCTGCCCCCTTATTACGCGACGGTCTGGCTTGGCGGCGTACCTTACTACTATGCCAACGAGGTCTATTACGCGCACCGGGGGGACGGTTACGTCGTTGTCGAGCAACCCAAGGAGGAAGTCAGCCAGACGCCGCCGCCGGCGGACCAGATGTTCATCTATCCCCGCATGGGCCAAAGTGAGAAGCAGCAGGCGGATGATCGTTTTGCATGCCACCAATGGGCCGTCAACGAGACCAAATTCGACCCGACGCAGCCGCCCGGCGGTTCGCCCGAACCGCAGAAGATCGAGAAGCGCGCAGACTATCAGCGGGCCATGGGCGCCTGCCTCGACGGTCGCGGATACACCGTGAAATAACGACAGATTTGAGAGGGGTTGACGGGCAAAGACAGGTCCGTCAACCCCTCTCAAATCTTCAATCTCTTTTTCCAAGGTTAACGATTACAGTCCTGGATGTACTTGAAGAGCTCCTTCCCGAAATCGGTGACCAAAACCACCCTTGAGGAATCGATACTGACGTTGTTGAGGTACTGAAGCCGCAGGGCGTCGCCGTCGAACATCTCCGGGATGATGCCGGAGAAGAAGAATCCCAGCATCTCCAGGGCGACACAGAAATGCGCGGTCGCAGGATCGCTGAGGGGAAGATCGATGTAGATGCAATCGTAGCGCCCCAGACAGAGCTCCCGGAGGCGGACGCGGACCAGATCGGGCAGATCCCTGCCATACCGGATGACTCGCAGAAAGCCGAAACTGTATTCCGGAAGGGTCTTCATGTCGAGCAGGGACATCTCAGCAAGTTCCAGTTCATCTTCTCCGGGCGCGCTTTCCAGCTTCCGCTTGAAGGCGCCGTTCTCATAGATCCGCCGGATCATGGTTTCGTGCTGGATGGGGGGATAAACGGTCCGCAGGGGCTCTTCATTGGTCCGGTGGTAGAGCATGATGGTGGTCTGGCGCTGGTCCTGCCGCTCGGCGATCTTCTTGAAGGAAAACATCTGGGGCGCCATTCCGAAGAGGAAGCCTATCTCCTTGGCGCCCACGGCGAAATTCGCCTTCTGCGAATAGGGATGGATCGTCACCGTTTCGGTGTAGAGGCCGTAGAGTCCCCGCTCGCGGGCAATGTCCTGGCTGGCGAGTTTGATCTTTTCGAAGAGCCCCCGGCCCCGGGTCCGAGGATCGACCACCCCCTGCCCCATCTCCGCGATGCGGGAATCGGGACGTTCCAGGACAAGGGCCTGATGGGCCACGATTTCATCCTCCGGTGTGACCGCCGCGATCGAGATCTGCAATCCACTTTCGATCAGTTCGCGTATCTTTTCAGGGTAATAGAGGAACTCCCCGTAAGTATAACCGTAAACACGGTAGAAGCACTGGGCCAGAGCGATCCCCTCATCGGAACGCATGAGACGGATCGTGATGGGCAGATCCTGGGGAAGTTGCTCGTCCTTCTGGGTTGCTTCCCCGGACGCCACCGGCTCGCCCGTTCCCCCGTAGGAGATGTTCTTGATGAACTCCAGCCTCTTTCCGCCCTTTCCGAGGTTGACGAATTTGACCTCGTCGGTGAAACCCTTCATGATCATCATGCCGAAGCCGGCGGCATCCCCGATCTTCTTCCAGTCCACAGGAAGCCCCTGATCCTCAACCGCCAGGACCACCTTGCCAGGCCGCCGTTCGATGGCGACGTCGAAGGTCGCTTCGGCGTTTCCCTCGAAGGCGTGACCGATGACGTTGAGGCAGGCCTCTTCCGCAACCACTTCCAGTTGCCGGGCCTCGTTGAGATCCAGCCCCTCCTGATGAACCATTTCCCGAACGAAGGCCGTCACCGCGGGGATAACCTTCCGCTGGGCTCTTACCTTGATACTGGAAACAAAATTCGCACTGTCTTCGGCCATCTCCCTTTCACCTTTCCCGATGTGGTCGTTGAAAACCCGCTCTCCATTTCTTATTCTACTACAGACCACGCAAGAATTGAAGCTCTCCGTAGCAAGCTGCGGAGAATCTTCGCTCCTTATAAGGATAAAACCTCTTCGTTTTAAACGCTTACCTGGCGGCAAGCCGCGTGGAATGCGCTCGCGAGCGGATTCATGGGCTGAATCCATTTTCCATCAGGGACGATGTCTGATACAATCACGTCTGTTGTCTGACCCGGAGTAATAAGAAAAGTCCGGTGATTGCCCATCTCGACAAAAGAGAGGATCATGAAACTCAATTCCAGGGAATTCGATAGGGTCGTCAGGCGCGCCTACGAACGTATCCCGGCGGAGATCCGGGAAAGAATGGACAATGTCGTCCTCACCGTCAAAAAGCGGCCGTCACCGGAGATGCTCGAAGAGATGGGTTATCCCCCTGATGAGCCTCTCCTGGGACTCTATTGGGGGGCATCCCTGGCGGAACACTCCTTTTTTTCCCCACCGCCCCTCTATCCCGACACGATCTACATCTTCCAGGAGCCGCTCGAGGAGATGTGCGAAACCATCGAGGAACTGGAGCGGGAGATCGAGATTACCGTGGTCCACGAGGTCGCCCACTTCCTCGGCATCGACGAGGAGCATCTGGAGGAGTTGGGATACGGGTAAAAGTTGCATCCGGGAATGCTCGCCGCGGCGGCCCGCGGCCCTTTTTGATCCATGAACGGAGGATGGGCCTGCCGGCGGATTCGTACAGAGGAACAGGGAGGAATGGAGATGGCAATGGAATTCGTGTTCGTGATTCTGGGAGTGGTTGCAGGAAGTGTTGCCGTCTTTTTGATTCTCCGGCCGCGGATCCGCTCCGCCACGGAAGGCGCCCGCCAGGCAGCGGAAGCGGAACGGGCGGCACTGTCCGAAAGGCTCCAGGGACGGGAGGAACTTCTCGCCGCAGCCCGGATGGAGCTTGCCCGCGCGCAGTCCGACAGGTCCGCCCTGCGGGAAGAGCTTGCACGGCAGTCGGATCGGCGCTCCGCCGCCGAGGAGAAGAACACACGGATCCCGGAGCTCGAAGGGGCTGTCGCTGCAAAGGAGGCGCTCCTCAGGGATCTCCGGTCCGAAAACGGCGATCTCCGGACACAATTGGCGGAGATCGGAACCAAGCGGGAAGAGGAGCGCAAGGCGGGCGCGGAGAAACTGGCCCTTCTGGAGGACGCCCGGTGCCGGCTTTCGGACGCCTTCCGGGCGCTTTCCGCCGAGGCCCTCCGGACCAACAACCAATCCTTTCTCGAATTGGCGCAAACGACGCTGGAGAGATACCAGGAAGGCGCCCGAACCGATCTGAACCGGCGACAGCTCGCCATCGACGAACTCGTGAAGCCGCTGAAGGAGTCCCTGGAAAAGGTTGACGGCCGGATCCGCGAGATCGAAAACACCCGCAGCTCGGCCTATGCAACACTCACCGAACAGATCAAATCCCTGGCCCTGACCCAGGGGCAGCTCCAGGGCGAAACGGCCAATCTCGTCCGCGCCCTCCGCGCCCCCTCCGTCCGCGGCCGCTGGGGCGAGATCCAGCTCCAGCGGGTCGTCGAGATGGCGGGGATGATCGAGTACTGCGACTTCGTCCAGCAGGAGACGGCGTCGACCGAAAACGGCCGTCTAAGACCCGACATGATCATCCGACTCCCCGGCGGGAAGAACGTCGTTATCGATGCCAAGGCGCCGCTCCAGGCCTATCTGGAGTCGCTGGAGACATCGGACGAGACCGTCCGGATCGCCCGGCTCAGGGACCACGCCCGGCAGATCCGCACCCATCTCCAGGCCCTCGGCGCGAAGGCCTACTGGGAGCAGTTCCGGCCGGCGCCGGAATTCGCCGTGCTATTCCTGCCCGGCGAGACCTTCTTCAGCGCCGCGCTGGAGCAGGATCCGGCCCTGATCGAGTACGGCGTCGATCAGCGGGTGATCCTCGCCACCCCGACCACGCTGATCGCGCTCCTCCGGGCGGTCTCCTACGGCTGGCGCCAGGAGAAACTTGCGGAAAACGCCGAGGAGATCAGCCGTCTCGGCCGGACGCTCTACGAGCGGATCGCGATCATGACCGGCCACTTTTCCGATCTCGGACGGAATCTCGATCGGGCGGTCTCGGCATACAACAGCGCCGTCGGCTCCTTCGAGAGCCGCGTCCTCGTAACGGCACGGAGGTTCCGGGAACTCGGCGCCGCCCGCGACGAGGAGATCGAAACTCCGGAGGGGGTGGACCGGAAGGCCCGGCCTCTTCTATCCACACCGGCCGTGGACGATCCCGGGGATGCGACAAGCGAAACAGCCCCGCTGCCGGAAGATCCCGATGGGACATATCCGACCGGGATTTCCAAAGCCCCGGATTGATCCTGCTTTCCCTGTGACGTCGCGGAAAACCTTCACGACGCAGCATGAAAGACCCTCGGATAAAAAAAGCCGGTGGCCACCGGGCTTAAAACCTGGTGTCCACCGGCACTTTCTTCGTGTATCGTACCGAGGGTAGCCCCACCGCCTTAAACAAAGCGGTCAGTGACGGACTTCCCGTTTTTCCGTGATGATCCCTGAATTAATATCTGCCGCGGCCTCCGCCGCCACCGCTGCCGCTGCGCCCGCCCCGGAAGCCGCCGCCCCGGTCATCCCGCCTGGGACCGCTGGACTCCGTCTTCGGCCGGGCTTCGTTCACGGTAATCGTTTTCCCGTCCAGATCGCCGCCGTTAAACTTCTTGATCGCCTCCTGGGCGCCCTCCTCGGTTTCCATCTCTACGAAGCCAAAGCCCCGCGAAACGCCGGAAAACTTGTCCTTGATTACGGACACCGATGCAACCGCGCCGGCCTCGGAAAAATTGTTCCGCAGGTCCTCATCCGTGACTTTCTGTGACAGGTTTCCTACATAAAGATTCTTGTTCATGATTCGCCTCCCAATTCGTTTCGGAATACCCCTCCGTTTTTCCCTGGCGAGGGGAAGAAACGGTCCCGGGGCCTGTTCATGTCGCGCGGCATCCGGCCGGCGCATGAAGGTCTGACAAAGAAAAACCCGCCGCGACTCTGAAGAGTCCGGCGGTTCACCTTACGCTTCATCCTGTCTGTGTGCGGATCCTGCCGGTCGCACCCTGGACGTCCGCCTTGCATCCCCCGGCATCTGACTTTATTTCTACGCCGGAATGCACGCGAAAGTCAAGCCATTTCTCCGGATGAGACGACAATCGTGCACCCGGGCCGGGCGGCCTTCACGAGCGACGCGGCACAATCCCGGTCGCAGGCCCCGAATTCGTCGCTGCCGCCCCAGATCCGGATCGATCCATCCGCCTCAAAGAAAAGGAATGCGCCCCCCAGCTCATTCACCTGCGCATCCGTCAGACCGAGTTTGAAGACCTCCGCCTTCGTGTTGCGGAGAATCTCCCGGTGCCATAGATCCCCCGAACGAAGCGCCACCAGCCTCTCCTCCCCGAGGGCGATCAAAACGAGGAGAATCTTACCCCGATACCCGTCCGGCAGAATCACGGCGGGAATCATCTCTTCCAACCTTCGTTTTTCAGATGTCATCTTTCCCCGTCGCGATCCTGAGTCTCGTCCCGCTGCTCCGGCCCGGCCGGTTTATCCTTCCTGAGGATTCCCACAATGAACAGGACAACGGCTACCCCGGTGATCACCCAGACCCCGTAGGTCTTGACCCCTGCGAACAAGACGCCGCAGAAAACAATCAATCCGGCGGCGATCAATACCCGCTTCAATGCGATATTCATGAATCATCTTTTATACGACGGAATCGAAACAGACAAGGGTTTTCCATTGTACGGACCGGGAGGCGACGCAACCTCAACATTGTTTCTTTTTATTTTGACAAGAGAGCTCCGATCGGATAGTTTCAGCCCTCAGGAGAATTCTCCGAGGGGAAAACATGGTCAAAACCATCACGGCTCTTCTTCAAGACAGGGCCCGCCGCTTCACACCTCACGACGGGACGACCATCGGGATGATCGCTTCCCAGGCGGCGGGAATACGGGAGACCCTCGCCGGCATGGACGCCCCCGCAGACGAACCCATCTGCCTGTGCATCGAGGAGCGCTCGCACCTGCTGGCCGCCCTCCTCGCCTCCCTGGCGGGCGCCCCACCCCTCATCCTCCCCTACGCCTTGCACCCGCAGGTCCTTCGGGATGTGCGCGAGGCAAGACCCTACCGGCTGATTCTGGCGGATACCGCCGTCGATCCTCCCGCGGGGACGGCCGTCGTTTCGCTCCCGGCCTGCCGTCCGGACGATCGTCCGCCGGCAATCGTCCGCCCCCCGGATGAGCCCTTTGTCTCGCTCTTTACGGGCGGCTCGACGGGAACCCCGAAGATCTGGACCAAGACTCCGGGAAACCTCTTCGGCGAGGCGTTCCATCTGGCCAGAACCTTCGGCATCGGACCGGCCGACCTCATTCTTTCCACGGCGCCGTCGCAGCATATTTACGGCCTGCTCGCATCGGTCCTTCTCCCCTTCGTCGCCTCCGCAAGGGTTCTCCGCCGCACCTGTACCTATCCCCGGGAGATCCTCAATGCGCTGCAAAAAGAGGAGGCTTCCGTCCTGGTCAGTGTTCCGATCCACTATGGGGCGTTGCGAACCGACGATCTTCAGCGTTTTTCCCTGCGGCTGGCCCTCTCCTCGGCGTCCCCCCTCGACCCGGTCGACGCCGCCTTCTTCATGGAAAAGACGGGACTGCCGATTACCGAAATCTACGGATCGACGGAGACGGGGGGTATGGCAACCCGCGTCTCCGGGGCCGATCACGGTTCCTGGGAACCCTTCGCCGGTCTGCTCTGGAAAATCCGTTCCAAGCGCCTCCTGGTCCGATCGGACTTTCTCTCGCCGGACCTGCCCCGCGACCAGGAGGGATTCTTCCTGACCGCGGACCGGGTCGAACGCGCGGAGGGAAACCGGTTCAGGCTTCTGGGGCGGACGGACCGCATCGTCAAGATCGCCGGAAAGAGGGTCGATCTGGAGGAGATCCGGGAGCGGATCCGGCGGATTCCCGGGGTGAGGGACGCCTGCGTCGCGGTCCTTCCCATGAACCGCGCGCGGCAGACGGAGATCGCGGCGCTGGTGGCAACCGACCTTGCCGCCGGGAAGATCCGCGCGGCCATCCGGTCGATGGACGAACCCTACGGCCTGCCGCGTCGGATCCGGGTCGTCGAGGCCATCCCCGTCCTGCCGAACGGGAAGATCGACCGGCAGCGGGTCGATCAGCTTCTCACCGCTTCCGACACCCCCCGCACGGAAGGGGAGATCACGGGCGACCCCTCTCTTTTCGATGTTCCGGCTTCGTAAGGAAGGGTTCGAAGTGGTACCACTCATCGGGATGGGCACGGACGGTATCGGCGAGGAGGTCCGCATAGACCTGGGCGGCCGTCGTGACGGCTTTGGACCGCTCGGCGCGTGAGGCTGCGGCGACGCAGATGGGCGGCTTTGTAACGAGATGATACCCCCCCCCTCCGGTGCGATACGCGAAAAAGATCAAAAGCGGCGCCCCGGAGAGCATCGCGAGGATGAAGGGGGTTTCCGGGATCCGGGCCTCGCCGCCGGCAAACCGGACGGTGACGGCCCGCTGCTCCCGGCTCCACAGCCGGTCCCCTGTCAGGGAGACCAGCCCCCCCTCCCGCAGGAAATGCAGGCCCTCCAGGATGTCCATGGCCGAGCCCCCACCCTCCGGAACGGAGATGACGCGTATCCCGCTCTCTTCGACGCTCTTCTTCTGCCGCCGTTCGATCTGCTCCCGGTGCTTCGCCCCCAGGTAAAGCAGCAGCCTCATGCGGGGATGATTCCGGCCGTAATGGCGGAGAAGCCGGGCGGCAATCTCCCAACTGCCCACATGGGACATCAGGATGATCCCCCCCCGTCCGCTTTCCGTCGCCGCGACAATATGCTCCCACCCCTCGTACGTCGTCGGAAGATCAGCGCCTTCCGCCAGGCGAAACCGGTCCAGGAAGACGTGGACAAAACGGTGATACTGTCGCCAGGCGCACCAGAGGGCATGGCGGCGCCCCCGGTCCGGGAAGAGGCGGCGGTAGAAGCGGATGCTGACGGCAACGCGCCGGGGGAACAAGAGGAAATACCCCGTCGCCACATGCCAGGCGATCAGCAGAAAGATCCAATTCCCGAACCGTCTCGCCAGGGCCACCAGACAGCGGTAGAAAAGATCCTTCACGGTTCGTCCCCTCCCGAAAGTGGCCGGTCGGCAGCAAACCACCACTCATCGCCTTCCGGCGTGTCCGCCTCAATTGCGGCGATGTCGAAACCGGCCGCAACGATCATCGACTCCAGGGAGACCTGCGTCCGGTAATGGGGAAGCAGACGATGTATCTTCAGGCGGAGTTCCTCGATATGCCGTTTCCGGGGCCGGGGCCGGTCCGCGGGGATGGTGACCCGGATGACGAGCCGGCCGCCGGGGATGAGTTTTGCGTACAGAATTCTGAGCGTCTCCCGCAACGCCGCATCGTCCAGCATGTGGATGACATCGAGGATCAGCGCCGTGTCGGCCCGGTCCGGCAAATCGGAAAGGTCGGGCGCACGGCCCGTCCGGGCCTCCCCCCGCGGCCCGAGGGCGCGCCCGGCCACGCGGATTCGCTCTTCGTCGGGATCGACGCCGCAGACCGTGGCGGCGGGAAAGAGCTCCAGCAGCCAGGCGGACGGAACGCCGTAGCCGCACCCGATATCCAGGATGCGGCGGGGGTTCTTCATGAAGGCCGCCAGGCGGGGGAACATCGGATCCAGCCGGATCTTCCAGCGGGCGAAGAGGCGCGGGGTCGCCTCGATGGGTCGGTACCGCAGCAGCGTCCGCTCGGTGTGGCGGGGCGACCCGGCCTCCAGGGCCTCCGGCGGGAGCACTGCGGGGACGAGGGCCCGTTTCACCAGGGGCGGAACGATCAGAAAGGCCCCGACGAGGGAATAGGCGATCCCCAGCAATGACGTCAGTCCGATGCTCTTGAGGACCGCGTGCTGGGCCAAGGCCAGGACGCCGAACCCGATCAGGGTGGTTGCCCCCGCCAGGAACATCGCCTGGCGGATCAGCCCCATGAAGGGGTGGCGCTCGTCGTGATACCGCTGGTAGGCGCAGACGTAGTAGATGCCGTAGTCGATCCCCATCCCCATGATGACGATCCAGAGCATGATCCCCGGGATGTCCATTGGATGGCCCATGAGCTTCAGGCTCCCCAGGGTGCAGACAAGCGCAAAGGCCACCGGCATCAGAACGATCAGCGAGAGGCGCCAGTCCAGGAAGAAGAGGAAGACGACGAGGATGATCCCGAGACCCGTAATGAAGGCGATCTTGGTAAAGAGCGAAACGAGGACCTCGCCCAGGCGTTGGCTGAAGAGTCCCGCATCAAAGAGGTTCACCAGGTTGGTCGCCGCATACCGGGCGAAGAACGCATTCGCCTCGTAGGCCGGACCCGGCGTCACCAGGGAGACCTGTACCCGGGAGGATTTCTCCGTCGCAACGCCCAGGAAGCCGGCAAACTTCTCCGGAATCGTCGCGGCAGCCGGCGGCACCGCGGAAAGCGAGGTTATAAAGGCCGCAAAGGCGTCCGGGGCGAACCCCATTTCCCGGGCTGCCCGATCAAGCTCCCGCCGGAGATCCTCCGACCGGGCGGGTGTCCAGAAGGCCTTCCAGTCTGCCGCATGGCGTCCTGCCAGCGCCTCCCCCGGGAAAAGGTCGGCAAGGGCAAAGGCCCCTTGGACCGATCCCCGGCGGAGATCCTCCCGGAGCATTCCGGCCAGACGGTCGCTTTTGGCCTGCAACTCCTCGAGGCTTTGCCCCTCGATCATGAGGTAGACACGGCTCGTCAGATCCCCCCAGACCTGCTGGAGTGTCTTGTCTGCGGCAACCGTTTCCGCGCTCAGGGAGTTCATCGCGTTGATGTCGACCTGAAAAACGGGACGGGCAAAACAGAGCATGACGCCGAAGAAAAGCGCCGCCGCCACGAGTTTCGGCTTTTCCCCCGACAGCACGATCCGGTCCAGAATCCGGCCGAGCCATGGGTCCCGGGTCTTCCGGGCCGGCGGCATGACGGGAAGGATCCGGGGAAACACCCAGTGGACAAAGGCAAAGGCAAAGGCCACCCCCAGGGCCGCAAAGACGCCGACCTCGGCAAGCACCCGGAATTCGCTCAGCAAGAGCAGCAAAAAGCCGCCGATCGTCGTCAGCGCCGCCAGGATCTCCGCGGCACGGACCTCTCGGGCGGCCTGCCGACCCGACACCTCGCAGGGGCGATCCAGGAACAGCAGATAGGTGATCCCCAGATCCACCGTGAAGGCCATGATCGCCCCGCCGAAACTGACGGCCAGGATGGAGAGGGAGGGAAAGAGGAACGAGCAGACCAGCAACGCGAAAATGGCGCCGGCCGTGGATGGCAGCAGGGCCAGAATCCCGATGAGGGGCCGGGGAAAGGTGATGAGCAGCAGAAAGGCGATCCCGACCGTCGTCAGGATTATCGCCGTTCTCATGTCACGCCGGGCGGCATTTTCGTTGTCCAGCGCGGCCCGGTAGGCCCCCGCCGGCGTCAGGGTAAAGCGGATGCCGCGGGGCTGAATCTGGCTGTTGAGCTTCTCTCCGAGTGTCTTGATGAGCGGGGGAATGGCCTGGGAATAGGTCGTGTCCGTCGCGGAACCGTTCAGTTCCGCGATGACGAGCAGATGTTCCCCATCCCGGGAGAGCAGCTTCCCCCGATAGAGCTGGGCGTCCCGGCTGGGCAGGAGCTGGGACATCCGGGCCAGGACCAGGTTTCGCAGACCGAGGGGATCGCGGGCGATGAGGTCGGCCTGCCCGATCCCTTCGAGTCCCTGCACGACCTTGAGATCTTCCAGAAGCGCCCGGCGCACCTCCAACGGCGCGAGGAGCGGCGCGATCTGCGCCTCCAACTGCGGTCCGTCGAACAGCAGGGGCAGGTGAACGACGATATGGGCCATCAGTTCCGGAAAGAGCGCCTCCATCTGCTGCATGCCGACCTGCCGGAAAAGACCGCTCTCCCGGAGCCCGGCTTCGATCAGATCGGCCCCGGCCGTCAGGGCGTCCCGGGATATTTCCCGCGGGACGGATTTTGAATCCGTCCCCGTCACCGCGACATCGATGATCAGCCGGTCCTGGAAGGGGAGATGACGGATGACCCGGTGGGCATCCGCCAGCACAGGGTCGTGACGGGGGAGCGATGCCAGGATGTCCGTTTCGATCCGCACGCCGCCGAGGGATTCGTACAGCAATACTGCCCCGAGGATCGCCACGACGGCGACCATCCATGACCAGCGGAGTTTATAGCGTTGGAGAAACATCGCGCCTCTTATGGGGGCGACAGATTTTAAATCTGTCCCCGTCCCGGGATCATGATCCACCGGATGATCCGCAGGAAGATCAGCCGGCCGAACGTCCCTGAATTTCTGCAGAAATCGACGAAGGGACGAAAATGGGAAATTCGTTTCATTCCGGGCGTATAGGAAACGCGCACCGGCGCCTCGACAACGGGAATCCCCGCCCACCGCGCCCGGACCAGGATCTCCACCTCGAATTGGAATCGCCGGGCGCGCACATCGAGCCGCATGGCCTCCGGCAGCGGGTAGATACGCAATCCGCTCTGGGTATCGGAAAGGACAGGCCCGCCGGCGGCCCGAACCCAGAAATTGGAGAATTTCCGCCCGAAGCGGCTCGTCCAGGGGACATCATTCCCGGTCATCCCCTCCCGTCGGCCGATGACGATGGGACGCTTGCCCGCGGGGATGGCCCCGATCAGGACGGGGACATCCGCGGGGTCATGCTGCCCGTCGGCATCCAGCGTGACGACCCAGTCCGCCTTTCCCGCCATGGCCGAAAAGCCGGTCAGAATGGCCTCCCCCTTGCCGCGGTTTTCATCGTGGCGGATCACCGTGATCCCCCCGATCGTATCCAGCCGTTTGGCCGTACCGTCCGTCGAGCCGTCGTCGACCACCCAGATGGGCAAATTGATCGCAAGGGCCCGTTCGATTACGGAGACAACCCCTCCGGCGTGGTTGTAAACGGGGATCAGAACGGCAAAGCGACCGGCCGCAGTCCCGTAAGTGCGCCGCCCCGTCATAGGAGGGAAAACAACAGCGAGGTGTTGATTCCGCCGAAGGCGAAATTGTTGTTCATGCCGATCCGGAACCGGTGCTCCCGGATGCCGCCGGTGACATGGTTCAGTGATGCGCAGGCCGGATCGGGCTCTTCAAGGTTCCGCGTCGGCACGACAAAGCCCTCCTTCAGCATCAGGATCGTCACGGCGGACTCGATCGCGCCGCAAGCCCCCAGGGTGTGGCCCATGTACCCCTTCACGGCGCTGACCGGAACGCGCTCCCCGAAGACATCTCTGGTCGCCCGGGACTCGGCGATATCGCCCAGTTCCGTGGCCGTGGCATGGGCATGGACATGGCCCACCTCCTCCACCCGGATCCCCGCATCCTTGAGGGCCAGACGCATTGCGCCGGCCATCCCTTCCGCGCTGGGGTTGGTGATATGGCCGCCGTCGCAGTTGTTTCCAAAACCGATGATTTCGGCATGAATGGCCGCTCCGCGTTGATAGGCCCGCTGATACGACTCCAGGATGAGGCAGCCGCTCCCCTCCCCCACGACCAGCCCGTCCCGCCGCCGGTCGAAGGGACGCGGCGTCTGTTCGGGACAGTCGTTGTACTGTGTGGAGGTGGCGCGCATGACGTCGAAGATCCCCGCGTCCATGTAATGCATCTCCTCGGCGCCGCCGGTGATCATGATCTCCGCCCGGCCCGCCCGGATCTGTTCATACCCGAAGCCGATCCCCTGGGATCCGGAGACGCAGGCCGTGCAGGAGGCGATCACCGGCCCCTGTGTCCCGAACATCGTCGCCAGATTGGCCGCGCAGGTATGGCTCATGAACCGGATGTAGACAGAGGATTGCAACCCCTTGAGACTGTTTGTGGCAATGATCTGGCGGAGGTAGTCCTCCATCGCCTGGGAACTGCCCGCGGTGGAACCGAAGGAGACCCCGCAGGCGGGCGAGGCGATCTCTGCGGCATCGAGGCCGGCGTCGCGCACGGCGTCCACGGCGCTGAGCGCCGCGAGAATCGCCACCCGGCCCATGGACCGGCGGAAGTGCCGGGGAATGTCCGCTTCCTCCACCCCCGTGCAGACCCCGGCGACGCCGGTCCGGAGGTTCTCGATCTCCCGCCACTCCGGCATCGCACGGACCCCGGTCCGCCCTTCCATGAAGGCCTCACGGAGCTCCGCGAGAGAATGACCGATGGGGGTGCGCAGACCGATCCCCGTAACGACGACCCGGCGTTTGTCGGTCATGATCACCTCGTCCGTCCGGTTTCGGAAAAAGGGTCCTGCAGAAAGGCCACGCCCCAGGTCCCCGGCCCCATATGCACCCCGGAGGTGAGGGACAAGGGGTGAATGATGATCTCCGCCTCCGGCCAGCGCCGCACGATTTCCGGCTGCACCTTTTGGGTCACCCATGCAAGGTTGTCGGTATACTCGATCATGATCACGGCGCGCCCGTTTGGCGTGAGCGCCGCGGCCAGTTTCTCGAGGGCGAATTTCAACTGCTCCGCCCGATTCCGGACGACCCCCGCCTTCCGGACCCCGTCGGCGAGCGGGGTGATCACGGGTTTCATCCGGAGCATGTCGCCGAAAAAGGCGCCGGTCCGGGAAAGCCGTCCGCCGGCTGCCAGGTACCGGAGGGTGTCCAGAAACACATATTCCTGACAGTGGTCCACCGCCTCACGGGCAAAGCGGATCACCTCTTCGGCATCGCGGGTCGAAAGGGAAAACCGGGCCGTGGCCAAAGCGGGAAGTCCCAGGCGTCCCGACGCCGCCCCGCTGTCGATGACCGTGAAGCGCCCCTCCGGGTCGTTCCGCTCTTGCCACGCAAGCGCCTCCCCGCAGTTCCCCGTAAACGCGGAACCAACGCACAGATAGAGGACCCGGGGATAACGGTCCAGGATGCTCCGATAATGCTCGTGGCGCTCGAAGACGGAGGCCTGCGCCGTGGAGGCCTTTACCCCCCTGCGCATGGCCGCATAGAGCTCCTCCGGGGCGAAATGGGTCTCGGGAAGGGATCTCTCCCCGACGGTGATGTAGCTCTCCAGGATGGTCACCCCCAACCCCGCCGTCGTCTCGTGGCTGATGGAACCCGCGGCGTCCGTCATGATATGGATGGCCTGCTCGACCGGCCGCCGGCAAAAGGAACGGACCTGGGCGCCCAGATCGTCGGCGGACCACCGGACCACCTTCCCGAAGGCGGCCAGATCGTCCCGGGCCTTTTGTCCGTCGCGGGCGTGGAGATGGACCTTCAAATATTCCCCGTCCCGCAGCACGACGACGCTTTCCCCGACGGCGGAGATCCCCCGCAGGGCGTCCCCGGCTTCGCCTTCGACCCGGAGCACCGTATCCACGCAGCAGCCCGTCTCCCCTTCCTCCGCAAAGGCCGGAGAAACCTTGAGGTAATCCCTGAAGATCTCCGTGACGGGTCTGAATCCGTCGCCGTCTCCCGCAAGGATGCTGAAAAAACCGTCCAGGAAGATGAAAATGCCCAGCGCGCCGGCATCGACGACACCGGCGGCTTTGAGCTTCGGAAGGAGTTCCGGCGTGGAGAGCACCGCCCCTTCGAGTCGCTTCAGCACCCGCTCGCGCCACGGCCCGTCGAATGTCGCCGGGCCTTCCTCCACGGCCTCCGCCAGCGCATCGAAGACGGTCAGCATCGTGCCCTGTTTTGGGTCGTTCACCGCCTGCCAGGCCCGGTCCCGCCCCTGCCGGACGGCGCCGGCCAGGGTTTCGGCCGAATCGGCCATCAGAAGACCGGAGAAGAACCGCGCAGCGATGTTTCCCGAATTTCCCCGGGCCGACAGGAGCAGCTCCCGGGTGAGCCGCTCCCTGCCCGGAGCCGCCTGCCGGAAGGGGGAGAGGCTGACCACGAGATTCCGTCCCGTATCGCCGTCGGCCACGGGAAAGACGTTAATCTCGTCCAGGAGGTCCGCCCAGGCGGCCACCCGTTCGAAGCCTGTCATCAGGGCCTGCGGAAAAGGCGTCTCCATCCTTAGAACCCCAGCGCCCGGCTGATCTCTTCCGGAATCGTGTAAACCATCTCCATCTCCGGGGAGAGCACGGCGGCCTGTTCCGTCGTCCCCTTGGCGCAGACCATTCCATCGGCAACGAGGCGGATCTCGAAGGCGACGACGATCTTGGAGCGGGCGTCCTTCACGGTCGCCCGGCAGATGAACTCGTCGCCGCGCTTCAGCGGACGGATATGCTTGACGGAACTGCGGATGATCGGAAAGATGTAACGGGTCCGGTCGTGAAATTCGAAGAGATCCACACCCAGATGATCGAAGAGCTCCATACGGGCATCATCAAAATATTTCAAATAGTTGCCGTGCCAGACGATCTGCATGGGATCGAGATCGAAAAACGACACCTTCATCTTTACTTCATGGCTTTTTGGTTTCTGCTCTTCCATCCGTTCTCCTTCGGAAAACCGTTCTCGGAAATCTCGCAGGCCACGGCCTCGATGTCGGCGTCCATGGGCCGGTCTTCGTATGTCGGCGCCGCCAGCCGGCGCAGCTCCTCAAGCCGCAAGGCGAGGCAGGGACGGGCCTCCATGCGTCCCCGGATCTCGCAGGCCTGGGCTGCCGCCAGCAGATGGATGGCAACGACCCGTTCCGTGAGGGTGCAGACGCGGGATGCATCCCGGGACGCTATGGTCCCCATGCTGACCTTGTCCTGGTTGTGGGATTCGGTGGACCGGGAGAATGAGGCGGCCGGCATGGTCGCCTTGAGCGCCTCCGCCGTCAGCGCGGAGGCGGTGATGGACATGGCCTTGAAGCCATGCTGCCCGGCCTGCTCGGGACCGGTCATCCGCACCAGATCGGCCGGCAGCCCGCGGTTCACGTTGGGGTTGACAAGAAGGGCCACCTGCCGGTCCGCCATGTCGGCGACGGAGGCCAGCGCCATCTTCAGCGCATCCATCGCAAAGGCAATATGGCCCCCGTAGAAGTTCCCCCCGGTCAAGGGCCGGTTCATCCCCTCGGCAAAGAGGGGATTGTCGTTGGCGCTGTTCGCCTCGATCTCCACCCATGGCCGGATCCAATCCAGCGCATCGCATAAGACCCCCAGGATCTGCGGGGCACAGCGCAGGGAATAGGGGTCCTGAAGGGTCTCCGGACCCGTTGCCTCCAACCCCTTCCGCCCCCCCGGGGTGGCCAGAAGCGTTCGGATCTCTTCGGCAACGCGAATCTGCCCGGGAAACGGCTTGGCTTTTCCGATGACGGGATCGTAATGGTCCGCCTTGCCCTGCAAGGCATGAACGCTGAGGGCGGAGGCGCCGATCGCCGCCTCCAGGATATGATACGCACGGTCGAGATCGACGGCGGCAATCCCGGTCATGACGGAGGTTCCATTCACCAGGGCGAGCGTTTCCTTCGGTCCGAAACGATACGGTGTGAGTTTCGCCTTTTTCAGTGCCCGCCCCGCCGGCATTCGCACCCCACCGTAAAAGGCCTCCCGTTCACCAGCCAGGACGGCCAGGATATAAGAGAGGGGCGTCAGATCGCCCGAAGCGCCGACGGAACCTTCGCAGGGAATGACCGGGATAACGCCGGTGTTGAGCAATGCCGCGAGATGCTCCAGAAGGGGAACAGACACCCCCGAATAGCCACGGGCCAGACAGAGCAACCGGCAGAGCATGGCCGCCCGCGTCTCCTCCACACTGAGCGGCGCGCCCGTCCCGCAGCCGTGAAAGCGCATCAGGTTCGTGTTCTCTTTCAGGACGGACGATTTTTGCAGACGCATCCCGCATGATTTTCCGTACCCCGTGGTCACACCGTAAACGGGGACATCGGCCTGGATCGCCGCGTACATCACCCCCCGAGAGCGGTCCATCCTTTCCCGAAAGCCGGCGCTCCCACTGATACGGACGGGAACGCCCCGCCTGGCCACGGCGACGATTCCCTCCAGGGAAACCGGACCCTCCCCAATCACCACTTCACGAATCTCCATCTGTTTTTTGTTTTTTTTCACATCTTCTCCCGATTGCTGAGGAACCGGATTCCCCACCGTCAGTATTTTGCTGTCTCGCCGACCGTCCCCGGCCCGCCTTCGCGGCCGAAGCGACGGACCACGAGATCACGCCGCCGGGGGCGGAATGTCCCGTCCTCCTTCTCCCTTTCCACGACCTGTTTGAAGAGTTTGAACATCTTGTAGTTCTGGGGCTCCTCCCGGTAAAACGTCTCCCAAGCGTAGTTGAGCAATTCCTGGAGGCGCTCCGGACTCATGTTCCGCGGCTGAAAGACGACGCGGTCGGCTGTGTAGGCATCCCAGTCAAAGGTCAGAATCCGCTTTTCCTGCTCGAAATCGTCGAACGTCCGGGTATGGGGAAAGGGGGTCAGCACGGTGAACTCGGCCAGATCCAGCCCGATCTCCAGCAGGAAATCGATCAGCCTGCGGATGTCGTCATCCGTCTGATTGTCCAGTCCCAGCAGGACCGTCCCCTCTACGGCGATGCCGTGGTCGTGATACCGCTTCACCCGGTCGCGGATGTGATCGGAGGTGTCGAAGACGGCCTGGTAGACGTACCAGGCCCCGGCCTGTGCCGCCAGGTCGAGGACCTTATCGTCCTCCTCGATGGGGTGGCAGCACCACTTCTTTTTCAGCGGGATCATCTCGGTAAAGAGGTCGATTTCCCACTGGCGGTCCTGCGCCAAAGAGTTGTCCACGATGAACAGGCGGTTGTTGTCGATCGCGGCCATTTCCGCGATCACCCGATCCACGGGTCGGGGACGAAACCGCCTCCCCCCGAGGTAGCTGACGCAGCAGGGGTAGCAGTTGAACCGGCAGCCCCGGGAGGCATGCACGAGGTCCACCATCTGGATCCCCTTATAATTGTAGAAGTCCCGCTTCAGGATGTCGCGTCGGGCCGGACCGATGATCTCCGGCGGCGGCGGTGCGGCGAAGAAGTCGTAGACGGGCTTGAGACAGTCCTGTCGCCAGTCTGCGAAGACCTCATCCATCCTTCCTTCGGCCTCACCCAGGAAAACGGCGTCGGCGTGTTGCCCCGTCTCCTCGGCATGGAGCATCGTTCCGATCCCTCCGCAGATCACCCGGACGCCCCGGCTCCTGTAGTAATCCGCGATCTCCCAGCCCCGCTTCACCTGGCAGGTCAGCATCATCGAGATGCCGACAAAATCGACGTCGTCATCGGCGGGAAGAGGTTCCACGTTCTCATCGATGAACTCCACCTCCCAGTCCGGCGGCAGGGTCGCGGCAAAGACCACCGGACCGTGCGGGGGCAGATGGAATTCCGTCTGCCGCTCCAACTTTTGCCAGCGGGGATAGATGAGGCGAAATTTCATGGAATCCTTTTTCCTTTCTCACTTTCGCTCCCGGGGCTGCGAGGTTCGACGATCTGGGGCGTCGCCGCCGTCCCGGAATCGGTCGCCAGGGCCTCACTTTCCAGCAGCCTGAGCCGCAGCGTGTAAGGCGGCCAGCCGCCCCGGATCTCAACCGTTTCGGCCAGGCCGTGCCTCTGCAGAGGGGCCATCTCTACCCTTTTCAGAACCTCTTGTCCAGTCCCATAAAGGCGGATCGCCGTGACGCCGTCCCGGAACGTCATGACCTCCACCAGCCGTCCATCGGCGCGTTCAAAGCGGCAGCCCCGGGCACCCTCTTCCCCCTCTCCCCAAGCCGCCGGCTCCACCCCGGGCGAGAAAAAAGCCAGACGGATATCCTCGGCCAAGGCCTCTGCAAATGCAGGCGCGTCGAAGGGCGGCACGGCCCGGTGGACAATCAGCGTCTCTCCCGCTTCGGCATCGAACAGCACAAACCCCTCGATGGTCATGAGCGCCGTCCGGAAACCCCGCGTCCGGGGATCGGCCACCAGAACCCCGACGGCCGTCCCCTTCGCGCCATCGGGCATAACCGTTTCCAGCGCGTGAACGAGACGGTAGCTCTCCGTCAGGAAAGGCCTCCGGCAGTCTTCCAGCACGGAGGTTTTCCGGGCCGGGTCGAGGGGGGTCAGCGGCTTCAATCCCGTGCAGGCGCCAACGGTCAGGAGCAGCAGGAGGAGCGGGACAAAATGGCGAAGCATGATATTCATTCCACGTTCACAAACAGGGAAGCGGGCAGGGGCCGATTGGTCCGGATCTGGCTGAAACTGAGATCGGTGAAGCTGCGCTCGTCCTCCACCAGCCGGACCCCCTTCATCACGCCGGCTTGCTCCCGGGAAAGGGTCAGTTCGATCTGCCGGATCATCTTGCCCCAGGAGGGTTCACGGGGAACAAGCGTCACCCGCGGCTCCGGATCGGTCGACAACGAGGCCTGAAAATGGGGATTCAAGTCGAATCGGCCCTGTTGCCAGTTCGCGATCTCCTCCAACACCACCCGCATGGCGGTCAGGGAGGCGCCGGCGTCCTCGCGCCAGCCGGCCGGATCCCGGAGGTAACGCTTCACGGCGCCGTTGTTCATGATCAGGACGCTCCGAACGGGACGGTCGTATTCCCAGCGGAGCTGCGCGGGAGCCTGGTAGAAAAACCGCCCCTCGGAGACAAACGGCTTGGCCAGCATGGGCAGGGTCTTTTTCTGCACAAACCGGGCCTCGACGGAGGTGATCCGGCGGGAGGCCTCGCGGAGCCCCTCCCAACTGTCGGCCCAGGCCACGACAAGGGGCAGCAACAAGATCAGCGCGAACAGAGGAACGACCGGGCGGTGCGCCCTGCCTGAAAAAATTCCCCTCATGTTCAGAACATCCCCCCGTTCACGGAGATGACCTGGCCGGTGATGTAGGAGGCGTCGTCGGAGCAGAGGAAGCGGACCACCTTCGCCACCTCCTCGGGCCGGCCGATCCGCCCCATCGGGATCATCTGCTTGATGTTTTCCACCGGGGCGTCCCGGATCATGTCCGTGTCAACCGGTCCCGGCGCCACGACGTTCACCCTGATCCCGAGCCTGGCCACCTCAGAGGCCAGCACGCGACTGGCGGCGATGAGACCGGCCTTTGCCGCGGCGTAATTGGCCTGCCCCCGGTTGCCGACCAGGGCCGAGACGGACGACATCGAAACGATGGACCCGCTTTTTCGGCGCAGCATCATGCGCAGGACCGGTTTGGTCATGTTGAAAAATCCGTGGAGGGTCGTATCAATCACCGCCTCCCAATCCCGTCGGGGCATCATCAGGAAAAGACCGTCCGCAGTCACCCCGGCGTTGTTCACCAGCACATCGATCCGCTCCAGCCGCCCGAGGAGGTCTTCAATCGGCCCTTCCGCTTCGGCGGCGTTTCCGACGTCGAACTTCACCGCCTCCCCGTTCCCTCCGGCCTCCCGGATGAGCCGCAGCGTCTCCGCCGCTGCCTCGTCGTTGGCCTTATATGTAATGACGATCCGATATCCGTGCGCGGCCAGATCGACAGCAATCGCCCGGCCGATCCCGCGACTGCCGCCCGTAACGACGGCAATCTGTTGTTCACCCATGGTTCCTTCTCCCTATGTATTTCATCCGTTTATGAGACTTCCCTTCAAATCTTTTTTCAGGATTTTCCCTGCGGAATTGCGAGGGAAATCCTCCACAAAAACGATTTTTTTCGGCAACTTGAAATGGGCGATCCGGTCCCGGATGGCCCCAAGCAGCGCCTCTTCGGTGAGTTCGGCCCCCTCCTTGAGCAGCACAAAAGCGGCCACGACCTCCCCCTTTTTCCGGTCCGGCATCCCGACCGCGGCCGCCTCCCGCACCTCCGGCAGGGCCTGGATAACCCGTTCCACCTCCGCCGGATAGATGTTTTCCCCGGAGCTGATGATCATCTCCACCTTCCGGCCGACAATGTAGATGAATCCCTCTTCGTCCCGCCGTCCCATATCCCCCGTGTGAAACCATCCGCCCCGCATGGCCTCTTCCGTTTCGGCAGGCTTGTTCCAGTAGCCGGCAAAGACGTTCGGCCCTTTGACGATGATCTCGCCCGCCTCGCCGGGCTCTACCTCCCGGTCCTGCTCGTCCACGATCCGCAGCAGTACGTGGAGCACCTCCTTGCCTACGGAACCGGCCTTCCGGATCGAATCCTCCAGATCCAGCGAGGTAAGGCGGAAGGTCTCCGTCATCCCGTACCCCTGGGCGAAGAAGATCCCCTTCTCCTCCTGGTATTTCCGGATCACCGCAAGCGGCATGGGCGCCCCGCCGGCAATGAAGAAATGGATGTGGGAAAAATCCGCCTTTTCCCACTCCTCGGTCCGGGTGAGGAGCTGGAACATGACCGGTACGGCGAACATATAGTTGATCTTTTCCCGGCAGATCAGGCCGGCCACCTCGGATGCGTTGAAGAACCCCTTGAGGACAAGGGAGCCGCCCGCATAGAGGATCGGCAGGGCCGAGGCGCCGAGGGCGCCGATGTGGAACAGGGGCGCCACGACGAGGGATTTGTAGGAACGGTTGATCCCGCAGCCGATCACCGTGTTGATCGAACCGAACAGCACGTTGCCGTGCGTCAGGACCGCCCCCTTGGGATCCCCCGTCGTCCCGGAGGTGTACATGATGAACAGGGGGTCGGCAAGCGTGACATCTTCCCGGGGATTCGGTTCCGTGACGGGAAAGGGGGCAACGGCTTCGGCGAGGAGGGGATCATCCCCGGCAGCGCCGCCGTGGCGGAAGCAGTGCGGCCATGCCGGCAGGGAGGTCTTGAGCTCCCCGACCTTCGCGGCAAAGTCCGCCGAGTAGACGAGAACCCGGGGGGAGCAGTCCCGGAAGATGTAGGCAAGCTCCGGCACGGCCAGACGAAAATTCACGGGCACCATGATCGCCCCCGTCTTGGCGCACGCAAAGAATATCTCCAAGAACTCCGATGCGTTGGCCATCAGAACGGCCACCCGTTCACCCTTGCCGCACCCCCAGGCCGTAAGGGCATGGGCCATCCGGTTCACCCGTAGGTTGAACTCGCGGTTCGTGTAGAAGCGCGTCTCCTCCTCTTTCAGAAACGGGCCGTCCGGACAGGTCAAGGCCCGCTTTAAAATCCATTCTCCGACGTTCATACCGCCACCCCGATCCAAATCCGCCAGAGGTTGCCCTACCCCTGTTTCAGCAATTTTCGCCCTTTACCTCCCTGGCATCGCGTCGCGGTCTTATACCTCTCCGGAGCCTTTTTGTCCAAGACTAAAGACGCTTATCCAGGCTGTTCAAAAATGCCCGAATGCAAGGCCCCCGCAATCCTAAGCCGCGAGGCGTACTTTGAGGTACGTTGAGCGGCGAAGGATAAGGGAAACGCCGCAGACGGGCGCTTTTCAACAGCCTGCCGCCGCAAACGCGCCGTTCACGATGGTCACGGCCTCTTCCTCGATCCTCCGCAGATGCCCTTCTCCCAGAAGGCTCTCCGCATAGATCTTGTAGATGTTTTCCGTACCCGACGGACGGGCGGCAAACCACCCGTTTGCGGCAACGACCTTGAGTCCCCCGATCTCGGCATCATTTCCGGGCGCTCGGGTCAATGCGGCAAGGACAGGTTCGCCGGCAAGCTCTGCCACGGAAATCATCCCGGGTGTGAGCCCCTTGAACGCCGCCTTCTGCTCGGGCGTGGCCGGGGCATCGATCCGTTCATAGAACGATGTGCCGAATCTCTCCTCGATCTCCCGATACAGCGCGGCGGGGTCCTTGCCGGTTTTTGCGGTAAGCTCGCAGGCGAGCAGATCCATGATGATGCCGTCCTTGTCCGTCGTCCATACCGTACCGTCCTTTCTCAGGAAGGAGGCCCCGGCGCTCTCCTCCCCGCCGAAACCGCAGGAGCCGTCCAGGAGACCGGCCACGAACCATTTGAAACCCACGGGAACCTCGCAAAGACGCCTCCCGAGGTCTGCGGCCACACGGTCGATCATCACGGTGGAGACCAGTGTTTTCCCCACCGCCGCATCCCGGCTCCAGCCCGGCCGGTTCCGGAACAGGTAAAAGATCGCGGCGGACAGGTAATGGTTGGGATTCATCAGCCCCCCACCCCGGGTGACGATGCCGTGGCGGTCGACGTCCGTGTCGTTGCCGAAGGCGATATCGAAATTGTCCTTCAGCCGGACCAGGCTTTCCATGGCATAGGGGGATGAGCAGTCCATCCGGATCTTGCCGTCCCGATCCACGGTCATAAATGAGAAGGTCGGGTCGACGATCCGGTTCACTACCGAAAGCGTCAGGCCGTAGCGCTCGGCGATGGGATCCCAGAAGTCCACGGCCGCCCCGCCAAGGGGGTCCGCGCCGATCCGGAGTCCCGACCCCGAAATCGCCTCCATGTCGATCACGTTCCGCAGATCCTCGACATAGGGGGTCACATAATCGTATTCATGGATCGACCCCGCCGTGAGCGCCCTTTCAAAGGGAAGCCGGCGGATCTTTCCGATCCCCGACGCCAGGATCGCATTGGCCCTCCCTTCGATGATCCGGGTTATTTCCGTATCCGCGGGACCGCCTTCGGGCGGATTATACTTGAATCCGCCGTCCTCCGGCGGGTTGTGGGAAGGGGTGATCACCACGCCGTCGGCCAATCCGGTTTTCCTTCCGCGGTTATAGGTCAGGATGGCATGGGATATCACGGGTGTGGGGGTGTACCGGAAACCCTTCTGGATCATCACGTCGACCCGGTTGGCCGCGAAGACCTCGATGGCGGTGGCCAGCGCCGCTTCGGAGAGGGCATGGGTATCCATGCCCAGGAAGAGCGGGCCGCTGATCTTTTTTGCCTTTCGGTATTCGCAAACGGCCTGGCTGATGGCCAGGATGTGTTCCTCGTTAAAGCTGTTCAGGAGGGATGAACCCCGATGGCCCGAGGTCCCGAAAGTGACCCGCTGCGAGGGATCGGAGGCGTCGGGTTTACGGGTATAGTATGCGGTCAGAAGCCTCGGGATATTGGCCAGGAGTGACCTTGGGGCCGGTTTGCCGGCAAGCTCGTGGACGCTCATATTTTCCCCCGCTGTGGGTTATCGTGAATCCTTCATTTCCTCACACCGGAGCCGGATGATCTCCATGCGGTTGTTTGCCTCCGGGTGCTTCACAGACGGCCCCTCGGTCAGGATCGCGAGATCTCCCTCCATCTCGTGGTTCCGCAACCAATCCTTCACATAGCCGTTCCAGTCTTTGGGATGATCCGGCTCATACATGGGGTAGACCCCGCTGCTGAAGAGAAGTCGCTGACAGGTCGCCTCCCGGGAACTCACCCCCACGATCCATACCGGCAGCCTGAAGCGGGCAATCGAGCGAGCGGTTGTGCCGCTGTGGGTCGGAACAAATACGGCGGCAGGCGAGATGCGCGAAAGCGCGGTTTCCACGCTCACGGCAATCAGGTCCGCAATCCGGACGGGAGCGTTGCGGCTATGATTCAGGAGATCCTCCTTGACACCGAGGCGGAGTCGGTGCGGTTCCGTCGCAGCGGCAATCTTCGCCAGCATGGCTACAGCCTCCACCGGATATTTTCCCATGGCCGACTCTCCCGAGAGCATGACGCAGTCCGTGCCGTCCAAGACCGCATTGGCCACGTCGGTTGACTCCGCCCGGGTGGGGCGCCGGTTGTCCGTCATGGACTCCAGCATCTGGGTCGCGGTGATCACGGGTTTCCCCATCAGGTTGGCGCTGTGGATGAGCCGCTTCTGAACGACGGCGATCTGCTCGATCGGTATTTCCACTCCGAGGTCTCCGCGCGCAACCATGATGCCGTCTGCCGTTGCAAGGATATCGTCCATATGGTCGAGCGCATTGGAGCGTTCAATTTTCGCGATGATGAACGGGTTGTAACCCATAGCGGCTGCCGACTCCCGTACGGCAACAATATCCGCGGCGCTCTCGACAAACGACTGACTGACCGCATCCACACCCGATTCAAAGGCAAACTTCAGGCATTCGCGGTCGTGATCGGTGAAGGCGCTGATTCCGAGCTCGATGCCGGGCAGATTGAGCCCCTTTCGGGAGCGCAACTCTCCGCCCACCAGAACCCGGCACACGACCTCGGAACCTTCCACCCGAACCGTTTCAAGCTGGATGAGACCATCATTCAAAAACAGGGTGTCTCCGGGCCGGAGCGCCTGGGGGAGACGGGCAAAACTGACCGAAACCCGCTCGGAGTCTCCCACAATGTCACGGGTCGTAAGGGTGAAGAGGGAACCCGGCTGCAATTCGACGGGCTCATCCGCCAAGCGGCCGATCCTCATCTTAGGGCCGGGCAGGTCGGCCATGACGGCGATTCTCCGTCCCAATGCGCGGGCTGCCTCGCGGATCCTGTCGATCACCTGTTTGTGGCCGCCAAAATCGCCGTGCGAGAAATTGATCCGGGCCACATTCATCCCGGCCTTGATCATCGCTTCCATGACTTCCCGCGATGCCGATGCCGGCCCGATCGTGGCCACGATTTTGGTTTTCTGCTCCGGAAGTTTCATGGGGGACCTCCTCTTATTCGGCAAGACCTGTCCGCGATGTTCAGCGCTTTATATCGGTCATGATACTACAAAAGAACAATTTAATCCGGGAAATTCTCCCTTGTCGGTTTCACGATTTTCGGAAAAAACAGTGAAAAGGTAGAGCCTTCGCCGTACGTGCTGGCAACGGCAATCCTGACGCCTTGCGCCTCCGCGGCCTCTTTGACAAAGGTGAGCCCAAGGCCGGAACCCTTGATATCTTCCGTTTCCGCGGAACATGACCGGTAAAATTTATCAAATATTTTATCAAGATCCGCTGCCTTGATCCCATACCCCTGATCGGCGACATCCACCCTGATGACCTCTGCTTCCTCTTCGACCTTCAGTGTGACCTCCCGGTCCGGCGGGCTGTATTTCATGGCGTTTTCCGCGAGGTTCATGATGCATTGCTTCGTCAGATCCCGGTCCACCGAGACAGGGGCAACATCGTCGGGCCTTTCGACCTGCAGCCGGATTCCTTTTTTTTCCGCCAGCGGCGCCAGGATGAGTGCCGTTTCCGTGAGCAGATCGGAAAGGACGACGGATACTTTGTTGATCTGCTGCCTCCCCTCTTCGATCCGGTTGATATCGAGGAAGGTGTTCACAAATTTGGTCAGCCGGAGGGATTCATCGTGGATGATCGTGGCGAACCGGTGCATGGGTCCCTCCAGATTTTCGGTCAGAATCTCGCTGAAACCCTGGATGGAGGTCATGGGCGCTTTCAATTCGTGCGAGACAATCGATACGATCTGCCCCTTCAGAATTTCCACTTCCTTGAGTTTTGTGATATCGGAAAGGATAAAGAGTGAATATTCCTTTTCACCGACGGGCAGATGCAAAATGTCAACCTTGAAGTATCTCTTGTCCGGTTTCATCAGGCAGACCGTCATGGAAGCCCTTTCCAGCCATTGCAGAAGCGTAGCGTCCCCGTCCCCCTTTTCCATGACATACGGTGCAAGTCCCTCGATGAAACGGTCCCGGCTGTCCAGTGAGATCCCATTGGCGCCGGAGAAATGATGGACATCCCTGTTGGCGATGGCCAGCGACCCTTCCGGATCAAAAACAGCCACCCCGAAAATGTCACTGAGCAGAATACGATCGGATAGTTCCTTTTCAAAGATGAGCTGATTGGTTAGGTCATGGAGCAGAAATGCCTGTGACTGGATACCCTTGGGTGTGAGAACACCCGAGATGCCCTTCTTGACGAGGCCCGGTTTTCCCTGTGCCTCTGCATTTCGCAAATGGGGCCGTATCGCGTCATAGGTGATGCCGAGGCTGACTGCAGCATCATTGAGTTTGAAAATGTAGGCCAGCGCAAAGAGGGTCAGGAAGGTCACATAGGTTCCTGTCGGGGCACACCAGATATGCCACAGCGCAAAGGAGAGAAAGCTGAAAATCGAAAAGAGGAGCAGCGCGGCGATTAAAAGCAAAGCGCCTCTTCCCTCCGTTGTTCTGAAAAAATGGTAATACAGGAACAGGCCAAGCAACAGGCTGATGATCCAGCGCATGGGAAACGGAACGACCCTGATTGCGTCACCCAGCAAGAGATTGCTGAGGATGGTGGCTTGTATCTCCACACCCGGCGTGCCCAGGCGTGCCGCGGAATAAGGGGTGGTGGCGCTGTCGACCAGTCCCATCGCCGTCATACCGACGAGAACGATCTTCCCCTGGAAATAGGCGGGGGAATATTTGCCATCGATAACATCCCCCAAGGATATTCTGGTGAATGTGCCGGGACCTCCGTAATGGTTGATCCTCATGAGGTCACTTTGGATGATGGCGGCATCATCTTGCTGATCCGGGATGGGTTTGCCCCTGGGGAACAGGGTCTTCCCTGCCATTTCATAAAGGACGGAGGAAAAAGAGGGCAACAAGCTCCCCTGAAAATAGAGGGTGTGATAGACCTCTCTGACAATGCCGTCGATGCCCCGTTCGATATGAACATGCCCGGTGCGGACCGGAGGAAGTGTCCGGGAGGGATATTCGATGAACATCTTTTCTTCAATGACGGCGGGCAGGACCACCCTGGCATACTGATGCATCTCCCTGGCAAGCATGTCATCGTCCGCTGGTTCGGACATCATGATATCAAAGGCCACGACTTGCGCAGCCGCCATTTTTCCCAGAAGGGAGGCATAATAGCCCCTTTTCAGGGGCCAACGGCCCAGCTTCGCCAGTGTCTGTTCGTCAATGGCGACGATGACGATATCGGCAGGCGGTTTTTCGGGACCCCTGATCCGGAAGGAGAGATCATAGAAATAGTGATTCATGCCGGCAAGGATTCCGATGTATTCCAGGGAAAAAAGAATCAGAAGGCAAAAGAGGGGCAGGGTAATCCTTTTTAAGGTTATCAGGGGGAACAGTCTTTTGAACATCATGTATCCGTTAATAATTCCTCAATTTTTGCGAGGATTGCCGGTGTGGCAAAAGGCTTTTTCATATACACATCGGGCTGGATGGTCCCTTCCGTCGTCTTTTCGCTGTCCTGACCCGTCAACATGATCAGCGGAATCCGGCTCCATGCCGTCTCCTTTTTGACCGCCCGGATCAGTCCGTACCCGTCGAGAACGGGCATCATCGCGTCTGTGACAATGAGATCCGGAATACATTTTTTCAATATGTCCAATGCTTTGGCGCCATTTGCCGCCTGGAGAATCTCGAAGCCGGCCTTTTTAAGACCGAATTCCAGGAAGAGCCGGATATCGGGGTCATCATCAACGATCAGGATTTTTCTCTTGTTTTCGTTCATCGATCCTTCCGACAGCGTACAGGGATTCCGTTGAATCCTCTGAATCCTAATGTAGCAACAGAAACATCATCACAATCCCCAGCCAACCGCCAACCCATCCATAAGGAAATCTTTCCTTGATTTCAAAATTCTGGGGGGCGGAAAATGCACCGGCATCGCCATCGCTGTCGATGGCGGCGATCCGCACAGAGTAGATGCCGGGATCCGTGGGTTTCTGGATCGTGATTTCCGGCTTGTCCGTTTTACGATCCAACAGGATCTCTTTGAACAGATTGTCCTTCGCGAGTTGAAAGTGATACGTGAACCCTTCGCCGAGATTCCTTGATTTCAGGCTGATTTCATCCTCGGATACGGCCGGTTGATCCACGTCCGGCGTCGGAGGCAGAGGCGTCAGGGTAAAGTTCAAAGAATCGGACCATGCCCCCTGATATTCGTCTCTGGCGATGGAGCGGATCCTGAAATGGTAGGGTTTGTATTCCAGTGCGTCCGTCTTGAAGCTCGATCCGGTCACATCGGCCTGATCCAGGACGATGGTGCTGAATTCCCGATCCTCGGCCGCCTGGAGATGGTACCGGTCGGCGTCACTGACGGACAACCAACCAAATTCCGCCGATTTTCCCTTGATTTTTGCGCCGTCACGCGGCGTCTGAATCATGGGGGGCATCGGGTTCACACGGATCGTGAACGGATAGGCTCCGGAGGGGAGACCTTCCAATCCGATGGAATCGATGCTTTGCGTCAGCAGGTAATAGGCGCCGTCGGCAAGCCCCGCTGTGTTGAATGCCTCATGGGTTTTGATGACTTTTTCCCGAACCAGTTGCTTTCCCTGTTGATCTTTGGCCATCATGATACGGTAGGCCAGAGCGCCCTCGATCCCGGTAAAGGCTACGACCGGTGCGGTGTTGTAAATGGTTTTCAGATCCACCGGACCGGGTGGTCCCAGGAGTTTTCTGGGGGGCAATGGCGCCTCTCCTTTTTTCACCACGGTTCCTTCTCCCTGGGCCACGTCTACGCTTTGATTTGCGGCATCCACGGAGACGACCCTTTCCAGGACCTCCGCATAGGTTTTCTGTGTGTCGTCCACCGCTACCCTGAACTCGGTTCCCCTGACAGAGGCAATGGCGGATGGGGTATGAATCTTGAAGCGGGGTATTTCCCCTGTTGCCTCCTTAACCCTGGTTAAAATGCGGCCCGACCCCAGATAAAGTTCACGAAACAGTCCGGCGTCGATAATCCTTTGGGCCTTCATGATCCCCATCTCCGTATCGGACCGAAGAAAGAAAGAACTGCCGTCTTCAAAAGTAATTTCCAGCGCGCTTTCAGGACCGGTTTTGAGATTGCTTCCCTGCAAAACCGAATCACCCAATTTGAGGGATATCCATGCCCCCCGGCCACCCGTTTGCACCGTTGCCGCTCCCTGGATGGAGGTCACTTTTCCCTCCAGGGGCGTTCCCTTCAGATACGCCAAGGGGAAAAATATTTTTTTGCCAGGCCTGATCTTATCCGGGTGAGGCAGGCGGTTGATCCTGGCGATTTCCTTCCAGCGGTTTTCGCTGTCCAGGTATCGGCGGCAGAGGTTCATGAGAGAATCACCTTTGAAGACAACAAGCTGTATCAATTCTCCTTTGAAGATCGGGGAGATCGATACTGCATTTGTCTCGGCTTGGCACGGAACGCAATGGGACAGAATCGCGAGGATGCCGATCAGAATCAGGAACAATTTTTTCACAAAATACCCCTTGCCGGATATGGTTGTTTTCCGTTAATCGACCATCAGAACCAACAGGTCACCCTTCAAGGCGCCCGTTGGTTTTATAAGATAAGAGACCCCGGGTGTCAATCCGAAAAAAATTCAAAGATTGTTTTGATAGAATTGACAATTGTGGTTATATTGTCGGCAAGGGTAGCGCGAAAATGAGAGATTTGATCGTATGAACAGACGCAGGTCCTGATGGTCCGTTACGGAGGCTTTATGCCCGATGTCATTGAATATCCCCAAAACTCCACCATCCTGATTGTGGACGACTCATCCGACAACATCATGTTAATGAGCAGGCTGCTCAAAGACACCTACAGAACCATCATCGCCACCAACGGTGAAAAGGCCCTGAAGCTGGCATCTTCAGATGAACCGCCCGATCTGATACTGCTCGATATTGTCATGCCCGGTATGGATGGCTACGAGGTTTGCCGCCGCCTGAAGGAAGACCCCAAAACGGTAAAAATTCCGGTCATCTTCCTGACGGCACAATCGGATGTGGAGAATGAAAAGAAAGGATTTGAACTCGGGGCCGTTGATTACATTACCAAACCAATCAGTGCGCCAATCGTGCTTGCCCGGATCAAAACCCATATTCTTTTAAAAGAGTCGAGGGATTTCCTGACCGACAAAAATGCCTTCCTCGAACATGAAATCCTCCGACGGACTCAAGAAGTCACAGCGATACAGGATGTTACCATGATCGCGATGGGTTCATTGGCTGAAACACGTGACAGCGAAACCGGCAACCATATCCGGCGAACCCAGAATTATGTAAAAATGCTGGCCATGAAATTAAAATATAACCCGCGGTTTAAGCTTTTTTTAACCGATGAAAATATTGACCTTCTGTATAAATCGGCGCCCCTTCACGATATCGGCAAGGTCGGGGTCCCCGACAATATCTTATTGAAACCGGGGAAACTGACCCCGAAGGAATTCGAGGTTATGGAGCATCACACGACCTATGGACGCGACGCGATTGTAGCCGCGGAGAGTCGACTGGGAACTCCCACTTCATTCCTGACCTTTGCCCGCGAAATTGCCTACTCGCACCAGGAAAAATGGGATGGAAGCGGCTATCCGGAAGGGCTGACCGGCGATGACATCCCCATCTCCGCCCGTTTAATGGCCGTTGCCGATGTTTATGATGCCCTCATCTCCCGCCGTGTTTACAAAAAACCCTTTCCGCATCAGCTTGCTGTCGACATGATTCGGAATGGATACGCCACCCATTTTGACCCGGACGTCGTGGATACGTTTGTTGAAATAGAAAAAGAGCTGTGGGAAGTGGCAAAACATTTCCATTAAAATGAACGGGAATGACTTTTCTATTCTTGGTCAATCATCCCGACAGGGTGTTCGCACGGTACACCCCCAAAAGCCGTCAGTCATAGACAATCTCTATCTGCCGCAGATAGTCCTCAAGCCTTTCAATCTGCGCACGGATACCGTCATTTAGTCCTTCCTGTGCGGCCTTTTCCAGCAACATGCCGATATCGGTTATGGTTTGAAAGCCATAACCTCCACCGGACCCCTTCATGCTGTGACCGAGGATGCGGACCGTATCCAGATCCTTCTTCTCGACGGCTTCGCAAATGGCGGCAATATCCATTTCCCGGTTGGCCAGGTAACCGGGAATCAGATCCGCCAGATCCGGGTCTACATGCACAATGATTTTTTCTGACCGTTTCTCTTCCATATCTCCGATACCTCCGTTCAGTGCTGTAATGATTCAGAGTTCCATCAAGACCTCTCGCACTGAACCGGACCGGGGGCGGCGAACCGTTCATATCCCTCAGCGATGTTCAGGGAAGAGCCGATCATTTGCCCGATCTTGGCGATAACGGCCGTTTATTCAGCCAACTGCTCGGCAATATCCCAGTTCCGGCGCTTCTCCTCCTCCACCCGCTTGAGCCCCGACATTGTTTGTTACGGATCTTGAACTCGCTGCTTTAACGGGATATCTCTTTGATCAGTTTGGTATTTGTGCTGTCTTGGTCGTTCATCCGGCACCCCATAACATTAAATGAGGGTGACGATTGAAGCTCCCCACTCACCGTGCGGAGCTTCCCGGCACGAATGCCGTCTTTTTTAATTGCTCCCCTTCCCCCCGCCTACAAAGGCCTGGCCTGCGGATTGCTCTCCCGGTTACAGAAATCCCTTGGGCTTCTGCGGCGCCGGTTTGCCGGCGGGAGAGGCTTTCTTACCCTCTTCGGAGTTGACTCCGGGCTCCTCGATCACAAACCTGTCGTCGCCGGGGTCGGGCCTGAATTCAAACTCGAGCTTTTTTGCCTCGGCGATGTATGAACCGTCCGTCAGGCGGATTTCACCGTCCGTCATTACGACGATGGCGGATTCACCCCCAACGGGGCATCGCTGCTCGCAATACCCGCAACCGTTACACCGGGAGGCAACCACGACCGGCCGCCGATACCCGTCCACGGATCGAAACACAATGGCGTTGTAGGGACAGATCTCGTCGCAGATCAGGCACTGCTTGTTCTGGGCCCATACCAGGCACATCTCCTTGCGCAGGACGGCCGTTCCGATCTTGGCATGGGTCTTTTCCTCGAGCGGCAGGGAACGGATCGCCTGGGTCGGGCAAACCTTGCCGCAGACGTTGCAGTTCGGCTCGCAGGCCGCCATCCGCAGCTCCAGTTTCGGGGTCCAGAGGCCAAGCGTTCCGGATTCCCAAAGGGAAGGCTGGAGGGTGTTGGTCACGCAGGATTTCATGCATTCCCCGCAGCGGATGCAGGTGCGCAGGAATTCGCTCTCGGGAAGCGCCCCGGGGGGCCGGATGAGCTGCCGCCGCCCCTGTAGAAGAACAAAGGGGGTCCGCAACGATAGAAAGCCGAAGGTTAGCCCCCCGGTTAGCGAGGCGACAAATCCCCGACGGGAGAGATCGAGGCCGGAATATTCCCCCACCCCGGAGAGGGAGGCGGGGAAGGAGATCGCCTTCTGCGGGCAGATCCGGGCACACTCCCGGCACTGGATGCATTCCGGCGTTCGCGTCGAGAGCGGGTCTTCCCCGATCGCCCCCATGGGGCAACCCTTCCGGCAGGCCATGCACCGGTTGCACGCCTCGCCGACACGGCGGCGGAAAACCCCGAGCGGCGAGATCAGGCTGAGCAGGGCGCCCAGCGGGCACAGATATCGGCACCAGAACCGCGGCGCCAGACGGCCGAGCGCAATTACCGCCCCGAAGATCACGAGCGTCAGAACCGTCATGTAAAAGACGGGCTGGGGAACCTGGAGATGGGAGAGGCCGACCCATCCCATTCCCCGGGAAAGGGGGCGGATCAGGTCCAGCAGGAGATTGAGGATGGCGACCGTCAGGGGATGAAGGACGAAGGTATAAAACCGGGTCAGAAAGGCGATCGGGTCGAGGAGATAGGCCAGGGAGACACCCGTCAAGGCGGCGGCAATGATCAGGATGAGGAGAATATATTTCCATCGCCGCAGCCGCAAATCCGCTTTCAGATCCGGACGTTTTCCCTTCCGGAAAAAAAGAAAGTCGAGGCCGTCGAGGCAAGCGCCCAGCGGACAAACATACGCGCAGAAGAACCGCCCGACGGCCAGTGTCGCCCCGATCAGAATGAGCGACCAGAGTACGCGGCCGATGATCTCCCGAGAGGCGATCACGGCATTGATCCCGAGAAGCGGGTCGATCCGCAGATAGATGTCAGCCGGGAGCCAGTCCGGCAGCCGGTAGGTCGCGAGCAGAAACAGGAAGGTGAAGAGCAGGAGCGACAGGGTCTGGATCGTCTTCCTCATGCGGTTCCCTTATAGATTCTGAGATTGTCCACGTCGATCTTCCCCAAGCCCCGCTGGTGGGCCATCAGCAGATGCTCCACCTGGCGCCCCTTGAAATTCCGGCCATACCACGGGACAATTCCGACTCCATAGGAATCGACCGCCACCGGGTCCACGCCGGCCACGATGAGGTTCGGCTTCCGGACATCGCCCGGCCCTCCCGGTCCGCCGGAGGCCATGGCCCGGGTGGCGTCGAGAATGGTCAATTGGGGTCGGATCACCGTTGCCAGGTCCGCAATCCCCTGGTTGATGTCGAACTGGGAGTGGAAACTCTCCCGATCCCAGATGAGGCCCATGAGACCCTTCAACCCGAGACTCACGCCCGTCGCGGAATGGGATTTCGCCACCGGGACGCTGATCAGCACGGCATTGTCCAGGATGTCCCGGAGGACCTCTACCCGGGTCAGAACCTTTCCCTGCGGAACCTTGATCTCCTGAAAGAATTTCCGATCCTGCAGCGCAAGGACATGGACGCCCGGGACGTGCTGTTTGCATGCATCCCGGATGCCCGTCCGCTCAAGACAGAGCTCGGCCCTCTGTAGCGTATGGTCCAGAACCAGGACCTCCCGGGCGCCTGCCTCCATGCAGGCCCGGGCCACTGCAACGATGACCAGAGGATGTGTCGTCGCGGCGAAATCGGGACTCTTGGCAAAGGACATGTTGGGTTTGATGACGACCCGCTGCCCCTGTTTCACAAAGCGCGAAATCCCCCCCAGGACCTCCAGAGCCTTGCGGGTGGCGGCGGCCGGCTCGCCGGCGATCACCGCGAGATCCGGCTCAACTGCCGCATTCAGAAAAGCGGGATTCCCCATCAGACCGATGGCCGCGCCCGCCGCGGTTGCCTTCAGAAATTGCCGTCGTGAGAGGCCTTTTTGATCGCCAGCCATGCTTAAACCTTCTTTCTGCCGCCCGAGCGGGCTCAATCCTCTAAAAAGACCTTCCCTTCAGGCCATAAATTCGGGAGGGATCTCCCGGATCCGGACGATATCCCGGATTTTCTCCCGGATATTGAACCCGACGGAGCACTTCACCGGGCAGAGGGTGCAACCCTCTCCGCACACCCGGATGGGGAGCCCCAGGGAGACCACAAGATCCCGGGCCATGCCGAGATTCCGGTAGTCATATACGTACATGTAGGCCCGCATCAAATCCGGGATGGGAAGCCGCGCGGCGCACTGCCCCAGACACTCCCGGCAACCCTGGCAATAGAGCCCGGGCAGGGAAGCATCCCACGCCAGTTCCTTCTTCTCGGCATCGTTGAGGCGGATGTCCTCCATGACGGAGAGGTCCGTCTCCAGTTGGTCATAGGTGGTGAATCCGGGGACGATGGTATGAACGTTGGGATCCTGAAGGACCCACTTCAACGCGGCAGAGGCGCTCCTCACGGAGGGCGTCAGTCGGAACCCTCCCCGGATCGCCTTCATCCCGACGACCCCCATGCCTGCCTGTGCCGCCCGGGCAATCGCATCCCTGACCTCGGCAACGTGCTGCTGCTGATAATTGTATGCGGTCAGGACGACGTCATAGAATTTGGCATCGACCGCTGCATGGATCACCTCCGGCTCGTTGGTGTGGGTCGTGATGCCGGCGAACCGGAATTTCCCGGCCTTTTTGGCCTTCGTCATCGCATTGAGCACCGGCTCGTAGGAAGCCGATTCCCGCAGGGAGACATTATGGTGATAGAGGATGTCCACATGGTCGATGCCGAGGCGCTTGAGGCTCAGATCGAGCTTCTTGAGGAATTCCGCTTCCGTCGCCCCCTCGATGTAGCGGCCCGTCATGCGGTCCTGGGGAAGGCTCACCTTGCTGCCGATCATGTAGGAGTCCCGGGGGCGCCCCTTGATCACACCCCCGATCGTCTCCTCGTTGCGGCCCTGCATGTAGGCATGAGCCGTATCCAGCAGCACAATTCCCGAATCCAGGGCGGTCCGGATCAGGTTGGGGTTGTCCGAATTCATCACCCCCATGTTGATCACCGGGAGCTTCAGCCCCGTTTTCCCCAGGGTGCGAAAAACACGTTTCTTCCCCTGGACGTCAACCCATTTTTCATCCGGCTGCTTGTCGATCGCCGAGAGGAAAAAGAAACCGCCGAATCCCGCCAGCGTCGATTTCATGAAGTTTCTTCTGCCGATCAGGTTTTTCTCCATCGTTCCCTCCTTCTTCTCTCCGTCGGATCGCTGCATCCCGTTTCCGTCTGCTTAAGCGATGGATCTCTGAGCCTTATGATCGGGATTGTATCATACCGCGAATGACTATTTTACCACTTTTATCCGGAGCTGTCATTGCCAAAGGAATGTGCGGAGGGAAGATGCGGAGATGGCCGGCGCTCAGGGAACAGTAGACGGTGATTCGATAATATCGCCCACGCCATCGAACACATACGTCGGACGGTAGGGGAAGTTGTCCATTTCCGCCCGGGAGGTAACGCCGCTTAAAACAAGCAGCGTGTCGATTCCCGCCTCGATTCCGGCAACGACATCGGTGTCCATCCGGTCGCCGATAACGATGGTCTCTTCCCGGGTGCAGCCGATCTTTTTCAATGCATGGCGCATCATCAGAGGATTGGGTTTGCCGATAAAATAGGCTTCCTTGCCCGTGACAAGCTCGATGGGCGCAATGAGTGCCTTGGTCGCGGGCATGATGCCCTCTTCGAACCGGTCGGTCAGATCGGGATTGGTACCGATGAGCCTTGCCCCGTGGAGGATACAGTGGATGGCACGGGAGATTTTCTCGAAGCTGTAGGCCTTGGTTTCGCCGACGATCACATAATCGGGATTGACCTCATTCATCGAAAAACCGGCGTCATAGAGGGCGTTCGTCAGTCCTGATTCACCAATGACATACGCGCTGCCGCCGGGGCACTGGCCCGCAAGAAACTGCGCCGTTGCCAGGGCGCTTGTGTAGAACACATCCTGGTCGACGTCGATCCCCAGTCGCGTCAGCTTTTCCCGCAGTTCCCGCGGCGACCGCTCACTCGAATTGGTCAAAAAACAGAAGCGCTTTTTTTCACGCTTAAGCCACGCGACGAACTCCTTGACGCCCGGCAGCAGGCGGTTGCCATGGTAGAGCACGCCGTCCATGTCGCAGATGAAACCGTTCTTGTTCTTGATGGTGTCGATGTCCATGTGGGGAATGATACATGGACACAGCCATAAAAGCAACCCGGATCACAACCGGTCAACCAGCTCCTGATGGCCATCGCCTATCCGCCAAGCGCGGATTTCTCTGCCGCAAGCCTTCCTTCCACCCGCCATAACGCGATCCCAGCAGCCCCATCACGCATCGGGGGCGGCAAGGTACAACTTCTTTTTCCCCCGGTGGACCGGCGAAAACTTTTTTGCCCCGGGTTTTTTCATCTGCGTTCCGCCGCCGCTTTCCGTAATGAAGATCGCCATGATCGAGGCCAGCTCCTCGGCGCTCGCTGCATTCTGCTGCGTCACCCGGTTCATCCCCAGGATGGCCGTGTTGATCTGCTCGATGCCCTCGGACTGTTCCCGGGAAGCCTCGGCGATTCCCCCCATCAGCTCCACGACCGCGGTGGAACTCGCCCGCATTTGAACGAAATCCTCGTTCGTTGCATGAACCAACTGCTCCCCGGCCCGGATTTTACCCACAATATCCGTCATCAGATTGGATGTGTTCTTGGCCGCTTCCGCGGCCCGCAATGCCAGATTCCGGACTTCATCCGCCACAACCGCAAACCCGGCCCCCGCCTCCCCGGCCCGGGCGGCTTCCACCGCCGCATTGAGCGCCAGCAGGTTGGTCTGAAACGAAATCTCGTCGATCGTCTTAACGATCTTCTGTGTCTGTTCGCTGGCGCTCGCAATCTCCGTCATGGACGCCGTCAGTTGGGTCATGGAGATGTTCGCCTTTTCGATCGTCGCGTTGGCGCCGGCCATCAATCCGTTCGCCTTCACCGTGCTCGCCGCATTGCTTTTGGTCATCGAGGCCATCTCCTCGAGCGAAGAAGAGGTTTCCTCCAGCGAGGCTGCCTGTTCCGAGGCCGCTTCGGAGAGGGTCTGGGAGGTCGCCACCGATCCACCAACGGCCTCACCCATCTTCCGGCGCATCTCATCGACCGATTGCGCCAGCATCCCGATCTCATCGGTCGAGGTAAGGTTGATCTCCTGCGTGAGATCCCCCTCGGCAATCTTCTTGACCACCTCCATGGTCTCGCGGACGGGACCGGTGATGATCTTCGCGATCAAAAGACTCAACAGGATCGAAACGCAGATGGCGACCAAAAGGACCAGGATGAATATCTTGAGGGAGGCGTTGAAACTCGCCAGGGAGCCTTCGTAGGTCACCTGCCCCAATTTTGTTTCCAGTTCCAGGAGCTCGTTGAGGTTTTTGTACAGGGCCTGGAACACATCATCGGCCGTTCCCATGAACATCGTAGCCATGTTCAAATCCGAACCGGCCAGATCGAGCGCTTCGACGGCGCTCTTCTGGTAGGCGGTGAGCGTAACCATGACGGTCTTGTATGAATTGGCCACTTCCGGCGTCAATTGTTTGTTCTGCAGGACCTTGCCCACGGTCGCCACGGCGGCCTCCAGGCTCTTCACCTGATCCTTGCCGAGGGCTTCGATTTTCTTGGCGTCGTAATTGGCGGTCGCCCAACTGATTACCTTGTAGAGATTGGCATGGACGCTCGTGACATCCTTGATGATGCGGGCGCTTGTCTGGAAGCTCTTGAACCGCGTGCCGAAGATCTCTTCTATGGCGGACTTCTGGTTCGAGAGGCTCAGATAGGAGACGACACCGGAAATCACCAGGAAGGCGATGACCACCACCGGAGCAATCAGAAGTTTTTTCGACAATTTCAAATTCATCAATAACCGTTTCATGGATATTCTCCTGGAACCTTGATCAAAAGAGGGGCCGGACGGATTACGCGCTGTCCGGCCCCTCCGGCAAATTACTGCTTGTAGGCGCCGCTGCCCACGATCAGATCGTCGACCTTTTCGATATAGGCCGTCTTGTTCTCGACCTTCTTTGACAGGGGGTTCGTGAATTTGTAGTCCTGCCAGCCCTTCCCCTTGGATTTGCTGATTTCGATCCTCTCCTTGACATAGAACTTACCGTCCGGGTCCTTCATTTCGACCAGATCCTTGCCGATCATCTTCTGATTGAACCCGTGGGCAACGCATTTACCGGTCATGTCGTAAACGAAGACGTAGAGGTCCTTGTCGATGAATTTTCCTTTGGGGTTGCTGATTTCCGCAAAAGCCTTGTCCTTCCCGTTGGCCTTGATCTCGGCAACGGCCTTCTTGACCATCGCCTCTGCTTGGGCCGGCGTTCCGAACTCGGCCGCAAAGGCGACATGGCTTACCGCCAGCATGAATACCGCTACGCAAATCACCGTGATCACTCTTTTCATTTCTTTCTCCTCTCCTCTTTTGGTTGAATGTCAATATCCCCTAACGCTCTAACTCACATCTCAGCCTGACTCTTTTCCCTTCTGCTTCGCCGCGGTAATCCGCCCCAGAATTTCGCCCCGGTCAAACCGCCAAGACTTGCCGATCTTGAATCCCGGCAATTCTCCGGAGGCAGCGAGCTTGCAGACGGTCGTCTCCGTCAATCTCAAATACGCCGCTACCTCGTGGGCCGTAAGGATGATATCCGTCAAGGACTGTTTGGTCTGCCGTTTCTGATCTTCACCCAATGCTCCCATTCCTATCCCCCCTTTGGATTTTCGTCTCTTTGATCATATATTCGGCATTCCTGTAGAAAACTTTAGCAATTTTGTTAAGAATGAAAAAAGGTTGAAAAGACGGTATTTTGTACACGGAGGGTGAAAAAAAGGGGGGAGAAGGGGCCGTGGAACGTTAACGTGTTTTTCCCTTGCCGACAAAGAACTGACAATCCATGCCGGAGCTCTCGTACATCCCTTTTGCAGGCATCCATCGCGACTTGAAACCGGCCGCGCGGCACCCGTAGGGGAATTGCGGATCATAGGTGATATAGAAATGCTGACAGGAAAAACAGTTGATCTCCGTTGCCTGCTTTTTTTTCACGTCCGGGCCGGAAGCTCCCCGTGCATGGTCGTTTTGATTCATTTCAGATAACTCCAAAGCAACAGTCCGTTCAGCATGATGACGATGGCAGCCACGCCCCAGAGCATGACGCATCCCGTCCGGTCGTTTGCGTGCTTCCCCATCACTTTCTTCGACGAGGTCAGATGGATCTGCAGGAAAATGGTCCAGGGAAGCTGGATGCTTAGCAGGATCTGGGAGAAGATCAGGCCGTTGAAGGGATTGTCCACCAGGAAGATCACCGCCGTGCCGAAGACCAGGGTGATGCCGATGCCGAACCGTGTATGGGGATCCCTGCTGTCGTACGGTTCAGCGAACATCCCCGCAAAGATGCTCCCCCCCGCCATGCCGGCGGTGATAGAGGAAGCGACCCCGGCAAACAGGAGGGCGAGAGCGAAAACCATAGCGGCGGCGCTCCCCAGAAGGGGGCGGAGCAGAGACTCGGCCTGAACAAGGTCGGTGACCACGGTGCCGTTCCGGAAAAAAACGGCGGCGGCAACCAGAATCATCGCACTGTTGATCCCCCACCCAACCAGCATGGAAAAAAGGGTGTCCAGGTACTCGTACTTCAATTGATCGGCGATCACCGACTCATCCTTGACATTCCATTGCCTGCTCTGGATGATCTCCGAGTGGAGAAAAAGATTGTGGGGCATAACCACGGCCCCCAGCACGCTCATGACAATCGGGATCGATCCCTGGGGCATACGCGGCATGACCCAGCCGACGGCCGCCTCAGGCCATGCAATCTGCACAAGGAAAAGCTCGAATATAAACGCGATGCCGATGAGCGAGACAAAGCCGATGATGTATCTCTCCAGACGGGAATAGGAATTGGTCGTTACAAGGGTGAAAACAACGGCAAGCGTCAGAAGGGCGCCGATCTTGATGGGGATGCGAAAAAGCATCTGCAGCGCAATGGCCGCTCCGAGAATCTCCGCCATGGCCGTGGCGATGGCGGCCAGCACGGCCGAAGAGAGAACCGTTCGGGATACACGCGGGTTGAGATACCGGGTTGCCGCCTCGGAAAGGCAATACCCGGTGACGATGCCCAGATGAGCGGCGTTGTGCTGCAGCAGGATGAGCATGGCCGTGCTCAGGGTCACCATCCAAAGAAGGGAATAGCCGTATGCGGAACCTGCCGCCACGTTCGCCGCCCAGTTGCCGGGGTCGATGAAGCCGACGGTCACCAGCAGGCCCGGTCCCAGATATCTCATGAAACTGGAGACCTGCGGCGGCAGGTGGCCGGCTTTGAATAATGGATCGAGGATGTTCTTCAGCATATATCTTCTTTTTGAATCCGCTCGTGAGCGCATTCCCCGCGGCTTGCCGCGGGGTAAGCGAGCAAAAACGGAATGGTTTTTCCCTCTTAAGGATCGAAGCTCTCCGCAGCTTGCTGCGGAGAGCTTCAATGATCATCAGGGATACCACGCTGCCGCGTCGGCCGGGCAGCGGCAGTCCCGCCCATCAGGCCGGGAAGAGGGTTCTCCGGTAATCCATGAAGCCGCGGAACAGGACCGAGAGGATCACCATGACCCCGCCCAAAAGCGCCCAGGGGCCGATTCGCTCCCCCATCCACAAAAGCGCCCAGAGGGGATTCAGGATCGGTTCAAGCATCGGGATGAGAATGGCCTCCATGGCCGTCACATTTCGGATGGCCACGGAATAGCAGACGTAGGAGAGCCCGATCTGGAACACGCCAAGGAGTGCAAGACCGATCCAGTCCGTTCCGCCCGGCGGGGATTGCACCATCCAGGGCAGGCAGATCAGCACCGTCAAGAGGTTGCCCAGGATGGCGGAACCGGCGGGCGATGCGTCCTTTTGCATGCGCATCGCGATGATGAGGGAAGCGAAGGCCAATCCGGAGATGACCGCCAGAATATTGCCCATCATTCCGCCGGCGCTCAATTGATCCAGAAAGAAAAGCGACATGCCGCACAGCACGGCCGCAATGGCCGTCCAGTCGAACCATCTTGTCCTTTCATGGAGCAGCCACCCGGAAAGCAGCGCCACATAAAGCGGCGCGGTATATTGCAGCAGAATGGCGTTGCCCGAGGTGGTAAGCTTGGTGGCCGAGACAAAAAGAATGACCGTAGCCGCATAGCAGGCCCCGCCCACAAGCTGAGCGGCCGAAAAATTGACGGCCCGCTTGCCGAAAAAAATGAGCAAGACCGGCAGCGCAATGGCGCTCCGGAATCCGGCCACGGCCAGGGCGGGCAGGGAGACCCATTTGATGAGCACTCCGGCCAGACTCCAGAGCATCGCCGCAGCTACCAGCAGAAGAATGGCCCGCGCCCTGTTATTTTCGTCCATCATTCACATTCCATCTCATCGCTGCCGTTTGAGTTTGCCGTTTACCGGGTGATGCTTGCTCATGGAGGAGTGTCCTGATCATCCCCTACACAGATGGCGGCGCCACTGCCGTTTGACAAGAACCGGCTTTGGAACGGGCAGAGTTTATAAAGATCGCTTTTATGTGTCAAGATCATTCACCCATTATTCACCCATTATTTGTCACTAATACAAGACTCTAAATCAACCGCGCAGCGGGTTAGTACTTCTTCCTGAAAGAGAGTGTCCCGTATTTTTCAAAGGGATGCGTGCTTTCGAACAGTATTCTTTTTGATCTTTCGCCATTTTTCCCATATTTTGCCAATTTGGTTTTTGGTCCTTATTACCGCAAAATGCCAAATAGCGGATGATCATTTGTGGTTTATTCCATAGTGTATTGTTCTTTTTTCATTTTCAGGATATAGTGTAACATCTTTCAAAAGTTCGGAAAATACCAACTTGGGATATTAATCTTAGGTTTTAAGTGGATGAATTTGATGTCAGCCGAAAATACTACTTTTGGCGTACCAAGATTTCTTTCTTTCATCGATCTTGCATACCTCAACGAGGCAATGAAGATCGCTGAAAACGTATTTGAAAAACAGATTAGAGAGGCAGGAGCAGCGCCAGATCAAAATCAAATTGGCAATATAAATGCCACAAGGCAAAGCCTTTATCGATCAATTTTCATTAGTGCATATGCTTGCTTTGAGCAAAACCTTGATGAGCTCTGCATAATGAAGGCAGAAAAAGAAGGTTGCACTTGGAAACCAAACGATTTGAAAGATCGTGGTATTGCACGCTCAATCAAGTTCATACAAAAGTCATTTTCAGCAAATATAGAGAATGACAGGGAGCCATGGTCTGCACTAAATCGCTTAAACTCTGTAAGAAATCATTTGGTGCATTATGGACCCCATTTTAATAATTCAGAGGAGCACGGGAAGCTTTACAAAAACTTAAAAAACTTCAAGCTTGTCTCCCTGAGGCCAATGATCTGTTTCGATGCTGAGCAGATAGAACAGATCTTCGATTTAATGCTTATCGGGATAAATGCCTTTTCAGAGGCCATGCATGAGTTTTGACTATTCCCAACCAAACCTAACAAGCGGCTCAAATTCGCTCCGCTTCACTGCGCCGGACGCTCTCTACGTTCACGCCCTTTAGCCGGACATTAGCGCAAGAAAAGGAGGAAGTACATACTATGCGTGATTGGATACTCGAAATGCATGAGCACACGTCAAGAATCCAGAATGCTATTGAAATGGGCCACAATGATGAGGCATGGAGGCTGGTTCATGAATTTCAAAATTGGTGTTTTGAGCGTATTAATGCGGAACGTTACCCCAAAACCGCGGCAGGTACACTGCTAAGCGTCCCACAAACATTTTTTATACGAATCTTGGTGGCAGAAGGAAAATTTAAGCAGGCTCTTATCCATACCATCTATGAAGGGGTTCTGGATGCGCGAAATCTGAAGCACTATCCCAAAAGCATCAAGTCACTTTTTGGTAAGTGCGAATTCAAAGAAACGCCTACCGCTAAAGCTCTAGAGTTTTATGATTACCTAAAAGGCCAGCCCAGTGGTCTTGATCAAGATTTCAAGGCAATACAAGATGTTGTGGTATCTTGGAAATGACCGGGAGGAACGAAGATTTCTTTTACGCACTTTCAAATGAAATTTCAACCTAACGAAAAGGAGAATTAAAAGAATGAGTTCCTCTTCTGTGACATCAGAATCATTTCTTGAAAAGTTCGAATTTTACTTTATAGGTCTAACGTTCGCCTTACTCGGCGCATCAATTCAAACATCAAATTTTCAAGGCTATTCGAGCCTTTCAATTTACCTAGAGTTAATGGGTTGGGGGCTCTTAACAGTGTCTGGGTTGATAGGGCTTTCAAAGCTAGAATGGATTTCATCAATCCTTTATGTAAAGACAAGGAAATCATCGTTAGAAGAAGTTGCTAAACAACTTAGACTTAGCCAAGCACAAGGTTTAACAAATGCCCTTAATGCAGATAATGGGCAGAGAATATCCATTAAGGATACTCTCACGAATCTCGACAATACAATCGAAAATTACAACTCTCAGCTCAACAATATTGGGAAACGTCATGAGTGGAAACACCAAGTACAAAAGTATTCTTTCGCTGTGGGCCTCATCGCTACTGCTGTTGCCCGAGGAATTAAGGCAGTTCAGCCTGTATTGGGGAGTTGATCCATCAATAACAAATGGTTAACAAAGCGCTAGAGCCAATCGCAGCCCGCTGGGCTGCACCGGCTCAGCTTTTCGTTACTGTCTTTCCATTGGCAATCTTCAGCTTTCCCAGCTTCACGAATCTATTGACTCGTAGGTGAATGAGAGAGAGCGGGTATGTATTTTTCTCGCTACCCTTGAAAAACCATCCCTACACTGCAAAAGACGAACCGCTCGCCCCACTCCCGGGCCAGCCGGACAGCCGTCTTCATTCCCGTACAATGGGAAACCCCCAAACGGGCTATTTTCATGGTCTTCAAGGCCTTGATGCTCTCTTCCCGCTGCGCCTCTTCCACGGGACCCAGATGCGTACCGCCGAAGACCGTATGAATTCTGTCTTCATTCATCCGCTTCATCGCAAAGTTGAGGGTATTGATGATACCGGCATGGGCGCAACCCAGGATGATGAAGAGTCCGCTTTCCGTCGGCATGATGATTGACAGATCGTCTTGAAGCGGGTCCTGCATGAGCCTCTGCGCTTCCCGGATGACCTGCTGAGGCTCCCCTTTCTCATAGGTGGTCAGCCGGGGCACCTGGCCTGTCATGAAGAGGCCGGGGGCAATACTCCGAAACTCTTTGCTCAAATCGAATCTCGCCCCTTTTGATTCCAGAACCTCGCGTTTGAAAGGAACGCCGCTGTGGCTCAGTTGATCCGTCCGGGTGGAATAACTGTCTTTAAAAAGTTCGGGATGGGCGTAAACAGTCACCGGGCGCTTCAGATATTCCAGCACCTCCAAAATACCCCCGGTATGGTCATGATGGTGGTGGCTCAGGATAATGCCCTGGATTGAATTTAGATCAACCCCCAGCACATGGGCATTGTGAATGATGATTCCGCCTGCCCCCGTATCCAGCAGGTAATTTCCCTGTTCGGTTTCCAGAAAGACGGCCCATCCGTGCTGGGCCAGGACGCCGTTGATCCCGAAGGCGTAATTGTCAACCAGCACGGTGGCTTTCACTTTCATCGTGTAACCCTCCGGGCCCCCTGCATTCACCCCCTGCCCACATCGGCAGGGGATGAATGGCTGGTGGTTAATATTTGTAAACCGTTGCGATCTTCTTGGCCTTCTCCTGGCCTTTCCAGTATTCGATGCGCTCCTTGATGAAGCTCAGCCAACTGTCGATTTCAGCGGGTTTATATCCTTTGCCCGTCAGGTCCTTCTTGAAGTCGGCGACGACCGGGTCGCAGGCCTTGATCCACCGGGCCACTTCCGCATCAGACAGATCGATCACCTCACCGCCCTGTTTCTTAAAGAAATCTAAGCCTTCGATATCGATGTTGTTCCAGAGGAGGGCCCATTTCTCCTTGTATTCATCCGTGACGGCCGTGATGGTCTTCTGAACGTCGGCGGGGAGACTATCCCACTTCTTCTTGCTCATGACGACATAGAAGGTGTCGCAGCTTCCGACTTTCCAGGAGGTCGTCGCGTACTTGATCACCTCACCCGTCTTCCACCCCTTCAAGGTCTCCATGTTGGACATCGTGCCGTCAACCACGCCCTTGCGGAGGGATTCATACATATCGGGCATTCCGATGGGAACAGGCGTCGCACCGAGGGCCGTCGTGATATCGGCCAATCGCCCGGTCGCCCTGATCTTGAGCCCCTTCATGTCTTCAAGCTTATGGACCGGTTTCTTGACGGTGTGGATGATGGTCGTGGCGCTGGGGGAGAACATCAAGGGATGAAAATCATCCCATTCTTTCAAGGGGAATTTGGCAAAGAAATCATTGGCCACATGGAGACCGATCCAGGGGCTGGGCAGGCCGATGGGCAGGCCGAAGATCTCTGAGGCGGCGAAACGTTCCCGCGTGTAACCCACATGGGAAAGGCCGATATCCGCAATCCCTGTGGTGAGGCCGGCGGCGATCTTGGGGGCGCTCAAAAGGGTTCCCCCGGTATGGTAGGAGATCTCGACCTTTCCTGCCAACTCCTTGTTCAACGTCTTTACATACTCATCCATGATGATCGAATGCGCGTGCATCGGCGGGAAGTAGTTGGCGAATTTCAGTTTTATGGCCTCTGCCGCATGGGCGAAAGAAGAAATAAAAAACACGGACAACGCAATACACAGGACCCCTAATGTTTTCTTCCTCATTTTGACGCCTCCTTCTTTTGTTTGTGTGGTTTCACAGCTATTCGCTCTTCCTGTTGCTTTTTCAAGATAACGTTTATCATACATCATGCCCGTGCCGACCGGTGTCTTCCTCAATTATAGAAAAGCGAGGGGAGCCAAAGGGCCAGTCCCGGGATGAGGAACAACAACCCCCAGACGAGGACCAGAGAGATCAAAAAAGGCGTGACGCCCTTGTATATCTGGCCGATCGGCACCCCGGTAATGTTCTTGACGACGAACACGCACACCGCCACAGGAGGAATCACCACCCCGATCGCGACGACAATGGCGATGACGATCCCGAACCAGATCGGATCGAAGCCGAGTTTGAGAACGGCGGGAAAGAAAATCGGGGTCGCCAGGATCATGAAGGGCAGATCGTCGATGAAAGAACCGCCTGTTTCATAAATAAGACAGATGATGATCAGAATCAGGTAACGGTTCAGGGGGAGCGCCACAACCCAGTCCGCCAGTTTCTGGGGAACATTGGTCACGGCCATGAAATGGCCGAGGATGACGGAACCCGCGATAATCATCAGGATCATTCCGGCGATGTTGAGGGTTTCCCCAACGGATTTGATATAGGTCTTGATCGTCATGTCCCGTCTGACGAACGCCAGAATCAACAGGGCAAACACGCCGACCGCCGCCGCCTCCGAGGGGGTGAAGAAGCCCGCCATGATCCCGCCGACGACCAACAGAAATACCATCAGCACCCAGATGATCTCGGGTAACGTGCGGATCCGGGCCTTCCAGGTGGACCTCTCCGACAGGGGGGCGACCTTCGGATCGATTTTTGCCCATGCGTAGATGATGACCACAAAAAACGCCGCGATGAGCAGGCCGGGGACGATCCCGGCGAGAAAGAGCTTTCCGATGGATTGTTCGGTGATGATCCCATAAAGGATGAGGACCACACTGGGGGGGATCATGCAGCCGAGGGTTCCCACCGTCGCCACGATCCCTGTCGAGAGCCGCTTGTCATAGTTATAGCGGTCCATCTCCGGAATCGCGACGCTGGCAAAGGTCGCCGCGGTGGCCGTGGATGAGCCGCAGATCGCCTTGAAGCCGGCCGCGCCGACCACCGTCGCCATCGCCAGCCCCCCGGGGATATGGCCGATGAATTTATTCGCCGAACCGTAAAGTCTCTGCGCAATTCCCGCGTTTAAACCGATCTGACCCATCAACATAAAGAGGGGGAAAACCGTATACCCGTAATTCGTGAAGGCCTCAAAAAGGTCCCCTCCCAACAGATTCATGGCCGCCGTAAAGCCATTGAGGTACCAAAAGCCGGCAAATCCGACCAGGGCCATCGCAAAACCGAGTTCAATGCCGGTGAGAAAAAGCGCCAGCAACAGGGCAAGCGCCAGAATACAGATGGTCGTCTCATTCATGGCGTCCCCTCCAGCTTTTCACGATCTCGAAGATAAACACGAAACATTCGACGAAACAGCAGATTCCTACAACATAGGCCAGCGGGTAAAACGGCAGCTTGATGGTCGGGGACGTTTCCCCTGAAATCCGATATTCATTGCCGACGCCGAAGAGACTGTATCCGATGAGGACAAACAGGATGATGCACAAAATCCGGGTAAAGATGCTCATGAGCGCCCTGTTTCTCTTGGAAAGCCTGTCTACAAAATCCATGTAGATGTGCTGCCGGGCGAGGGAGACCTTGGGCATGGCACACCCGATGACCAGCGCCAGCATAAAGCCGGCCACTTCATACGTGCCCATAACGGGGTGTCCGAACGCCCGCCCGACCACATCCGCGACGGTCAAGAACATCATCAGCGTCAATGCGGTTCCCGCGATAACCGCCAGCCACTTGCTCGTCTTCTGAAGAATGCCGAACAGGGTATCCATATGCTCCGTCCTCCAATACCTGCGAAAAGGTGCAATACGCTTTACGGTTGTATGCTTGGCTACGCCGGAGTCCCGGCAGCCTCGATGGTTTCTTCCACGAAGCCGATTGCCTGGCAGGGACAGTTGGCTTCGCAAGTGCCGCATTCAATGCAGACGTCGGGATCGATATGACACCGGGTTTCACCTTCCGTAATCGCTCCGACCTCGCAGCCGGAGACACAAGCGCTGCAAAGGACGCACTCGCTGTTTATCACATAGGGCATATGATCTTTTCCTCTCTTTTTTTATAACTTTTCTGATTAACCCATGTACATTTTTCGCGGATCGATCACCTCGCGGATGATACGAAGCTGCTCCTTCTCAGGCGGTTCCGTGTAGGGAACATCCTGCGGGACAACCGGGGCAAAGCCCATGGTCCCCACCACGTCTTCGACCGTATTGCCCGGGTGGATCGACATCAGCATCATCTGTTTCGTTTCCGGATGAAATCCGAAGATCGCCTTGTCGGTAATAACCCGGCTGGGTCCGCCGCTCAGGCCGGCCTTTGCACGGCTCTCACCTCCCGTCACATAGCCGGGGCTGGTGACAAAGGAAATGGTCTTTTTAAGCTTCCGTGCATCGTGGCGCATGATGATGATGTTTCTTTTTGCGGATGAGGCGATGTCATTGGCCCCTCCGCTGCCCACCATGTGGCGGAACTTTCCCCGCGGATCCCCGACGAGGGTGGTGTTGAGATTCCCATACTGATCCGTTTCCAGACCGCCCAGAAATCCTACGTCCACCCGGCCTTTGTGGAGGATCGAGCCCAGGATATCCACAAAACTGCTCAACACCTTGGCCCGGTACCAGACCCTCGGATCCGCCAGCCCCACGCCGGCGTGAATCGGTTCCGAATCGATGACGCCCAGTTCGAAGAGCATCGTCATATTGGGTGCATGCGTCTGCTTGGCCAGGAAAGAGGCGACAACGGGCAAACCCAACCCTACTGCCACAACCTCGCGATCCTTGATTTCCCGGGCGCCCGCAACCGCCATCAGTTCAGACGGAGTATAATCAACCATGGCTCCTCTTTCTCCTTAATATCCCAAGATCGGGTCTGCCTTGAGGTCGTTGAGGTGTTTCATCCCACCAACCTTTTCGAGATACCCCCAGTGGTCTTGAACACCGTACACATATTCATCAAGATATGCCTTGAACGACTCCGGAGTACTCGTCGCTTTGACGTATTTCTCGATCTCCCCGGCGTCATAGTCGTACTCGCGGTAGCAGGAGGTCGGATGCGCGGAAAAGGGCAGTTCCACCACGTGCGAAACCAGCAGGCCGGGGATTACCGTCTGCTCGGCGTGCTGGCGGATCGCCTCGGTCGAAACAACGTGTTCCGCGATGACGATCGTTCGCTTGCTGGCCTTGGCCTGCTCCGCATTGTCCCACCTCGGCCCCATGATCCAGGCGTTGCCTTCCGCGTCGGCGGTATGCACGACCTGTATGGAAACATCCGGCAGGAGCGGCTTCAGCACCAGCCAGTTTTCACCCGTGAACGGATCGGTGATCTCCGCCACGTCCGAACCGGTCCGCTCCTTGATCTGCCTGATGAGATCGGAGCCTTGCAGGGAGCGGATCGGCATGAACGGCAGACCCAAAGACCCGGCCAGATAACGAAAAGCGACGGAGAGGCTGCTGTACTCTTCGGCCTGCAGGGTGCCGTCTTCGATTCCCCTGTTCACGCAGTTGAGCCTACCGAACTTATCCAGTGAGCCGCCGCCGCAGATCATGCGTTCCACCGCACCGCCCCCCACCAGCATATCCCCATCCATGGCACCAACGCACGAGGATATGGTCAGGCCCTTGATGCCCTGGCGGATGACCTCCCGCGCAAAGGCCATCGCACACCGGGTGATCGGAAATCCCGGAAGGGCCACGTGCGAACCGGAGGGTATGGACGCAACCGCTTCGGCAAGTGTCGTTAATTTTTCCACGTGTGCCTCCTCATTCATCAATTTAAGGCTTCTTGTCGAACAGAACGATCAACACCTCGCAAGCGCCGTCCACCAGTTTGATCTCGGCCAATTCAGCCTGACGGTCCAGCTTATCATACACGGCCATCACAACCATGTTGGCGGGCAGGCAGGCAAAGGGTTGGGTTTCCTTGGCTATCATCCGTTCTTCGACGGGACGGTGCGCACAACCCTCGATCCGCACACGCAGCAGCCGCCCATCGATCTGAACGGACATGCCGCCGATGATCCCGCTCTCCTTCAGCACGCCTTCAATGGTCTTTACCATGTCTGCGATCTCGGTGGATTGGATCTTGGGTGAACATTTGGTTCGGAAAAAGTCACGGCCCAGCGTCGTCAACCGGAAGCGCGCCCCCTTGCCCCGTTCGTCCCAGAAGGCCTTCTCCAACTCGAAGATCATGTCATTGGCATAGTCTTTGGAAATGGTCTCGTTGCTCATGCTTTCTCCTCCTTGTAGTAAGGTTCTCCCCACTTCTCGGAAAAGACAAGCTGGTTGATGGGAAGGCGGGGACGTTGTCGATGCGGCCGCGTCGGGTGGCCGAGGGAAACCAGGCTGATCACCTTGAATCCTTCCGGGACGCCCAGCAATTCCTTCGTGCGCTCCTCTTCGCGGACATCGAAGCTGACCGCGATGACCCAGCAGGCCCCAAGACCCAGGGCCGTGATCATCAGCAGCATATTCTCGATCGCTGCCGAGGTATCGTACGGCGTATCCCAGACATCCTTCTTGCCGCAGATGATGATCGTCACCGGCGCATTCTCGGAAAACTGGGAGACCTGTCCCGAGGTGAGCTTTTCAAAGGCGGCCTTTTTCTTCTCTTCATCCTGCAGGGTGGCAAACCTTGCCTGCATCTGTTTTGTCACGAACTCCGCCGTGAAACGGCGCCCGCTGCCATTGCCCGCAAAACCCGCCAATTTCTTGCGCGCCACCGTGTCCTTTACAATGATAAATCGCCAAGGCTGCGCGTTCTCGCCCGAGGGCGCCTGCCGGCCCGCTTCCAGGATCAATGCCAAGTCCTGTTCGGAAACGGGTTCCTCCGTCCATTCCCGAATGCTGCGGCGATCCTGAATGACCTTCATGGTCGCATCAGCCAAACTGTACATTTCTGACATCTTTTATCCTCCTTATTGGAATCATCTCAGGGATTCTGTTTCATACAGTGAAATATTGTTTCGTCTGTCGATATTGAAGCACAATCTAACAGTTGCAGCCAATTTGTCAAGAAATTTTTTCCGAATGATTCGGATTTTTCATGCTGCCGGATCGCGCGAAGCGCAGATGAAATGAGCCGCTTTCCTCCGGCAAAACAGGGATGTGTCCCGGCTCCTTTTCCGCCCGGGCCAGATAGTCCGACAGCAGCTCCCGGTAATCGGGATGGGCGCACTGCCCGATGATCTCCCGGGCCCGCGCCCGGGGATCCAACCCTCGCAGGTCGGCAAGACCCTGTTCCGTTACCAGGAGATCCACGTCATGCTCCGTATGGTCGACATGAGAAACCATCGGGACGATTGTGGAGATATCCCCTCCCTTGGTGGTCGAGCGCGCGACGAAGATCGAACAGGGAGAGTTCCGGGCATAATCGTAGGTGCCCCCGATCCCGGCCATGATCTTCGCGCCAAGCACATGGCTCGAGTTCACCTGCCCCTGGAGATCCATCTCCAGGCAGCCGTTGATGGCGGTCACTCCCATCCGCTGGATGAGCTCCGCGGAGTTGATGACCGTAAAAGGACGCAGGACAATCCGTTTTTTGTAACGCTCCGGCTCCTGCTCGAATCGCTTCCACGCATCGGTGGAGAGCCGCAGGGCGATCCCTTCCACCCAGTCGACCTTCCCCGCCTCTACCAGTTCGAAAACAGGGTCGGTGACCATGGGCAGGTGAAAACGAAAGTTCTTGAACCCGCCGTCACCGATCTTCTGCATCATGCTCCCGAACAATTCCCCGAATCCCAGTTCGAAGGGCGGCAAGGATTCGCTGAGCCTCCCGGCGGCGATCTCCTTTCTGAAGAAGTCCACGAGGTGCCGGCCGATGGCCGCCCCCATCGCATCGGGCTTCGCCTCCCTGGAGGGCTTGTCGCCCAGATCGGAGACGACGATCGCCCTGATCTTCCCCGGATCGACCGGGAAGTAGGGAACGCCGATCCTTTTCAGGGGATTGCTATTGCCGACGACCGGGATGGGGTCATTTCCACGGGAATAGATGTCGTGCAGCCCCTCGAGAGCCAAGGGACGGTTCAGGTTGATCTCCACGATGACCTGGGAGGCACATTCGATCCATTCCGGTGCATCATAAACGGCCGTCGAGGGGATGATCTGCCCCTCTTCGGTCAGACCGACCGCCTCGATCACGGCCATATCCAGGGGGCCGTACCAGCCCCTTTGGACCTGCAACGGCAACGACGACCCCTTGCCCTCGATGAAGGTTACCTCGCCGCGGTTGATGCCTCCCCTGAGTTTCGCCCCGCCGACGGCGCCGATCCGTTTCCGGATACCTCCGGCCTCGAAAAGGACGTCTTCGAACTCGGAGCTCAAGGGCCCGGCGCAGAGGAGGTCGATCTTGAGCCTCCCCTCTGCCTTGATCCGCTCCGCAAGAGCCCCAAACGTAGCCTTGGGAAAACCCATGGTGCTCCCCGATGTGGCGACCATCATCCCGTCTTTGAAGAGCAGAGCCGCATCCTGGGCGGTCATGACCTTGTCCAGGGACTCCCGATGCCGGATCCGCTCACCGATGTCGCCCATGTTACTCCCCCGCCTGTTTGACATTTTCCTGGATGAATGCCGAGATTTCCTCGAGCTTGGCATGCGAGGGAAAGACACCGTGCACGCCGGTTTCCTTCAAAGCCGCGATGTCATCCTTCGGAATGGTCCCGCCGAACAGAACCAGCACATCATCCATCTCACGCTCATGGATTCTCTTGAGCAGCTTCTTGGCGATGGAGACATGCGATCCCGAAAGAATGCTCACCCCGATCACATCCACCGCTTCCTGAAGGGCTACCTCCACCACCTGCTCCACGCTCTGGCGCAATCCGGTATAGATCACCTCCATCCCCTGGTCACGGAGCCAGAAGATCAGCACCTTGGCGCCGACATCATGCCCGTCCAGGCCGATCTTGGCAATCAGTATACGAATCGTCTTTTTCGTTCCCATGAAAACCTCCCCAGTGGTCTCTAAACCGTCGTCGGTTCTTTAAAAGTCCCGTAAACTTTCTTCAGGGTATCGATGATTTCGCCGACGGTCGCCTTTGCCGTAAGCGGCTCGAACAGATAAGGGATGAGATTGTCGCCGCGGCCGGCAGCCGACTCAAGCTTCTGCAAGGCGCTCTCCACCTTCTGCTGGTCGCGGTTCTCTTTCACGGCCTTCAGCCGCTGAAGCTGACGGTTGATCGTCTCGGGATCCGTCTTGTAAACCTCGAGGTCTCTCTCCTCTTCCTTCACCTTGAACTTGTTCACCCCGACCAGAACCTTTTCCCCGGAACTGATCCGCTTCTGAATCGCATAGCTCTGCCTGGCCAGCTCCCGCTGAATGGCGCCGCTCTCGATCATCTTCACGATCCCGCCGTCGCCCTCGATCTTTGTGATGATCTCCCCGATCTTCGCCTCCATCTCATCGGTCAGTTTCTCCACATAGTAGGACCCGCCCAGGGGATCCACCACATCGGCAACCCCCGTTTCATTGGCCAGAATCTGCTGCACCCGCAGAGAGGTCCGGATCGCGAGATCCGACGGAATCGCATAGACCTCATCGAAGCAGGCCAGATTGAGGGACCTTGTCCCTGAAAAAACCGCCGCCATCGCATAGATCGACGCCCGGGCAATATTGTTCAGGGGCTGCTCGGCCGTAAGCCCCCCTCCCATCCCGCCGGTGGAAAACCGGAACTGAAGCGATCGCTTGTCCTTCGCGCCATACTTCTCCTTCATCAATTTCGCCCAGTACCGGCGCGCCCCGCGAAGCCGGGCAATGTCTTCAAAAAAGTTGAAATCACGCCCCCCGATCGGCAGATGGAACGAGAACAGGGGGGCAATCTCGTCGATGTGGGATCCCCGCTTCAGGACTTCCCGGATATAGACCTCCGCGATCGAGATCGCGAGCGCGACGGCCTGTACGGTATTGGCTCCATATTCAAGGATATGCGTCCCGGAGACGCTGATCGCGTTGAACCGCGGAATTTCCTTGTTGCAATACTCCACCAGATCGCCCACCAGCTTGATCGAAGGTTCCGGGGGGAAGATCCATGTCCCGCGGGCGATATACTCCTTCAGGATATCGTTCTGGATCGTCCCTCTCAGGCGCTTTGGTTCCACCCCCTGTTTCTGTGCCACCAGGACATACATCGCCAGAATGATCGGCGCCGTCGCGTTGATCGTAAACGACGTCGAGATCTGATCCAGTGCAATCCCGTCGAAAATCCGCTCAAAATCCTCCAGGGAGTCCACCGCAACACCCAACTTGCCGACGTCGTCCTCCGCCAGGGGCATATCGGAATCGAGCCCGATCTGCGTCGGCAGATCAAAAGCCAGGCTCAGCCCTGTCTGGCCGTTCTTCAGCAGATACTTGAAGCGCTCGTTGGTGCTGTCCGAGGTCGACTGGCCCGAATACTGCCGCATCGTCCACAGGGAGCTCCGGTACATCGTCGAATAGACGCCCCGCGTAAACGGGTATTCCCCGGGATCATTGAGCTTTTCCTTATAATCGAAGTCCGGCAGATCCTCCGGTCCATAAAAACACTTCACCGGAGTCCCCAGGATGGAAACCACGGGACGAACTTCTGTCTCACCCGCTTTTTTCGCCATGTTCCTTCTCCTTCCTTATGCCGGATGGTCGGCGCTGATCTCCTCAAGCTCAATCAAAACGCCATTGGTGCTTCTTGGGTTCAAAAACGCGATGATCCGGCCGTCCTCCGTCTTGCGCGGCGTCTTGTTGAGAAGCTCAATCCCCTGGGATTCATAGTGACGCAGCGCCGCTTCGACATTTTCAACCCCCAGACAGATGTGGTGGATCCCCTCACCCCGCTTCTGGATAAATTTCCCTGCCGGACTTTCCGGATTCATCGGTTCGATCAGTTCGATGGTGCAGTCGCCTACCGGGAAAAAGGCGATCTTCGTCTTGATCGCATCCGATTCGTACACCCTGTCCAGCGGAATCCCCAGGATATCCCGGAACAGATGAATCGACTCGTCGATACTCTTCACCGCCACGCCGATATGCTCAACCTTCTTGATCATGGTTTCTCTCCTTTGGTTTATTTCGAGTGATCCCGCATCACAGGGGGATCGTCCCGTGCTTCTTGCCGGGCCGCAGCTCAACCTTTCCCTTCAACTGCCCAAATGCCCCGATCAGATAGGAGCGCAGCACCTTCGGCTCGATAATGGCGTCGATCCACCCCTCTTCGGCAGCCACATAGGGATTGGCAAACTTCTGCCGGTATTCATTCACCTTCCGGACCCGCATCGCTTTCGGATCCTCCGCTTTGGCGATTTCGTCCTTGAAGATCACGTTCGCCGCTGCTTCGGGGCCCATGATGGCGATTTCCGCCGTCGTGAGCGCGATCGTAAAATCGGTCCCCACCAGCTTCGAAACGGCCATCCCCGACATCGCCCCCCCGTAGATCTTGCGCACAATCACCGAGATCCTCGGCACGGTCGCCTCGCAGTAAGCATAGAGGGTCTTCGCACCATGGCGGATGATCCCGCCGTACTCCTGCTGCTTCCCCGGCAGATAACCGGGGCAGTCCACCAGATTCAGGATCGGAATGTTGAAGGCATCGCAAAACCGGATGAAGCGGGCCGATTTGTCCGAGGCGTCGATATCCAGACAGCCGGCACCGACCATCGGCTGGTTGGCGATCACCCCCACGCTGCTTCCGCTGAGCCGGACAAAGCCGATGATGATGTTCTTGGCAAAATCCTCCTGGATCTCAAAAAAATCATGGTCGTCCGCCACGAGACGGATAACCTTTTTCATGTCGTAGGCCCTTTGCGGATTGTCCGGAATAATCCCCCCGATCTCCTCCGTCGGGCGATCCGGATCATCGGAAGACGAACCCCCGGGCGTCGCCTCCCGGTAGTTGGCCGGAAGGAAACCCAAGAGTTTTTTCGCCTGCTCGAAGCACTCCTGCTCGGTCTTGGCCACCAGATGCGCGACGCCACTCTTCTGGGAGTGAACCTTCGCGCCTCCGAGATCCTCGGCCGAGATCTCCTCTCCGGTTACAGCCTTGATCACATTGGGTCCCGTGATGTGCATCTTGCTGATCCCATCCACCATGAACACAAAATCACACAGCGCGGGCGAATAGACCGCTCCCCCCGCGCAGGGACCCAGGATCAGAGAAAACTGCGGAACAATCCCGGATGCCAGCGTATTGCGGTAGAAGATGGAGCCGTACTGCCCCAGCCCCTCCTGTATCCGGGCGCCGCCGGAATCGATCAGCCCGATGATGGGGGCGCCGACCTTGATCGCCAGATCCATCACATGGCAGATCTTGCTCGCATGCGCCTTCCCCAGCGACCCCCCCATGACCGTAAAATCCTGCGAATAGAGATAGACCAGCCGTCCGGCGATCCTGCCCGAACCGGTGACCACCCCATCACCGTAATACTTTTCCTTCTCCATGCCGAACTTGGTCGCCTGGTGGGTGACGAACATCTCGATCTCCATAAAGCTGCCCGGGTCCACCAGTTGGTCGATCCGCTCCCTGGCGCTGAGCTTCCCGCGTTCGTGCTGCTTGTCGATCTGTTTCTGTCCGCCCCCCAGGCGCGCAAGATCTATCTTCGCCTTCAACTCTTCATTCTTCTCTTTCACTTCATCCCCCTAACCGTTCCTGTCAACACAGGCGAATCTTCCTATATTTCCCCTAGCGTGAAACCAGGTTCTTTTCCTTTATCTCCCCGGGGCCGGGCGAAGCCGTCGCGTAGGGACGCATTGTAGATTTTTCGGTCGAAAAATGTACAGCGTCCCGGCGAGGGCCGAAGCCCGGTTCCCACCAGAACCCCTTGGGAGCCGGGCTTGACTTTCCCTATTCCGGCCTCTTGAGGCCCGTGACGACCTGCGACCGGATGAGCCGCGGCAGCAGCATGTGGTGATGCGGACAGATCGATCGCGGGTTCTGGTAGATGCCGCCTGCAAAGGCCACCATGTAACGGCGGATCTCCCCGAACCGGACCACCTCGTCGACAAATCCCTTCTTCGCGCAGTAGATCGGCTTCGACGTCTCCTCGTAGTGCTTCACCATCTCATTCATCTTGTCGATCACGGCATTGAGAGGCTTGCCCGCATCCTTCTCCTTCACCAGACGCCGGGCATAACTGGCCGCCGCCGCTGTCTCCCCGTGCATCACGTTGATCTCCGTCGCCGGCGTCCCCAATGTGAAGGCGTTGTTGTTGTTCGCCGTGGGGCCCCCCATCACGTAATGCGCCGCCGCCGTCCCCTTCCTTAAGACCACCAGCATCATCGGCAGGCTCGTCTGCTCGATCGAATAGATGAGGGACTGTCCCAATCCCAAAAGTTCCGCCTTCTCCGCCGTATCCCCCACGTCGATCCCCGACGTGTCCTGCAGCCACACGATCGGGACCCGGTCCCGGCCGCACTGCGTCACGAACTCGTTCATCTTGATGAGACCCTGGCGGTAGAGCTTGCCACCCACCCCGATGTACTCGCTCGTGTACTCCGGATAGTTCGGCAGCAGGCCGTGCCGGTTCCCGATCACACCCAGCAGAAATCCGTCCACCTTCACCAGACCCGTATAGACCTCCGGCCCGTAACCCGGACGAAACTCCATATGCTCCGAGTTGTCCGTGAGCCGCGCCAGCACATTGTCGAAATCGTAGCCCGCTTTCGGATTCACCGGGACGATCGAGGCGATCTCCAGCGGGGAATACTTCGGCTCCGCAGGCTCCGCCACCCGGAAAAACCGCGGATTGTACGCCGGCATCTCCGCCACGTAACCCTTCAGCGCGTCGAGAACCTCGGTCTCCTTTTCAAAAACGGCCGTAAAGAATCCGGTCGAGTCGTAATGGACCTTCACGCTCCCGGGAGGAACCGCCTTGAAGTGGCGCGTCGCCGCAATCAGCTCCTCGGCGCTCTCCTCATCGAAGTACCCCTTGGGGCTCATGCCGCTGACGATGCCGCCGCCCCCCACCGCGATGTTGGCCTTCTTGTGGGCCAGCAGGATCGTCGGGCTGATCCCCTGGTACCCGCCGCCCGCCGGGTTCGTCCCGTAGATCCCCGCCAGGACCGGAATCCCCATCTGCTCCAGCTCCGCGTGCCGGAAAAAGCAGGTCCCCTGGCCGCGGCGATTGGCATAGACCTTCTCCTGCTCCGGCAGCTTCACACCCGAACAGTTCACCAGCCACACCAGCGGCAGGTTCATGATCTTCGCCAGATCCGTCACCCGTAAATTGTTCTCCGCCTGTCCGGCGATCCACGCCCCGGCGATCCATTTGTTGTTGAAGCCGATCAGCACGCACCACTTCCCGCTGATCCGCGCCAGGCCGTCCACAACCCCCGTGCTGCCCGACTCCTCGTTCTCCGGGTCAAATATGGTATGCAAGGGGCAGAAGGTCCCCGGATCTACGATGTATTCGATCCGGTCCCAGACCGTCATCTCCCCCCGTTCGTGGACCTTCTCCGCCGGAATGCCGAAGTTCTTGATCCGCTCCACTTCCGCATCGATCTCCTTCATGACCGACTCGGCCTGTATCACGTTGGCCTGCATTCTCTCGATCTGCGCGGGCCGTAGCGGCTTTCCGATATCGTCCATCTTCGCAAAATAAGGTTTCATGATTCCGTTTCTCTCCTCTGTTTTTTACTTCCCTCTTGCATGGCGGGAATATGGTTCCCGGAAGCGCGAAAAAATGTCCTGCGCGCGGAGGGAACCGATTCCCACGCCCCGCTACCGGTTCGCCTTGCGGATCCCCAGTTGATCCTGGGCGATAATGAACTTGCAGACGTTCGCGGAGCCCTCCACCATCGCATAGGTCGGCGCATCCCGGAAGTAGCGCGCCACCGGATACTCCGTCGAATACCCGTACGCCCCGAGGATCCGCATGGCATACTGCGAGCACTTGTAGGCAAGCTCCCCGGCCAGATATTTCGCCTGGGCCACCTCCAGATTGTTGTTCAGATTCCCCTGGTCCTTCTGCCAGGCCGCCTTGTAGACCATAAGCCGTGCGGATTCGATATCGGTCACCATCTGCGCGATCATATCCTGATTCATCTGGAAATAGCCGATCGCCTGGCCGAACTGCTCCCGCTCCATCGCGTACTTCGTCACCGCATCCAGGCAGGCCTGGGCCAAGCCCACGCCGCCCGCCGCCGCCGAAAGCCGCGACTGGGCCAGCGAACCGAAAACGATCTTCGCCCCGTCGCCCGGCTTCCCCAGGATGTTCCCCTTGGGGACCTTCGTGTTCTCCAGGATGATCTCCCCGGTCGGCGAGGAACGGGAACCCATCTTGTCCAGGTCCGTCACCGTGATGCCGTTGCATTTGTCGTCCAGCTCCAGCACAAAGGCCGAGAGCCCTCGCGCCCCAAGGCTCTTGTCCGTGTACGCATAATAGATGTTGATCCCGCCGACCGTCGCATTCGAAATCCAGGTCTTGGTCCCGTTGAGCAGCCAGTGATCCCCCTTGTCCTCCGCCGTCGACTTGATCGCCATCACATCCGACCCCGCCTGCGGCTCCGTGATCGCAAACGCCCCGAGCATCTCGGCGCTCACGAGCTTGGGAATGTATTTCTTCTTCAGCTCCTCCGAGCCGTACCGGTAGATCGTATAGGCGCAGCCCAGCTCCTGCATGTTGATCTGCACCCGTAGCGAACTCGACGCGCGCGCGATCTCCTCGGTGATGATCATCGCCGCAAGCCACCCCATCCCGTTTCCGCCGTACTCCTCCGGAATCACCGTCCCGAACAGGCCCAGTTCCCCCATCGGCTTCACCGCCTCCTCATACGGGAAATAGTGCTTCGCATCCCACTCATCGGCAAACGGCGCGATCTTCCCCGCCGCAAACGACCTCACCATGTCCTGCAACATCACCAACTCTTCCGATAATGTAAAATCCATAATCTGTCTCCTTGTAATCGTTCAATCCGGAAATAAAGGGCAGGTCCCTCCATATGCGCGCTTCCGTCCGGTCTGAAATCCCCGGACGCTCTTTCTCCCTCAGGCAAGAGGGGAAGCACCATGCCGGGCCGCCACGGCGTTCAATGAATCTACCACCTCCTGGGCGAGGGGAACCCCTTCCTCACGCCGTTTGTGTTCCGCCAAGAGCTCGATCTCGCCCGGCATGAAGATCTTCCCCCCCTCGTTCACAGGGGGGAACCCTTTGATGTTCGTGATGACCTGGTCCACATTGGCCTTAAAGAGGCTGATATCGATGAATTTCGACACGTCCAGGGCCGAGAAGAAATGACCGGTCATGGCGGGCCCGCTCATATCGGTAACCGTCTTGACGCCGCCGGTCAAAATGGTATTCGTCAGGATACCGCAGAGCAGATCGATGATCAGAGAGAGTCCGGAGCCCTTTGGCCCGCCGACGGGCTCCAGAGTGCCCTTGAGGGCGAGCTTGGCATCCTGCGTGGGATTGCCTTCGGAGTCCCTGGCCCATCCCAGCGGGATGCTCTGGCCCGTCAGCGCCGAATAACGGATCTTGCCGCGGGCGACGACGGAAGTGGACATGTCCAGGACGATGGGAAGATGGTCGCCGGCGGGGATCGCGATGGCTATGGGATTCGTGCCGATCAGCGGGGTCTTGGTGCCGAAAACCGCCATGGCCGGCGAAGAATGGGTGAAGACACAGCCGATCATGTCTGCATCCGAAGCCATGCCTGCATAGAAGGCCGCCACCCCGAAATGGTTGGAGTTCCTGACGCCTACGACGCCGGTGCCGTATTGACGCGCCTTGTCGATGGCGAGCGTCATGGCCTTGTGCCCGGCGACCTGACCGAAGGTATTGTTGGCGTTCAACAGGGCCACGGCCCCGCGATCCATCTCGCTTACAATCGGCGCCGACAGCTTCATCACACCGGTCGCCACCCGCTCGAGGTAGGTTTCGAGCCTTACCACGCCGTGGGAGGAGACGCCGCGCAGCTCGGCGCACATGAGGGACTTCGTGACGATCGCCGACGACTCGGGAGACAATCCCGCCTTCGTCAACACCGTTGCACAGAAATCTTCCACTTTTTCCGCTGGGAATAATTTTTTATCGGGTTTCATTGTTGATCACTTCCTTCCGGCACTTCCTTCCCGTCTTAAGCCGGCTTATGATTCTGATAATATTCATGACCCGCATCGAGGGCCTTCATGTTGAGCTCCACGACCTTCTTGGGGACGGACGCCGCGACGATCTTTTTGAGGATCTCGAAGCTCCCCGGGTTGATCAGCTCGATCACGGCCCCCAGCATGTAAATGTTGGCCACCATCCGGTTCTTGAACACCTCCTCGGCCTGCCCGGTAGCCGGAACCGCGAAGGTCTTCGTGTAGGGAGCGGGAATGGCGTTGATCAGCGTATTGTCATAGACGACAAGGGTCCTTTCCGGATCCGCCTCCCCGAGAAGCCTTTTTCTCGCCTCTTCGGACATGAAGATCATTACGTCCGGACGCGAACTCTTGGGGTAGTTGATTTTCTGGTCGGAAATGACCACGTCGGTGCGGCAGGCACCGCCCCGGGACGCCGGTCCGTAGGATTGGGCCTGGGTCACCTCGAGCTCGGGAAAATGCTCCATCATCCGGGCGATGATGACGCCCATGAGGATGATCCCCTGCCCGCCGAATCCTGTGAAGATGATCTCCTTCCTCATGCTTTCTCCTTCCCTTTCTCCTTACCCATGACCGTCAGAGCCATGTCGGGACAGTGCAATTCGCAAAGCCCGCAGACCTTGCAGTTTTCAATATGGGCCACCTGGGGCATGAGGTAATCCAGATCGCTCCTCTCTTTCCCCAGCTCGTACACGTCACAAGGGCAGATATACTTGCAGAGCATGCAGCCCTTGCAGTACCTGCGGTCGATATCTATCTTTTCTGCTCCTTTCAACGATCGCCTCCTTTGGCTTGCGCCTCTTTGACTCTCTGGTTCATCTTCGCGACTTCCTCCATGAACTCAGGTTGCTCCAGCTTCAGAAAGTCCCCGATGGGGATATTCCCCTGCGCCTCGACCTCCGCCCATTTGGAGGGATCCTCCTGCTTCACGCAATGGTCTTTGATCCACTTGAGATTGAATTCGGGGGAACCGGAACCCAGCAGGTACCTGCCCGTCTGGACAGGGCACTGGGAGACGACCTCGAGGTAGGAAAAACCCTTATGGTTGATCGCCGTCTTGAGCGCCTTGATCAATTGCTTGGGATGGGCCGTGGTCCAGCGGCTGACATGCGTGGCGCCTGCGGCGATGGCGACCTTGCAGCCGTCGAGCTTTTTCTCGACGTTGCCGTAGGGGGTGGTCTGGGTCTTGGCATTGAAAGGCGTGCTGGGGGCCACCTGGCCGCCCGTCATGGCGTAGATCTGGTTGTTGACCATCAGGACCGTCAGGTCGATGTTGCGCCGGCAGGCGTGCAGCAAATGGTTGCCGCCGATGGCGAGGCAGTCGCCGTCGCCGGTGATGGTGACGACCTTGCGGGAAGGTCGGGTGGCCTTGAGCCCGATGGCTGCCGGAATGGCCCGGCCGTGAAGGACCTTCAGGACGTCGGCGTGTGTATAGACGGCAATCCAGGCACTGCAGCCGATGCCGGCCGTCAGGGTCAGTTCGTCACGGACCCCGAGTTCATCCACGGCGTGTGCCAGGGCCTGGACGATCATCCCGTCGCCGCAACCGGGGCAGAAAATCATCGGAAGGAAGTCCTTCCTGAGGTATTTTTCACCAATTGGGTTCATCGTTTCTCCTCCAGAAACCGCAGAAACTCCTGAGGCTGCGGGTAAATGCCGCCGATTTTCGAGAACAGTTCGATCTCGATCTCCGGGCGCCGGACCACTCTCTGCACCTCACGCTGAAGCATGCCGAGGTTCATCTCCGCCACGACGATGCGCTTGGCGCCGGCCAGGGCCTCGCTGACGAGTTTGTCGGGGAAGGGCCAGACGGTTTTCACTTCCACGGACCGAATGGCGAGCCCCTTCTCCTTGGCCAGATCGACGGCGCTGCGCGCCGACCGGCAGACGGAACCGAACGTCACGAAAGCGGTCTCCGCCTTTGCGTCGCCATAGACCTTGACCTCGGCGAACTCGTCCATGTGATCCTCGACCTTCCGGACGATGCGGCGGATATTGTCATCGGCGTCCTTGGCATTGCCGCGGTTGCCGTTGAGACTCTTGGCCTGGGAGATGACGGGAACCCTGTATCCCATATTGAAACCGGGCATGAGCGGGACATCGTTTGCTTCCGGCTTGAAAACCACGAGCTTGTCCTTGGGGCACGTCGGCGCCTTCCGTTCGACGAGTGTAATGTCCTTCGCATCGGGGATGACCACCTTCTCCCGGATATGGCCGACGACCTCATCGGAGAGGATGATCACGGGGATTCGGAACCGCTCCGCCAAATTGAAGGCCTTGATCGTGTAATCGAACATCTCCTGCGCATCGGAGGGGCAGAGGCAGATCAGGGAGTAGTCCCCGTTGGAACCGTACCGCGCCTGGTAGAGATCGCCCTGGGCCGTGGAGGTGGACTGACCCGAGCAGGGCCCGCCTCTCATGACGTTCACGATGACACAGGGTGCTTCCTCGGCCACCGCCAGACCAATGGCTTCCTGCATGAGACAAAAACCCGGACCACTCGTGGCGGTCATCGCCTTGGTCCCCCCCCAGGAAGCGCCCACGACGGCGACCAGTGCCGCAATTTCATCTTCGAACTGCAGACAGAGGCCATCGACCAGCGGCAGCTTCCTGGAGAGATTCTCCAGGATCTCCGTGGCCGGCGTGATCGGATAGCCGCCGTAGAAGCGGCAACCCGCCAGGATGGCCGCTTCCGCGCATGCCTCATTTCCCAGCATTACCTTGATACGACCTTTTTTCATGGCTTTCTTCTTCCTTTTCAAAATATTGATTCAGTCAATAAAAAAACGTTCTCTCTCCCATTGCATTGTGCGCTGCGGCCTTTCTCGGCCATTGGTCAGCCGCTTCTGGATCCTCCGTCGTACCTCTCGGCGATCATCTTGGCGGCATCCCGCACCTCGACGGAGAGCGGCTCGATATCCTTCGACGAGATTCGGTCCGCCGTGCCGGCCACGGAGACTGCGGCGATCGTGGCCCCATGGGCGTCGATCACCGGAGCCGCAACAGCGACGATGCCCAGCATCCGTTCACCCAGGGAAACGGCATAGCCCTGCTTCCGGACGCGTTTGAGCTCCGCGAGCACCTCCTCGCGAGGGAAGGGTTTGCCGTTTGCGAAACGGATTTCCCCCAGTTCATCCAGCATCTGTTGAATCTCGTCGTCCGACATCGCCGCCGCGAGCACTTTTCCCGCCCCCACATGGATCGGCAGCCTCTCCCCGAGGGGCAGGGCGAACCGCATCGGGTGGAGCCCCTCGATCCGCTGCACCAGTACCCGCTTGAAACCCAGCCGCACAAACAGCGATGTCGTCTCTCCCGTCGACTCGGCCAATTCCTGCAGGACCGGCAGCGTCACCCTGGTCAACTCGTTCCCCAACAGGTAGGCGTGAGCCAGGGGAAGCACGGCCGCTCCGAGACGGTAGCGCCCCTGTCTCTTCTCGGCAAATCCGTATTTTTCCAGAACCAGAAGCATCCGCAAGACCGTGGGCTTCGAGAGCTGACTGGCACGCCCTAACTCCGTCAAACCCATGGAGCTACCCGCGTTTTCCAAAATGGCCAGGATATGGAGGGCCCGCTCCAGCGATCGCATCGGACTTTTTTCCCTATCGGTAATATTGCTCATCGGCCGATTCTCCCCAAATGGTCCATTGTACGGAACTACGTTCTACGGAATAGAATATTTGTCTCCCGCCTCTTTGTCAAGCGAAATTTCTTCATGACCGGTAAAAAGTTTACACATCCCTTGTATGCTTCCGATAAAAGAGCTGATAATAGATTTTCGCGAGGATAAAAACGAACGCAACGACCAGGAAACCGGTGGAGACAGGCCGCTCGAAGATCAGCAGCAGGATCACTACTTCCGGTGACTGGGCAGGCGTATCATGTTTGTGCTCCGGCACCATGCCGCCCGGATAGATTTCGTTCAAGCCCACGGAACGTGACCATTGACCATTCCCGCGACAGAGGGCCACGCCCGGGCGGGCGCGGCCCTCTGTCGTATGGGATCAATTACTTCTTCAGGTGGTCCGGCAGAGGCGGAGCATAGGCCCAGACAACCTTCAGCGGGGTGTCTCCGATGTTCTCCAGGGTATGATCGACACCGACGGGGTTCCAGAAAGCGGTACCGGGAACAATGTCGTAAACCTCGCCCGTCGCCATGGTCAGACGGCCATGGCCCTCGACGCAGTACAGAGCTTCCTCGGAGTCGCCATGCTTGTGGCAGGGGATGCCGCTCCCCGGCTGGGAGATGTTGATGCCCATGGAGATCTGCTTCGCACCGACCGTGTGCTCGGAGATGAGGATCTTGGAAAGACGCACCCAAGGTTCAGTCTTGAGGGTGCCCTCAACGTCTTTTTCGTAAACGACAGTACCCATTGTTATTTCTCCTTTACCAAAGATTAATGAAAATCAAACTGACCTTTTTTAAAATGCGTTAACAAATTCGTTTTCAATTGTCCACAGCGGTTTGAGCACTTTCGACCTTCCCCTGACCCGCTGTCAGCCCCCGGAGAGGATAGGAAAGAGCTCCACGACATCCTCATCCTGGATCATGCAGTCGATCTCATCCCTCCTGCGATTCCTGACGATGATTCCCACCTCCTCCTGAGGCACCCCCCACTGGTCCAGCAGCATCATCAGCGATACCGGCTTCTCGGCATCGACCACCAGCTCTTTCTTGCCTCCCGCCATTTCGATCAGCGTCAGGTGAAACCGGATGACGGCCATAACTACACAATGCCCCTCTGCATCTCCTCTTCGGACAGATCGAATACCTCACCCGTGGGTGCCAGCGGCTCCGTGTAGACATATTCCGGAAGCTTGTCATTCGCCGGGGACAAACCGGCCCGGATGTTGAACTCCCGTTCGGTTCTCACTGCGCTGATCCCCATGATCTCCCACAACTGATCGACGCTGATGTCGGTCCCGCACAGGGAATTGACCAGCGTCGTCATTCGGCTCGGATCCTTGAACAGCGGGGGGCGGGCAAAAATGCAGAAGCCCAGGCTGTCGAGCGCACACATCTTGTATTGCAGAGATCTGGAGAGATCGCCCTGCTTCTCGGTTCCCCGGGGATTCACCTCGCCGCGGGACCCGAAACAGTTGCCCGCCGTATGGTCGGCGCCCATGGTGGACATCGCGTAGGTCACGCCGTTGCCTTTGAGGGTTCGCGGATCATATCCCGCGAAGGACTGTCCCTTGGCCGCGGGAATCCTTCTGGAGCCCAGTACGTCACCCGTCACCTGGACGCCATGGCCGAGAACCTTGCCGAGCAGGGTATTGCCGCGGATCTCTTTCATCAAGGCCATGCAGCCTTCCAGATCATCCCAGGTGCCCATGCCCATATCGATTGCGACACCGAGTACGGCGCCGGCCTCGATCGCGTCCACCCCAATGTCATCGCATTCGTAGTTGAGCTTCGCCACCGGGTCGAGATTCGTGAAGCCGAGGTTGGACCCCAAGAGCGCGATGTTTTCATACTGCAGGGTGGAACAGATCTTCTTGCCGGAGGCATCGGGGTAGATGTTGCTGCATTTGATCAGACAGCCGTTCATGCAGGAGACGCCGGCCTTCCCCTCCCCTCCCCGGCTCATGATGGTTTCGTACATCGTCTCGCCGCTGAGACCGTCCACCCCGTCGATCGCCCCTTCACGGAAATTGCGGGTCGGCAGCGAACCCATGGCGTTCACGGCCTTGACAATGGTCGCAGTACCGGTCTTTTGATTCACATTCTTGATCTTGGGATCGTTGATGAATTCGGCATGGATCAGGCGAACCATCTCCATGAACTTCTCCCGGTCATGATAAACCGGCTGCTGGAGGGTCTTGTCCACGACCACCGCCTTGACCCCCTTGCTGCCCATGACCGCTCCCAGACCGCCCCGGGCGGCAAACTTCAGTTCACCGTTCGGGTCGGACGACGCGATCGCCGCCATTTTCAGGCGATTTTCACCGGCCGGTCCGATGCACAGGACGCCCACCTCCTTGCCGAACCTGGCCCGGAGCTTCTGATCGGTTTCATACGTGCCCAGTTGCTTGAGCTCATTCATCACCAGCAGGGATGAACCTTCCTTCCCGATTTTTAGCACATATGCGTCCTGATCGGCCGGCATTCCCTCGATCACCACCGCCTTGATTCCGAATCGGCCGAGGAAGATGCCGATGTTACCTCCGCAGTTGGCCTCCTTTATCCCGTGGGTCATCGGGCTCTTGGCGCCGCATGAAACCCGGCTGCCGCTGGTGACGGGAGTCCCGGCCAGCAGGCCCGGGGCGATGACCAGCTTGTTTTTGGGGCCGAGCGGCTCGCAGTTCGGCGGAACCTCGTCGAGAAGGATCCTGGCCGACAGGGCCCGTCCCCCCAAGAGTTTGTATTCCGGCTTTTCAACCGTGCTGATTTCCTTCGTGGTCATGTTTACTTTGATGATGACTGGCATCTGGGTCCCCCTGCTGATTCAATTCATAAAGTGGTCTGTTATGTTTATCGCATGCAGGCGAACCAATTGGCCGTCTGCATCGAGGGTGATCACTCCCACCTTGCGTTTAAGGCGGATACGAGAGGGTGTAGATGGACTTGCCGCCGTTCAGCGGCCCCTTCAGGAGGGCGTCGACCTCCTCCTGGCTGCGCTCGGTGACCTTGTCCGCCGGGGGCAGGACGCCGGCCGGGAACTTGGTCATGATGTCGCCGATCAGCTTGCACATATAATCCATCATGGCCTCCACGCCCGCCTTCGCCTTCTCGGCCGAGGCTTTGGTGGGATGGCCGATGACCCCTTCGGGGTAGACCTTGAGTTCGATGCCGCCCAGACCGATATGTTCATGTCCCCGGATCGGGGCGTGGTACACCTCGCCCCCCTTGTCCACGTGGCCCGGGGGCAGGAACCCTTCCGGCTTGTTGTCCACGGCCAGCTTCATGTCGCAGAATTCCGGGAACAGGGCCAGCGAGTAGGAGCACTCCGCCTCGTCGGCATGCGAGAAGGGGGTGTCGAAGGGGCCGCCGTGGGCCTTGTCCTTCATGTAATTGTGAATCGTGTTCCAGGTGTGCAGGGTGATCAGGATCGCCGGCACCTGGTACTTCTTCGCCCACTGATGGATCGCCAGGGGGAGGACCTCCTCCTGGCCGTGGCCGTTGACGAAGATCTGCTTGCGGAATCCCATATTCCAGAGCCCGGTGATGATGGCGCGCATGTTCGCCAGCAGGGTCTCCTCCGGAACGACGACGGTCCCCGGCATCCCCATGTGGTGGTAGGGGTGCGAACCGTACCAGATCGGCATGGCGATGGTGCAGCCCATCTTCATGGCCACCTGCTCGGCCATCCGGGTCACGAGGAACGTGTCCTCGCCCAGCGGCTGGGCGGCCCCATGGCATTCCGTACTGCCCACGGGAATGATGATGAGGTCGTTCGTCTTGAGCCTTTCATTCACCTGGGTCATGTTCATGGTCTGCAGATAGATCCCGTTGGGGCTTTCCATGTGACCGCCGTCAGGCGGAATTTTCCAATTTCCCATCTTTGCTCCTCCTTAATGAATTCTATGTGGATCAGAATGACTTTTTGGTCCCCATCTTCTTGTGATACTCCTTGCAGACGTGATCTCGGCCGGACTATCCTTATGATCACCCAGCGCACGTTGATTTTCAGGACAGCGAGCTCACCTGCTCATGTTTCATTCTATGGAATACAGTTCTACGGTATATAGCTACCCAACTCCTGCTTTGTTGTCAAGAGAAATTAACAATTATGCAGAACATGTTCCCCCGGTCCATGGTCATCCCTTCGAGTTTCCGGGTGTCGCAGGACCGGCAATTTGTGGAGGCGGACGAGGATCGCTTCCCAGGCCATTGCTCATCGAGCGAAGGAGAGTGTCCGGTCTGCGAGCGGCTGTTCCGGGAGAAAAATGACCGGATCCTATCGTTTTTTCAATCCCGCCCTTTGCCCCGGTTGCCCCGCGTTCACGAGGGCAAACACCAGCAGAAACCCGGTTCTTTCCGAGATCGGCTTGCTGCACCCGAGAAACCGGATTTTGGGTAATGGGAATATATTAAACAGCCACGGGGATGACGTAGAGAAGGACCGCGAAAAAGTGGAAGGTGCTGCCGGCCAGAACGAAGAGGTGCCACACGGCATGGTGGTACGGCAGCCGGCGCCAGCCGTAAAACGCAAGGCCCAGGACGTAGGCGAGCCCCCCGGCGATCAGCAGGGAAAGGCCGGCCGGCGTGAGGGCGGCGAGCAGGGGTTTGATGGCGACGACCGCAAGGAAGCCCATTCCCACGTAGAGACCGACCGAGGCGATCGGCCACCGGCGGAGCAGGGAGACCTGGAAGATGACCCCGATCAGCGCGATTCCCCAGACGATGCCGAACAGGGACCAGCCCCAGGGGCCGCGGAGATTTACCAGCATGAAGGGGGTATAGGTCCCGGCGATGAGAAGAAAGATCGCCGCATGGTCGAAGACCCGAAAGAGTGTCTTTACCCGGGGGATCGGGATGCTGTGGTAGAGGGTGGATGCCGTGTACAGAATGATCAGCGTGGCCCCGAAGATGCTGCAACCCACGATACACCAGGCGTCTCCGAACAGCGTCGCGAAGGCGGTCAGGATTCCGAGCGCCCCGACCGCGAGGACGACACCGACCCCATGGGTAATGCTGTTCGCCAGTTCCTCACCGGGGCTGTACCGGGGCATGGGTATATGTTGCATAGGCATATATTTCGGGGTCTTCTTCCACCCGGGGGAAACGGTACCACCGCTTCGACCGGTCGTTTCTATCATCCCATTCGGCAAAATGAAAGCGAAATAACCGATCCTAAACGGACGTGTCGCGTTAGCCGGCCTCCAGGTACTCTTCAAACCCCATCACCCGGTCGATCACCCCGTCGGGGGTGATCTCCGCGATTCGGTTCGCCACGGTGGACACCAGCTCGTGATCGCGGGAAGCCAGCAGCAGAACCTCCGGAAAGGCGATGAGCCCGTTGTTCAAAGCGGTGAGCGATTCGAGATCCAGGTGGTTCGTCGGCTCGTCCAGGATGAGGGTGTTGGCGCCGGTGAGCATCATCCGGGAGAGCATGCAGCGGACCTGCTCTCCCCCGGAGAGGACGCTGGTCTTCTTGAGCGCCTCGTCCCCCGAGAAGAGCATCCTCCCGAGGAAACCCCTGGCGAAGCCCTCCCCGTCGCAGGGGGGAAACTGGCAGAGCCAGTCGACCAGGTTCAGGTCGCCCCGGAAGTAGGCGCTGTTCTCCTTCGGGAAATAGGCAGGGGTAATCGTCGTCCCCCAGCGGAAACTTCCGCTGTCCGGTTCCATCTCCCCGGCCAGGATCTGGAAGAGGGTCGTCTTGGCCAGGCCGTCAGAGCCGACAAAGGCGATCTTGTCCCCTTTCCTTACGGTGAGGTTCAGGTTGTTCAACACGGATACCCCCTGGATCTCCTTGCAAAGACCCGTGATCTCCAGGATGGTGTTCCCGCAGGGGCGCTCGGGCTTGAACTGGATGAACGGGTACTTGCGCGAGGAAACCGGCATATCCTCGATGGTCAGCTTCTCCAGCAGCTTTTTGCGGGAGGTGGCCTGCTTCGACTTGGAGGCGTTCGCGCTGAACCGCTGGATGAAGGCCTTCAGGTCATCCGCCTTTTCGGTGGCCTTGCGGTTTTCGTTTTGCTTCTGCTTCAGAATCAGTTGGCTCGCCTGGTACCAGAAGTCGTAGTTGCCCGCGTAAACCCGGATCTTGCCGAAATCGATATCCGCGATGTGGGTGCAGACCTGGTTGAGGAAATGGCGGTCATGGGAGACGACGATGACCGTGTTGCGGAACCGGCAGAGGAAATCCTCCAGCCAAGCGATGGAGCGGAGGTCCAGGTGGTTTGTCGGCTCGTCGAGCAGCAGCACGTCCGGATTGCCGTAGAGAGCCCGGGCGAGCAGTACGCGCACCTTGTCCCCCCCGTCGAGCTCCTTCATCTTCCTTGGGCAGAGCAATTCGGGGATGCCGAGACCCTTGAGGAGCACAGCCGCCTCGGATTCGGCCTCATACCCGTTCATCTCGGCGAATTCCGCCTCCAGTTCCGCCGAGAGGACCCCGTCCTCTTCCGAGAACTCGGGTTTGGCATAGATCGCTTCCCGCGCGGCCATCACCTCATAGAGCCTCTTGTGCCCCATGATGACGGTATCGATGACCGTCTCCTCGTCGAAGGCAAACTGGTCCTGACTCAGAACCGAGATTCTTTCCCGGGGACCGATCGCGACCTCGCCCTTGTCCTGCTCCACATCGCTGGAGAGAATCTTCAGAAAGGTCGATTTCCCCGAACCGTTGGCGCCGATGACGCCGTAGCAGTTCCCCGGCGTGAACTTGATATTGACCTCTTTGAACAGCACCTTCCTGCCGTAGGCAAGGGTGACGTTGGTAACGTTGATCATGCTTGTATTCCTTCAATCTCTCCGGATCAATTCCGCACAAATAAAAAAACCACAGGGGTGATCCCCGTGGTTCACATGTCGGCGGCTCACATACACCATCGCCCTTCCGACGGCAACCTTTATTTTGTGGATATCGCTTGAAACCCCGTCGGCAGCGGTGCGAATGCCACCCGGATGATGCAAAATCTGCATGATGCAAAATCTGCCTTGACATGCGATAACAGCCCCCCTATACTTCCGTCCGGCAAAAGCAATATATTATCAAATTATTGAAATACTTATACTCTTTGAATGGGAAGACCACATGGTTCACCGACATACCGGATGGGAATCATGCGTGGATAAGGAATCGTCAGGAATGGGATCAATTTTATCGATGGAGGAAACGATAATGACACACAAAAAGAAATCTACCCAAAATGAATATCATCGTTTTTTGATGGTTTTTATCGTCGTGTCGGTGGTTATTTTGGTAGGGAATTTTGCTTTCGCAAGCGAAGGTGGTGGAAACCACTATCCCGGAGGCAATGAGGATTTCATGGCCGGCGCTGCACCGCCTCCTGGTTTTTATTTTCTCAACTACTTGAGCTCGTACAATGCGGATAAACTGCGCGACAACAATGGAAATAAAATACCAATCGATTTCAAGCTCGATGCCGTCGCCAACGTCTTCCGCTTCGTTTACGTCTCGAAGATGAATGTCCTGGGCGGCAATCTGCTGTTCCACACCATTGTACCCGTTGCCAACGTACATGTCTCTGTGGCGGGCAACGGTGAGTCAAAAACGGGTTTGGGGGATATCGTCGTCGGTCCGGCCCTGGCCTGGCACATGAAAAACCTCCACTTGGTCGCCGCTGTGGACGTCGTGACACCGACCGGTTCTTATGATGAAAAAGACCTTGCCAATATCGGCCGAAATTACTGGAGCCTTAACCCCATTTTTGCGGTTACCTATCTGAGTGACGGCGGTTGGGAAACATCGGGCAAGTTTCAGTATTTCATCAACACAAAGAACAAAAGCAATGATTATCGTTCCGGAGATGAGTTCTCCTTCGATTATCTCCTGGGGAAACACATCGGAAACTTGAATATCGGCATCAACGGCCATTACCTTCTCCAGACCACGGACGACAGCATGAAGTCCGAACCGGCAAACTTCGATGGCAATCGAGGGAGTGTCTTGAGCGTCGGACCGGCGATTCAGTACAATTATAAAAACATGTTCTTTACTGCGAAGTATCAGTTCGATACGAATGTGAAAAATCGACCGGAAGGCCAGACATTCTGGTTCAAATTCATGTTTGCTTTTTAAAAGAAGAAAATGACCATCAAGCTGTCGTAGTGGTGGGAGCTAAAACCCTCAGGCGTGCGCCTCGTCCCAGTTCCGGCCGGCGGCGATCTCCACACGCAGGGGCACATCAAGCTTCAGCACCCCCTCCATCTCCTCGCGGACGAGGGTCATCAGGACCTCCCTTTCGGATACGGGCGCCTCGAAAACGAGTTCGTCGTGCACCTGCATGATCATCGCGGCCGCGAGATTCTCCACCGCCAACCGCCGATCGATCCGGACCATCGCGACCTTGATGAGATCCGCCGCCGTCCCCTGGATGGGGGCGTTGATCGCCATCCGTTCGGCGAACTGCCGGACGGGGGCCTGGGGGCTGTGAATCTCCGGGAGATACCGCCGCCTTTTAAAGAGCGTCGTCACATAGCCGTCCCGTCTCGCCAGCGCGAGGAGGCCGTCGAGATATTCCCGGACCCCCCGGTATCTTTGGAAATAGCTGTCGATGTAGGCCTGAGCAAGCTTCTGGGTGATCCCGAGCTCCTTCGCGAGACCGAAGGCGCTCATCCCGTAAAGGACGCCGAAATTGATCACCTTCGCCTGGCGCCGCATGTCGGGATTGACCATCTCGGGGAAGACGCCGAAGACGTCGGAGGCGGTCCGGCTGTGGATGTCCTCGCCCGAGGCGAAGGCTTCGCGCAGGGCCTTATCCCCGGAGAGGTGGGCGAGAACCCTCAATTCGATCTGGGAGTAGTCGGCGGAGAGGATCTCCCATCCGGGAGGGGCAATGAACGCCTGGCGGATCCGTTTCCCCTCGAGGGTCCGGATCGGGATGTTCTGGAGATTCGGGTTGCTGCTGGAGAGCCTCCCCGTCGCCGCCACGGTCTGATTGTAGGTGGTGTGGACCCTGCCCGTCCGGGGATGGACCAGCTCCGGCATGGCGTCGATGTAGGTCGATTTGAGCTTGGCCATTCCGCGATAGGCCAGAATCTCCGCGGGGAGCTCGTGGCTCAGCGCAAGAGAGGTCAGCACATCCACATCCGTGGAGTACCCCTCCTTGGTCTTCCGACCCCGCGGCAGACCCAGTTTTTCGAAGAGGACGACCTGGAGCTGTTTGGGGGAACTGATGTTGAATTTTTCCCCTGCCAGGCGATGGATCTTCTCCTCCGAAAGGGCGAGGAGCTGTTCGATCTCCAGCGACATCGACTTGAGCAGCGTAAGATCGAGAAGCACCCCATGACGTTCCATCGCGGCAAGGACTGAAACGAGGGGCATTTCCACATCCCGACAGAGCGCCTCCATGTCCGCCGCAACGATCTTCCGCTCCAGGTCCGCGGCCAGCGTGAGAACGGCGTCTGCGCGCCGGCAGGCATAGTCCGCTGTTTTTCCGACGGGAACGTCGGCAAAGGGAATTCTCTTCGCCCCGCTCCCGACGATCTCCTTTTCGGCGGGGATCTGGCGGCCGAGGTGGTCGAGGACCATTTCGCTTAGGTCGAAGCCGTGACGCGCGGGATTCAGCAGGTAGCAGGCGACCATCGTGTCGCAGCCAAGGCCCCGGAGCGGGACGCCCACTATAGAAAGAAGGATCAGCGCGCTCTTCAGATCGTGACCGTGCTTGGGAAGCGCCGGGTCGGCAAGGAAGGGTCCCAGGGTTTCTATCACCGTGCCGGCGGCAAGCTGCGCCGCGGCTTCCTCGTGCAGGAGCGGGATGTAAACCGCCTCTCCCGGGACGGCGCCGACGGCGATCCCCACAAGAGAGGCCCGCATCGCCTCCGGTGATGAAGAAATCAGGTCTATCGAAAACGATTTCGCCCCCCGCAAGGTTCCCGCAAGCTCATCCAATTCCTCCGGCGTCCGGACGATCCGGTAATCCCCGGCCGCCTCTTCCCCCCGGAGTTTCAGCTCCTGGAGCAGCGACGAGAATTCGAACTCCCGGAAGAGCGACATCAGAAGTTCCCGGTCCGGCTCACGCCGGCGGCAGGCCTCCAGATCAAACGGGAATTCAGCGTCCGTCCGGATCGTAGCCAGTTCAAGGCTCAGCCTTGCCTGGTCCGCATTCCGCAGGATCGCCTCGCGGCTCTTCAGGTTGTGGATCTGCTCCGGATGGGCGAGGATCGCCGCGATGCTGCCGAACTGCTCGATCAGCCGCTCTGCCCCCTTAGGGCCTATGCCGGGGACGCCGGGAATGTTGTCGGAGGCGTCCCCCATGAGCCCCAGAATCTCTACGACCTGCTCCGGCGCAACGCCGAAGCGCTCCTTCACGGCTGCGATGTCGTAGCTCTTCTCCTTCATCGTATCGACCATGAGGACGTCAGGGGAGACGAGCTGCATCATGTCCTTGTCGCCGGAGACGATCACGACCGCCATACCCGCCTCCGCCTGCCTTCGGGCGATCGTCCCAATGATGTCGTCGGCCTCGATCCCCTGCTGCTCCAGCACGGGAATGGAAAAACCCCGGACGATCTCCTTGACGAACGGGATCTGGGGGATCAGGGTATCGGGGGTCGCCCTCCGGGTGGCCTTGTAGCCGTCGTAGGCCTCGTGGCGAAAGGTGGGCCCCTTGACGTCGAAGGCGACGGCGATGTAGTCGGGCTCCTGGTCGCGCAGGAGCTTCATCAGCATGGTCGTGAAGCCGTAGATTGCATTCGTGGGGAAGCCCTTCGAGTTGGAGAGCTCACGGATCGCATAGAAGGCCCTGAACAGGTAATTGCTCCCATCGACGAGAACGAATTTGGGACGTTTTATTTCATCCATCATATTCCTACCTTTTGTACCCCTATACTACCTTTTGCCCCCTACACATCAAAGCGTGCATTGATCTTGAAGGTCCGGGTCGCGCGAAGGCTCAGGATATCGTCGATTCCCGTCTCCCGTTTGATTCCAGCAAGGGACGCCGCAAGCTCTTCCTCGCCGGGGGCGATCAGTGTGAACCAGACGTTGTATTCGTCGTCCCGCCGGTAATTGTGCGTCACGCCGGGACAGGCGTTGACGATCCCCACAAATTTCCGGATCCTCTCCTCGGGAACGCGGGCGGCACAAAGGGTGCTCGCAAAACCGAGCTTCCGGAGATCGAAGACCGCCCCGATCCGCCGGATGATCCCCTCCTCCTTCAGCCTCCCGATCCGTTCGAGGATCTCCGTCTCACCGATCCCGAGCTGGGCCGCCACCTCCGCAAACGGCTCCGCCGTGATCGGGAAATCCTGCTGGATACGGTTTAGAAGTTTCCGGTCGATGTCATCCATACCCTAATTCCTGCTTTGCCTTTCCCGGTTCATAAACGCAGAACGGCTCCTCGGCAAGGTAATCCCCCGTCGTCTCGTAGGCCCGCGCCCGGCAGCCGCCGCAGACCCGGATGAATTCGCAGCGGCCGCATTTGCCTTTGTAACGGCCGAGGTCCCGGAGATCCTGAAAGATTTCAGATTCGTTCCAGACCTCCGCAAAACCTTTGTCTGTGATCCGGCCGCAGTCGAGCTCCAGGTAGCCGCAGGGCTGAACCTGACCTGTGTGGGAGATGAAACAGAAGGCGCTCCCCCCGAGGCAGCCGCGGGTCATCGCGTGGAGGGGCTGCCCCCCCTCCCCCGCCGCCGTCGGATGACCGGCAGACGCGCCGGCGGACGCCGGTCTTGTCGCCTTTCCGGCCTCCCTGTGTCGTTCCTTGTGCCGCTGGTGGAAAATCCGGTAGTAATGCGGCGCACAGGTCGCCTTGAGCTGAATCGCGCAGGAGAGCCCCTCCTCGTAGAACCAGTTCAGCGTCTCCTCGTAGGCCAGCGGTGTGATCGCCTGATCGGCCATCTCCTTGGCCCGCCCCGTGGGGACGAGGAGGAAGATGTGGTGTGCGGCGGCCCCGAGACGATGAGCCAGATCGTGGATCTCCCGGATCTGCGGGAGGTTCGCCTGGGTAATCGTCGTGTTGATCTGGAACTCCAGCCCCGCCTGCTTCATGGCCGTAATGCCCGTCATCGCGCCCGCAAAGGCGCCGGGCACGCCGCGGAAGGCATCATGACTGTCCGCTTCCGGGCCGTCGATACTGATACTCACCCGCTTGATCCCGGACCGGATCAGTTTCACTGCAACCTCCCCGGTCACCAGGGTCCCATTCGTCGCAAGGACCATCCGGAGCCCCTTTTGGTCCCCATAGGCGGCGATCTCATAGATATCGGGACGGAGCAGCGGTTCGCCGCCCGTCAGGATGATAACCGGCTTGCCCACGGCCGCGATCTCATCGAGGAGTCGCAGGCATTTTTTCGTATCCAGTTCCCCCTCGTAGGGTCCGCGGACGGCCGAGGCGCGGCAATGACCGCAGGCGAGGTTGCAGCTCCGCGTCACCTCCCAGGCGACCATCCGGAGCGTGTGGGGCAAAATTTTGTCATTCCCGCGAAAGCGGGAATCCATTGACGATTTCACAATACAGGTCCTTCCAATCCGGGTTGTTCTTTTCAATAAGCTCGATCTTCCACTGCCTTTTCCACTTTTTTATATTCTTTTCTCTTTGGATTACGGCACGGACATCTTCACAAACCTCAAAGTAAACCAAATGATGTATTTTGTATTTCTTGCTGAACCCCTCCACCAGATTGTTTTTATGCTCGTAAACCCGTCTTACAAGATCATTCGTCACACCCAGATATAGTGTTCCGTTTTTTTTGCTCGCGAGAATATAAACATAATAAGGTTTCATCAAACATGGATTCCTGCTTTCGCAGGAATGACAGTGAATGACCCTATTTTCCCAATATCTGCGCCGCCTCAGGGGCAAAATAGGTGATGATCATGTCCGCCCCGGCGCGCCGGATCGCCGTCAGGGATTCCAGCATCGCCCGCTCGCCGTCGATCCACCCCATCTGCGCCGCCGCCTTGACCATCGCGAATTCGCCGCTCACGTTGTAGGCCGCAAGGGGCAGATCAAACTCCTCCTTGGCCCGGCGGATGACATCCAGATAGGCAAGAGCGGGCTTCACCATGATGATATCCGCTCCCTCCGCCACATCGAGTGTGATCTCGCGCATCGCCTCGTCGCTGTTGGCCGGATCCATCTGGTATGCCCTCCGGTCGCCGAAGGCGGGTGCGCTCTCCGCCGCCTCCCGGAAGGGGCCGTAGAAACAGGAGGCGTACTTCGCCGAGTAGGCCATGATCGGAATAGCATCGAAGCCCGCCTCGTCGAGCCCCTCACGGAGCGCGCCGATCTGGCCGTCCATCATCGCCGACGGGGCAACCATGTCCGCGCCCGCCTTGGCATGGGAGACGGCCTGCTCCGCCAGGACCTCCAGGGTCAGATCATTGGCCACCTCCCCTTTCTCGATCATCCCGCAATGGCCGTGGCTCATGTACTCGCAGAGACAGACATCGGTGATCACAAGGATGTCAGGGACTTTGTCCTTGATCTCCTTGATCGCCCGCTGGATGACCCCGTCCTTCGCGAGCGCCCCGGAGGCGATCTCGTCCTTCTTCTCGGGAATTCCGAAGAGCAAGACCCCTGGAATCCCCAGCTCCTTCATCCGCGCCGCCTCCCGGACGATGTGATCGACCGACATCTGAAAGTTCCCCGGCATGGCGGCGATCGGTTTTTTTACTTTCGCGCCCGGCACCACAAACAGGGGATAGATCAGGTTGTCCACCGAGAGCCTCGTCTCCCGGATCATCCTCCGGAAATTCTCGTTCTTCCTCAGCCTCCGCGGCCGGTAATCGGGAAATTGCATGATGTGCTCCTTTCTTGAAAAAATCGGGATCCTCCAGTTCTTGCGTACTTTCTGATACTGGAAAGTCCTTTACATCCTCGTGCCAATATCCATATAGACTGATTTCCGATGCCTGATGCCAAGGATCCATACCTCGGATTCGATCACTTTGAACACGACCCGGTAATCACCTACGCGGAGCTTCCAGTAACCTTTCAGTGTCTTTCGCAAAGGTTCCCCATAGTCCTGGGGTGCGGTCTGCAATCGTTCTTCTATGGCCTTACGGATTCGGTCTTTTGCTCTTCGATCGATAAGAGGCAAATCCTCAACGCGAACATCGGGATGATAGCGTAATGTAAAAGGCATGGATCATTTCCACACATCTTCATTCGAAAGCGCCACTTTTCTGTCGAATGACTTCATTCGTGTATCGGCAAAAGCTGTAAGGGCGACATCTTCCCGCAAGTCAATTGCCTCCCGGATGAGGTCGCGGGCGATGGTGGACATGGAAATACCCTCACTGGTTGCAAGGTCATGCATAACCCGATACAGCAGCGGCTCAACAACAATGTTTACCCTCGGATTTTTTGTGGGCATCGTTCTTTCTCCTTTCGGGGGTAAGTGTAACACTTATGATACACCGCGTCAAGTTGAAAATCTGGATTGAAATCAAAACATGATTATCCCTTCCAATGTTGGATATCCATATAAATCGCCGGATGCTTCATTACAGAATAAAAACATTTTAGACATTTACGCCAACGCATAAATCGGATGAAGCAATCAATCGGGAACGGGGCCCTTTTTTCATTCGACTTATCCGGTTTATCCGATGATCTCCGCGTCGGTCAAAAAGCAGGCCGGATCGGGGGACCAGATCTCCCCTGTCACCGCCTCGGCGCGGGCGCGGAAATTTCCGCCGCAGACGGCAAGCCAGCGGCAGGTCGCACAGCGCCCCTGCACATGCGGCCGCTTGTCTTTGAGTTTGGCCAGCAGCGGGTCGCTTGTGTCCGTCCAGATCGCGCTGAAGGGGCGTTCCCGGATGTTCCCGAAGGAGATCCCCCTCCAAAACTGATCGGGATGAACCTCGCCGTCCCAACTGATGCAGCCGATCCCGTGGCCGGAGCTGTTCCCCTCGTTCATCTGCAGCAGCTCCAGGACCTCCGCCGCCCGCTTCGGGTCTTCCTTAAGCAGCCGGAGATAGATGTACGGACCGTCGGCGTGGTTGTCCACGGTGAGAATCTCCTTGCCGATCCCCCGGGTGAAGAGGTCCCGCGTCCGCTCCAGGATGAGATCCAGAAGCACCCGCGTCTCCGCGTGGGAGAGGTCCTCCGACACCAGCTTCGATCCGCGGCCGGAGTAGACGAGGTGGTAGAAGCAGCAGCGCGGGATGTTCTCGGTCTCGAGCAGGTCGAAGATCGCCGGGACGTCGGCGGCATTGTGGCGGTTGATCGTGAAGCGGACGCCGACCTTGATCCCCATATCCCGGCAGATCCGGAGCCCCTTCATCGCCGCCGCGTAGGCCCCGGGAACGCCCCGGAAGCGGTCATGCGTCGCCTCGGTCCCGTCCAGACTCACGCCGACATACGAGAGGCCGATCTCACGGAAGATTCGGGCCTTCTCTTCCGTGATGAGCGTCCCGTTCGTCGAGATGACCGCCCGCATCCCCCGGTCCACGGCAAACTGCGCCAGTTCCGGCAGATCGGCGCGCATCAGCGGCTCGCCGCCGGAGAAGAGAAGGACCGGCGCGCCGAAGGCGGCCAGGTCCGCGATCATCGTCTTGCCCTCCGCGGTCGTTAGCTCGTCCGGATAATCGATATTCCGGGAGCCGGCGTAACAGTGGAGGCATTTCAGGTTGCACCGCCGCGTCATGTTCCAGACGACGACGGGCTTCTTGTCCTTCGAGAACTGGAGCAGGTGGGACGGGAGACTTGCAGACTCCCGCCGATACCGGAGAACATCCCCCGGTTCCACCGCCCCGCAGTAGAGTTTCGAAATTCCGATCATGAGTGTCCTTTTGCAGGGCAAGTGCTACAAAAACGAAACGGGTTGTTCCCTGATTTCCCAAGCCGCCCCATCTGCATCAGCCCAATTTCCGAAACATCTCTTTCCCCAGACCGCAGTCGGGACAGCGCCAGGTATCCGGCAGGTCCTCAAAAGCCGTTCCGGGTGGTATCTTCTGGCTGGCATCTCCTGCCGCGGGGTCGTAAATGTAGCCGCAAAACTGGCAGGCATACAGCGCTTTGGCCGGTCCCGCCGCCGTCGCAACGGCCGACGGCTTGATCGCAAACGCCAAGACCAGCGCAATCGCCGCTCGACCGATCCTTCCGATAAAGCCGCGTCTTGTTTCTCTCCATGTCTCGCCGTCCATGACCTCTCCTCCTTACTTCTGCATTCGTTCCCGGGTCTCGTTGATGATATCTTTGTATTTCGCGTGGATCATGTTGCGGTCATACCAGATCATCTGCCGGACCATTTCGTCCTGCTCTTCCGCCGAAAGATAATCGAGGGCCGGCATAAAGAAGACCCGATCTTCCTGAACGATATGACGCGGATAGAGGGTTGATAATTCCTGGAGTACCGCCTGGATCTCCTTGGCGGCCGCGGCGTTATCCTTGTCCAGGCGATCCTTTGCCGCGGCCAGCCTGCCGACCAGCACCCTCGCCTGCTCATGTTCGGCAATGAGGTTCGCCATGACCTTTTTATGCTCCGCGGAGAGGTTTTTTTTCGCCAATTGTTTGAAGAAGATCTCCTCTTCCTTGCCATGGTGGGTTTTGTCGCCGTAGACACGGAAGAAGTCCACGACCGTGGCGGCAAAGGCCGGATCTGCCGGCTTTCCCTCTCTGATCCGGTTTCCCTCCAGGACCATGAGCGCCACCATCCGCTCGATCTGCCGGTGCTCGATCATGAGGGGTCCGATGGGCTTCATCGGCCCCCGCTGCTCCTGCGCCCAGACAGCGGCCGTCGCAAGCGCGAAAACGACCACCCATAAAGCAATCCATTTTCCCCTGTTTCTCATATCCTCAGCTCCTGTCCCCCGGCTCCACCGCCCCGCAGTAGAGTTTCGATATTCCGATCATGCCGTCATTGCATCCTTTTGATATCCAATCTTACGCGTTGACGCCCCACTCACAGCACTCACAGCGTGTCAGCCATGCGCCCGCTGGGACCCCGGTTCACTTCAAGAGTCCGGCCAGTCTCTTTCCGTAATCGATGCAGGATTCGATGCTCGGCGGATCGGGATTCCAGAGGCACCGGATGCCGTCGTCCACCACCGGGAACCCGGCCGCTTCAAGCTGCGCTTTGATCATCTTGACGGACTCGCCGCTCCAGCCGTAGCACCCGAAGGCCGCCGCCTTCTTGTTTTTGAACTTGAGCCCCTTCATCTCCTCCAGCAGACCGGCAATCGAGGTCAGAACGCCCCGGTTGATCGTCGGAGAACCGACGAGGATCGCCCTGGATTTGAAGATCTCCGTCATCACGTCGTTCCGGTCCGATTTTACCAGGTTGAAGAGTTTCAGGTTGACCTGGGAATCGGCCTGCCTGAGCCCCTCCGCGATGCTCTCCGCCATCACGCGCGTCCCGTTCCACATCGTGTCATAGACGATTGTGATCTGGTTTTCCTGATAACTGTCCGCCCATTTGAGGTACTGCTCGACGATCCAGACGGGGTTGTCCCGCCAGATGACCCCGTGGCTTGTGCAGATGATGTCCACGGGAAGATTGAAGGCAAGGACCTCCCGGATCTTCTTGGTCACCAGCTCGCTGAAAGGGGTCAGGATATTGGCGTAATACTTGATGCATTCCTCCATCAGCTCCGCCTGGTCCACCAGGTCGTTGAACATGTACTCCGAGGCGTAGTGCTGACCGAAGGCGTCGTTGCTGAAGAGGATGTTGTCCCCCGTCAGGTAGCAAAACATGCTGTCCGGCCAGTGGAGCATCGGGGCCTCGACGAAGATCAACTCCTTGCTCCCCAGGCTCAGCTTGTCCCCGGTCTTGACGGGATGAAAATTCCAGTCCCGGTGGTAGTGTCCCTTCAGCGACTTGACGCCGTTGGCCGTGCAGTAGATCGGCGTGTCGGGAATGCGGCTCATCAGTTCCGGCAGCGCGCCGCTGTGATCGATCTCCGCATGGTTGGCGATCACATAGTCGATCTTCTTCATGTCAATCCGCTGCTCCAGCCGGGTGACATACTCCTTGGCGAAGGGGGCCCAGACCGTATCGATCACGGCCACCTTCTCCTCCTCTATCAGGTAGGAATTGTAGGTGGAGCCGCGGTGGGTCGAATACTCATCCCCGTGGAATTTCCGGAGTTCCCAGTCGATCTTGCCGATCCAGGATACGTTGTTCTTGATGGGCAGTTTCATGTGCGTCCTCCTTTCAAGTCAATTCGGTTACAAAATGGACATCCCGGCGCTTCCGGAGTTGAAATGGGCCGCGATCGCATCCACCAGCTCCGGAATCGTGTAGCGCTCCTGGAGGATATCCACGGTCAGGCCCGCCTTTCGGGCCGCGGCAGCGGTCACCGGACCGATGCAGGCGATCCGGACCCTGGACGGAAGATGGAAATCGGGCCCCATGATCCCCAGGAATTGGGTCACGGTCGATGGGCTCGTAAAGGTGATCACGTCCACTTTTCCCCCGGCAAAGAGGGGCAAAAGTTCAGCGGCTTCGCGGTCCGAACGGAGAGTCCGGTAGACCGCCACGACATCGACTTTGGCACCCATTTTTTCAAGGCCTTCGGGGATCACGTCCCGCGCCTGTTCGGCCCGCGGGAGGAGAATCCGGCAACCCCGGAGATCCTCCCCGGCAAATGCCCGGACGACTCCTTCCGAGATGAACTCCTCCGGAACGAGGTCCACGCGGATTCCCAGCGCCCCGACCGCCGCGGCCGTTGCCGGGCCGATCGTCGCGATCCGGATTCCCTTCAGTTCACGAATGTCCCGCCCCTGTTCTCGAAGACGCTGGAAGAAAAAGGCGACGCCGTTGGCGCTCGTGAAGACGATCCATTGGTAGGCTTCAAGCCTGCTGAGGGCCTGATCGAACGGCGCCCAGCTCAGAGGCTCGGCGATCCGGATGACCGGGAAAGGGATCACCCTCGCCCCTTGCGCCCGGAGGAGCTCCGCAAATTCTTCGGCCTGCGCCTCGGGCCGCGTGATGACGATCCCCCGGCCGAAGAGGGATTTCGTCTCGTACCAGTTCATCACCTCCCGCAGCCCGATCACACCTCCGACGACGAGGATGGCGGGCGGGGCGAAACGGCGCTCATCGGCCTTCCGGGCGATGTCCCCGAGGGTCCCGGTCAGCGTCTCCTGCTCCGGCGTCGTCCCCCGGCGGATCAGCGCAGCCGGCGTCGCCGCGTCTTTCCCGCAGCGGATCAGGTTCTCCGCGATCGCCGAAAGATTCTTCACCCCCATCAGAAAGACGAGGGTCCCGATCCCGGCAAGCGCCGGCCAGTCCATGTCGCTTTTTTCCTTCGTCGGATCCTCGTGGCCCGTAACGAAGGCGACGGTCGAGGTGTGGTTCCGGTGGGTGAGCGGTATCCCCGCATAGGCGGGAACCGCGATGGCGGACGTCACGCCGGGGACGACCTCGAAGGGTATGCCCGCCTCCTGGAGGACCTCCGCCTCCTCGCCGCCGCGGCCGAAGATGAAGGGGTCGCCCCCCTTCAACCTGGCCACCACCGCCCCCCGCCCGGCCTCCTCCACGAGACGCCGGTTGATCTCATCCTGGGAGAGGGTGTGATCGCCTCCCTGTTTGCCGGCGTAGATCCGGATGGCTTTCTCTTGGGCATGGCGCAGGATCTCCGGGTTGACCAGATGGTCGTAAACGATCACATCCGCCTCCCGGATGCACTCCGCCCCGCGGAGCGTGATCAGACCCGGATCGCCCGGTCCGGCGCCGATGATATAGACTTTACCCTTTTTCGTCATGAATCATTCCTCAAGATACTCGACAGACCTCGTCCAGCAGTTCCCGGCCGCCCTCCGCCAGGATCCGCTCCGCCAGATCCGCTCCGAGCGCCGCGAACGCCGCGACGGACCCCGCCATCCGCTCCCGGATGACCACCCGTCCGTCGAGGCTCCCGACCAGCCCTTCCAGCACGATCTCCCCGCCGCTCTTCTTCGCGAATCCGGCGATCGGGAGTTGGCAGCCGCCCCCCAATCCCTTCAGAAACGCCCTCTCGGCGCCAATCTCGCAGAAGGTCAACGGATCGTGGAGGAAGGCTGCCATGTCACGGCAGCGGTCATCGCCCCGCCGGGTCTCGATGCCGAGAGCACCCTGGCCGACGGCCGGGAGCATGACCTCTACGGGGAGGAACTGGGAAACCCGTTCAACCCACCCCATCCGCCGGATCCCCGCCGCGGCGAGGATCACGCCGTCGAGCCCCTCGGTCTCCAGCTTCCGGATCCGCGTATCAAGGTTGCCCCGCAGCGGAACGATCTCCAGCCCCGGCATCCGGTTCCGGAGCTGGACCCCCCGCCGAAGCGAGCCGGTTCCGATCCGCGCCCCGCGAGGCATCTCCTCCAACTTCCGTCCCCCACGCGAGATCAGGACGTCCCGGGGATCCTCCCGAAGCGGCATGACCGCAATTTCCAGCGCCTCCGGCAGCTCGGCGGGGACGTCCTTCATGCTGTGGACGGCCATATCGACGTCACCCCGGAGGAGCGCCTCCTCGATCTCCTTGATGAAGACCCCTTTCCCGCCGATCCGGGCCAGGGGAACGTCCTGCAGAATATCTCCCTTGGTCCGGATGGTGACGAGTTCCACCATGACATCCGGATGGCGTTCCCGGATCCTCTCCGCAATCCATCCGGACTGCGTCAGCGCCAGGGCGCTTCCCCTTGTTCCGATTCTGAGTGTCAATGGCAACATCCTATATTTTGAACAGCCTCCGGACCGCCGCCACATAGGGCAGTTCATCCTTCTGGATGCTCTCCTCCTTCAAACCGGCAATCGGATCGTGCAGGATCTTGTTGACGACGGAGGCGGCCAGCCCCTCGATCCGCAAACGATCCTCCTCGGGAAGCCCCCCCAGCCAGTGGGCGGATCTTTCCATCTCTCCCCGGACGATCCCCTCCATTTTTCCCCGCAGCGCGACAATCGTCGGCACGACTGCGAGGGAGTTGAACCATGCCTCGAAGACCTCTATCTCCTCCGCAACGATCCCCTCCGCCTTCCTGGCCTCCGCAAGCCGGGTCTCGCGGTTTAAGTCGACCACATCCTGCAGGTGGTCGATGTTGTAGAGGTAGACGTTGTCGATCTCCCCTGCTGCGGGATCGATGTCCCGGGGGACGGCAATATCGATGAGGAACAACAGGCGGTTCCGCCGCCGCCTAAGAGCTGCGGCGACCATCTCCGCCGTGACCACATACCCCGGGGCGCCGGTCGAAGCGATCACGATATCCACCTCCGGCAGGACCTCGGGAAGCCGGTCGAACGCCACGGGCGTCCCCTGGAATGCCTCTGCCAACTCCTGTGCCCGGGCATAGGTCCGATTGGCGATCAGGATGCGCTCCACCCCCTGGCGCAGCAGGTGACGGGCGGCCAGTTCCGACATCTCACCGGCGCCGATCAGAAGGATCGTCTTCCCCTGAAGGCCGCCGAAGATCTTCTTCGCCAGCTCCACGGCCGCGTAACTGACGGACACGGCGTTACCGGCAATACCCGTCTCCGTCCGGACCCGCTTCGCCGTCCGGAGGGCGTGGTGGACAAGACGGTTCAAAAGGACGCCTGTCGCGCGATGATCGACCGCCCGGCGATAGGCCTCCTTCACCTGTCCCAGGATCTGCGGCTCCCCCATGACCAGGGAATCCAGGCTCGCCGCGACCCGGAAGAGGTGGCCAACCGCCTCCCGGTCCCGGTGGACATAGAGGCAGCTTGAAAGCTCCGCGGCATCAAGGTTCCCCTGCCGGAAAATGAACTCCCTCAGCCGCTCCACCGCCGCCTCGCCATCTGCGACACGGGCGAGAACCTCCACCCGGTTGCAGGTTGAAAGCACGAGGACCTCCCGGACCTCCGGAATGCCGAGGAGTTCCGCAAGCGCGGGACCGCCGTCCCCGCAGGCAATCTGGAGGCGCTCCCGGATTTCGACCGGGGCCGTTTTATGGTTCATGCCGACGAGGACGATACGCATGGGTTCACTCAAAGCGGTGGAGCGTTCCGAAGAACGGCAGCCCGGCCATCAGCAGGACGAGGAGGAGGACGAATACGGTCAGGGACCAGCGGGCCGCGGTGCGCCCCCGCCATCCGATGGCCAGCCGCTGGTGGAGGAGGATGGCGTAACATCCCCAGGCGAGAAGCGTCCAGACCTGCTTGGGATCCCACTGCCAGTGGCTTCCCCAGACAATCCGCGCCCAGAGCGATCCGGCAAGGACCCCCAGCGTCAGCAGAGGAACCCCCCAGAGAAGGCAGAGGTGGTTGATCCGGTCCAGATCGCCGAGCGGGGGAAGGAGACGGCTCATGCCCCCCGCCTTCTTCCGCCGGATGAGACCGTCCTGGATCAGGTACATGAGGCCGGCACAGGAGGCAACGGCGAAGAGGGCCTCACCCGCCACGGAGAGGATCACATGGGCCGTGACCAGGGTCCCGCGCAGCATCGGGGGCGCATTCACCACCCCCCCCAGACCGACGGAGGCCACGACCATCAACAGGCAGATCACGGGGGAGACGAACGCCCCGAGGACCCGTGTTTTCGTCTTCAACTGGAGGGTGAGATAAGCGGCCGCCATGACCCAGGCGAAAAGGGAAAGGGCGCCGTGGATGCCGATGACCGGCGTCTCCCCTTCCGGAAACCACAGCGCGGCGAAAGAGAAGGTATGGATGACCAGGGCCGCAAACATGAAGCCCGCGGCAAAGCGCGCCGGAAAGACCCGCTTCCCCCAGAGCGAGACGCCGTAGAGAAGGGCGGAGGCAAAATAAACGGCCAGGGCCGTCTTGAAGAGGATAGAGCCCATCACCTCTGCCCCACCTCCATCGCCACCCCTGTCAGCCTGCAGATCATCTCACTTACCTTCGTCCAGTCTTTCCGCCGGATATCGTCCAGGATTTCCGACCGGACCACAGCCGCGAAACGTTCCCGGTTCTCGGCGGAGGAGTGTCCCGCGGCGATCACCTTTTCCCGGAGCTCACCCAGAATTTCAAGCAGGACGGCATATTCCGCTCCGTAGGCCTCTTCCAGCTCCTCCCGGACTTTTCTTGCCAGCGCCGGGCTCTTCCCACCGGTGGAAACACTGATCAGCAGGTCGCCCCGTTCAACGACGGAGGGGAGGATAAAATCGCACCGGGCGGGATCGTCAACGATGTTGACCGGGATCCCCCGGGCGCGGGCATTCTCCGCAATCCGCCCGTTGACGGTCTCATCGTCCGTTGCGCCGATCACAAGGAAGGCGCCGGAAAGATGGGACTCCTCAAAATCGGCCTCGCGGTGAATGATCCGCCCCTCCCCCTTCCACGCCGCGAGCACCGGTGTCAGCGCCTTCCCGACAACCTCCACGCGGGCGCCGCACGCGAGAAGCCTCTCGACCTTGCGTTCGGCCACGTTTCCGCCGCCGATGACGACGCAACGTTTCCCGGAGATGTCCAGGCACAGGGGGTAATATCTCAACGTCGCTCCTTAAAGGTTCCACCTCCGCATCACCGAGGATCTCGCTGATAAACATCCGTTTATGGAAATGCGTTCTGACGCTACCATGACGGCCCCCAAAATTCAAGCCGCTTGAAATATCCATCCGAAAAGGTTATACATATACAATAGAGAAAGGAGGCGCGGAACATGTCGGAACAGCATGGCAAAACGGGGGAGAAGAAGGGCGACTGGCTGAAGATCGAATTTCTTGCCCCGATCGAAATGATCGACGCCCTGACCAACTTCGTGACGGAGATCGGCGCCCAGGGTGCCTTCCAGGAGTCCCTGGAACCGCAATCCCCAAACGATTTCCCCGAGGCCGCCGCCGGAGAGATCCTGAAGGCCTTTCTTCCCTGCGACATCCGCCTGGAACAGCGGCTCGCCTCTCTTCAGACCTACATCGACAGCCTGGCGGAGATCTTTCCGGAGTTGGAAAAACCCGGCTTCCGGACGGAGACCATCCGTGATCCCGACTGGGGAGAGGCGTGGAAGAAGTACTTCAAACCCCTCCGGGTGAGCCGGAACATCGTCATCAAGCCGACATGGGAACGCTTCTCGCCGACCGGCCGGGACATCGTCATTGAGATCGACCCGGGCATGGCCTTCGGCACCGGCCAGCACCCCTCTACAAGGATGTGCCTGGAGGCGATCGAGGAGATCCTCCTCCGGGACCGGACAGTCGATCAATGGCGCGTCCTCGACGTCGGCACGGGGACGGGCATCCTCGGCATCGCCTGCGCAAAATTAGACGCCGAGACGGTCCTTTGCGTAGACATCGACAAAAAGGCCGTGGAGATCGCAGGAGAAAACGCCCGGATCAATCAGGTGGACGACCGTGTCGAGATCCGGAATTGCGATGTCGCTACGCTTACGGAGCCCTTTCATCTGATCGTGGCGAACATTACAGCGAAGGTTTTGATCAAGCTCCGTTCCCATCTGATCCGCCTGCTTAGCCCCGGCGGCTATCTGGTTATCTCGGGAATCATCGAACAGAACAAACCGGACATTGAGGCCCATTTCCCCAGTGATTCCTTCCCGGTCCATCGCCTCATCACCGAAAAGGAGTGGCTCTGCTACGTCCTGAAGAAAGAGGGCGGCCGTCCGTGACCATCCCCCGGCTCTACCTCCCGCACCCTCTCGAGACGGGCGCCGTCTGTTTTGCGGCTGCGGATCAGGCAAGGTACCTCAAGACCGTTCTGCGGATGAAGGAAGGGGATCCCCTGCTCATCTTCAACGGCACGGACTGGGAGTACGAGGCGGTCATCCGGAGGCAGACAGCGGAGGGGATGGAACTGGAAATCACCGGCCGTCAGAGGCTGCCTGCCGCCGAGATTCACGTGACCCTCTGCCAGGCCGTACCAAAGGCGGATAAGATGGACGGGATCATCCGGCACGCGACGGAACTGGGTGCGGAGCGGATCGTTCCCTTTCTCGCAGAGCGGTCCGTCCCCCGCTGGCGGCCCGAGCAGCTTCCGCGCAAAAGGGAGCGGTGGCAGAAGATCGCCGTCGAAGCCTCCCGCCAGTGCGGCCGGTCCGACATCCCGGAGATCGGGGAGATCGTGACGTTCGAGCGGATGCTTCACGACGTTCCCGAAAGCGGTCTGAGACTGATCCCCTGGGAGGAGGAGACGACGACGGGGATCCGCGAGGTCCTCCGTGATCCGGCCCGAGCGGGGGTGAAGGAGTTCGTCCTTGCGATCGGTCCGGAGGGGGGCTTCAGCGCGGGAGAAATCGAACAGGCCCGCCGGGCGCGTTTCCTGTCCGTCAGCCTGGGAAAGAGGGTTCTCCGCGTGGAGACGGCATCGCTTGCGGTCATCGCCATCCTCCAGTACGAAATATGCGGCAGGGAAACGGAATCGACGGCATAACAGGGTGTTGAAAAACACCCCCGCTGGGCAGGCTGTAGATGCATTCATCCCGAAAAATGAAGGAGAGGAACCATGACGGGCAGACGGTACGGCGGTTTCTGGAGGAGATCTTTCGCGTTTCTCATCGACGAGGTCATCCTCTACTTCGTTTCCCTGATCTTGTTTCTGATCGGTCTGCTCGCGCTGGGGCTGAAGGGAGACATGATCGGCCGCGTTCTGGCCTCCCCCGAGGATATGACGCACGGGATGGGCGTCTTTGCGTTCCTCTACTTCGCCGCGTCATTCCTGGCCGGCATGGCCTACTTCACCTGGTTCCACGGGATTGGGGGCCGGACGCCCGGGAAGATTCTCCTCGGCCTCCGCGTGATCCAGGCGTCGGGCGACCCGATGACCCCGGGCGTCGCCTTCCTGCGGTGGGTGGGTTATCTGATCTCCGGCTCAGTCTTCTGTCTCGGCTTCCTCTGGGTCGCCTTTGACGGCCGGAAACAGGGGTGGCACGACAAGATTGCCGCAACCCTCGTCATCCGCGAGAGAGGCAAGTCCGATCGGGTGGACGGGGAAACGACGCCCCCTTCATTCGGCGATGCGAGGCGGCACCCATCCGCCGAAGGGCAGATAGCGATTGCTCCGCCTCCGGAACAACAGCAGGAAAAGCCGTACGCGGACGCCTCCCTACCCCTCCCGTAACGAGTCTCGCCTTTGCCAGAAAAAGGCCTTGACAAACGGAGGCATATTTTATAGAGAAGCTCTCCGTTTCGGCGATCGCCCGCCGAACAGGGGCCGGTAGCTCAGTCGGTAGAGCAACGGACTGAAAATCCGTGTGTCGACAGTTCAATTCTGTCCTGGCCCACCATAAGAATCAAAGGGTTACGGATAAATACCGTAACCCTTTTTCTTTTCTTGATCACTCTCCCCTCCTTTTTAACAGATACCCTCGATCAGAAATTTCCCGCGCCTGAAATGAACCTCGGTTCAACCGGGTGATGGTTAACCATTATCTTGTACAATCCTTTTATACGTGGGCATTACAGCATCCTTCACCTGTCCCGGTAAAAAAAACTGACATGAACAAAACCGATCATTTTTCTAAAGTATTGTTAAAAAATGCCGAAACAATTGGAAACGAACCTTTCACCCCTGGATCAGTACATATTCAGTACATAAAGGATACGACAGACCAACCATTCCGGTGACGGTGACATGCGATGAAGGGCCTTACAATATCGAAGGGTAAAGAATCCCCTGGGGAAGAGCGAAGTTTTCAGAGGTATCCGGTAGAGGTTCCGGCACGGGTTGAGTTGCTCGGATCCAGGCGCAAAGACAGATTTCTTTTTTTGTGGTCCTTCAACTTGTCTGCATCAGGGGCTTTCTTCCCGGAATGGAAATCTCTCCGTATCGGAAGATCCATTAGAGTCGAATTTTACCTTTTTTTTGAGGATACGGATGCAGCCCTGAATAACCCTGATATCGTGGCGGTGACCGTCACGGGAAAAGTTGTCCGTTCCGATAAATCCGGAACGGCTGTCCAATTCGAAAAAGATTATCAGGTCAGAAATTATGATGTTTCTCCATCGGGCATCAGCCGGCGGAAAGACAGCGAGAGTTCAATGGAAACGATAAGCTATCGGGAAATATTAAGACATGTAGAGGAGAAAACGCGGGTCGGGACGTGAACCGCATCCTCCTCCATCCGGTCGACAGGACCCCTGGCTACGCAAAGAACCTTTTCAACAGCCTGCCACACGAATACCCCGGAATGATCCCCCTTAAAACTTTGACGAACTCGTAAAAAGTCGAAAATCCTTCACCACCGTCATACCGGCGAAAGCCGGTATCCAGGAAATCGCCTGGTTACAAAGCACTGGACCCCGGCTTTCGCCGGGGTGACGACTTCTTACGAAGGCGTCACCTTTGATCCCTGCAAAATAGTGGACCATTTCTGAAAACCACGACGCGAAAAAGAAGGAAATAATATTCACTCCGCCCTTTTTGACAGGTTGACTATTGTTATTTGTTATCGTTTATCATATATGAATGCGAGTTTGGCGGTTCATGATCTGAGGGGCCTGTTTTTTTTACGGTGACGTCGCTATGAATAGCAACAAGATACTCATTGCAGAAGATGATACCACCAGCCGGGAAAACCTTGTGGAGTTGCTCACGTTCTGTGGACATGAGGTAACGGCCTTTGCCGACGGAGAGCAGGCTCTGGATGCCTTCGTCCAGGATAAATATGAACTGGTTATCACCGATCTGAAAATGCCCCGCATGGGCGGCCTGGAATTATTGAAACTTGTAAAAGAAATCAATCCGGACTGTATTGCCATTATCATGACCGGTTACGGAACCATCAGCTCCGCGGTCGAGGCCATGAAGCTGGGCGCGTTTGATTATATCATTAAGCCGCTCAATGAAGATATCGTCAAACTGGCCGTGGAAAGGGCAGTATCGTATGTCCATATTCGCGATGAAAATGTTCTTTTAAAAAATCATCTTCATGAAAAATATGACTTCGGCAAGCTGATCGGCTACAGCGAAGTCATGCTGAATATTTTTGAAACCATTAAAAAAGTTTCCGCTTCCGACAGCACGGTGCTCATCCAGGGGGAAAGCGGAACAGGCAAGGAATTGGTAGCCAGAGCGATTCACTTTAACAGCAGCAGAAAAGACCAGAACCTTGTCGCGGTGAATTGCGGAGCCATCCCCGAGGAACTTCTGGAAAGTGAATTATTCGGCCATGAAAAAGGGGCCTTTACCGGCGCGATTCGCAATAGAATCGGGCGATTTGAACTTGCCCATGGCGGGACGATCCTTCTCGATGAGATCGGAGACATGAGTCCCGCGCTTCAGGTTAAACTGCTGAGAGTCATACAGGAAAAACAGTTCGAAAGGATTGGCGGCATGAAAACCATTCCTGTCGACGTGCGCATCATCGCGGCCACCAATCAAAACCTGGAGGTTGCGGTGGAGGAGAAAAGGTTTCGGGAGGATCTTTTTTATCGCATTAACGTCATTCCGGTCCATATTCCTCCGTTACGGGTAAGGAAGATTGATATACCCATCCTGGCAAACCATTTTCTGGCAAAATTTAACCAGTCCAACAAGAAGTCCGTAAACAAGATCAATCCCGATGTTATTGATGTTCTCATGCGGTATCCCTGGCCGGGCAACATAAGAGAACTCCAGAACCTGATGGAGCGGATCGTTGTCATCAAGGAAAGCGGCGATATTTGCATGAATGATCTTCCGGTCAAGATGCGTGCGGCCTCCGATAATGGTGTGATGCCGGATACCAACACTCAAATACCGGAAGAGGGCATTAATTTTTATGAAGAAGTCATTAATTTTGAGAAGAAACTGCTCCTGGCGGCCTTGAATGAAAGCGGAGGAGTCAAAAACGCCGCAGCCAAATTGCTCATGTTGAACCGGACGACGCTGGTGGAAAAAATAAAAAGATATAATATCCTGACAGCATAGAGAGGCAGGTTCAATGAAGGACAAAATACTGGTTGTCGATGATGAAATAAGCATCAGAAGCCTGTTTGAAGAGGTGTTGAGCGAAGCCGGTTATGATGTCCATCTGGCGGAGAATGGCGAACGGGCTTTGGATATCTTAAAACAGGAAGAAATTGGCGTAATCTTTTTGGACCTCCGGTTATTTGGTATGAACGGTATCGAATTGTGTCGTAATATCCGCAAGACCAATCCTGTCTCGATGATCTATGCGATGACCGGATGGGCGGCTCTTTTTGAGATCGAGGAATGCCGTGAGGCGGGTTTTGATGATTATTTTACCAAACCGGTCAGCCCCGAAACGCTCTCCAAGGCGGTCGAGGATGCCTTTGAGAAACTGAACCGGTGGAAACGTCGATATCCCGCTTAGCATGAGGGCGGCAGTAAATGTGGTTCATCGGCCCAATCATTTTGCTTGACTTTTCATCCATCCTGTCCTAAGAAGGCGCGCAAGCGGGAATTTAAGGTCAATTGCTCCGCTATACAAATGTGCTAAAGTGCCGGAGTAAGGATTCATGACCCGCGCTTTGGCGCGGGTTTTTCGTTATTAACCCTCCAAAAAGGAGAAAATACATGCAGATTTCATCGGAAAGCGTCAAAGTCGGACATCCTGATATCGTCGCGGACATGATCGCGGCCAACATCATTGCCACGATCCTGGACCGGGAACACAAAAAAGGAATGGACATCAACACCATGCCCCACTGCGGCATCGAGGTCTTTCTCGGCAAGGGACTCTGCGTCGTCGGGGGCGAGGTCAACACGCGGGCCTGGATCGATCTGGACAAATGCGTCCGGGAAACGGTTCTGGCTCTGGGCTACAATGACTCCGCCGTAGGCTTGAACGGCAACTCCATCGGGGTGCTCAACGCCATCATCCCCCAGTCTCCCGACATCAATATCGGCACGCGGGCGGACTCCGGCAAGTACAAGGAGATCGGCGCCGGCGATCAGGGAATCATGTACGGCTTTGCCTGCGATGAGACCCCGGAGCTCCTCCCTCTCACCTATGTCCTTGTCAACCGGATGATGCGGGCCTTTGAGAACTGCGGCGATCCGATCTTCGCCCCGGACGGCAAGGGCCAAGTTTCGGTGGACTATGACGAAACGGGCGCCCCGCAAAGGCTGGTCAAGGTGCTGATGTCCAATGCCATCGACTACCGCTACACGAACGGGAAGGACCATTGCGCCATTGAGAAGAGGGCCAAAAAAATCGCCTTCGACAGCCTGAAGGGTTGTGTCGACAAAAAGACCGAATTCCTCTTCAACCCTACCGGGGAGTGGAAAGCGGTCAATTCGTGCAGCGCGGCCGATTCGGGCGTGACGGGCCGGAAGCTTGTCGTCCAGTGCTACGGCGGCTACCCCGGCGCCCAGCTCGGGGGCGGCGCCGTCGTGAACAAGACGCCGGAGAAGGTGGACTGCTCCGCCGCCTTCGGGTCGCGCTACGTCGCCAAGAACATCGTCGCCGCGGGTCTCGCGAAAAAGTGTTCGGTGCAGTTGGCCTACGCGATTGGAATCGCCTGCCCCTTCTCGATTTATGTAAACACCTTCGGCACCGGGAAGATCACGGACAAGAAGTTGGAGAAGATCATCGAGAAGCTCTTCGACCTGACGCCGGCCGGGATGATCAAGCGCTTCGACCTGCTCAACAGTGACATCTACCGTCGGATTCCGCGCACCCTCTTTATGGATGACTACCCCTGGGAGAAGACGGATATGGTGAAGCAGCTCAAGAAGGAGGCGGGACGCTAACAAGGCGCCCCTTCCCTTTACGGAAGAATCCGAACGCCCTGCAGGCGCTCTGCCTGCGGGGCGTTTCCATATCCGGAAAAGACGGTGAAGAACAACAATCCACCTGCCCGGTGCCGGTCGGCTGCACCCCTAACAGATATTGATTGACTTGTCAATCAATATCTGTTAGGGAACGATCCATGGATAAAACCGATCGTGGAAAAATCATCGTCGAAGCCGCGCTGAAGGTCTTCAGCCGGAAGGGATACGCCGACACCCGCATGGCCGACATCGCCCGGGAGGCGGACATGTCCTACGGACTGGTCTATCATTATTTTGAAAACAAGGAAAAGCTCTTCGACGCCATCGTGGAAGAGTGGTGGACGGGCTTTTACAACGAATTGGAGAAGTTGCAGAAAAAACCCGTGCCGACCGGGGAAAAGCTCGTCGGAATCATCCGCTACATCCTGAGCGTCTACGCGAGCAAACCGAACCAGATCTCCATCTTCGTAACCGAGGTTTCCCGGGGATTCGTCTATCACGCCCACACCAAGGGCAGGGACAAATTCAACCGGCTTTTCACCCTCTGCAAGGAGATCGTTCAGGAGGGACAGGCCAAGGGCGATCTGCGCAGCGACATCCAGCCCCATTATCTCGCCTACGTCTTTCTCGGCTCCATCGACACCTTCCTGTCCGTCATGATCCTCGGGAACGAGACGCTGACCCCCAGCAGGGAGAAACGGATTATCGAAGGAATTACACAGGTATTTCTCCACGGGGCGGCGACGGAATAATTTTCAGGAAAACAGCATGCTTCTCAGGGGTCAGCTCCACACCCATACGACCTGTTCCGACGGAAGCCTGACCCCGCAGGAGGTTGCGGACATCTATGCCGGCCTGGGGTTTGATTTTCTGGCCTTCACGGATCATGATCATCTCCTGAAGCCGTCCTACCGGAGGGTCCTCGCTTCCGTCCGCTCGGAACTGCTGATCTTCTCCGGAGTCGAACTGACCGTCAAGAGCCGCAAGGGGTATGTTCATGTGAGCCGGATTGAGGGAGACCGCGAGATTCTCCACATATTCAACCACCCGGCCGATTGCGGTCTGCCGTTGCGGGAAACCCTGCAGTGCATCGCCGAGGTTGCGGAGCGTTATCCCCTGGACGCCGTTGAGGCAACGAGCCACGGTTTTCCGACCCCGCTGTTTGACATCCCCGGAATCGGCTATCCCCGGGTGGCGGCGGACGACTCCCACGAGCTGTCGGGATGCGGCCGGGCATGGATCGAACTCGACTGCAACCGGGATCGGGACGCCATCGTGACCGCGATCCGGGAAGGATGTTTCCAAAACGGTTATGCCGGCTGGTCGCCCGCCGTTTCCGGCCGCCGGGCGCCGAAGGTTCAGATTGCGTAGGAGCCTTTTGAAAAAGGCTCTTTTGATCATCAACAACCAGGAGGGAACAATCATGACGACCCAAAAGGTGGCGATCTGTGCCGTCGCCCAGCACAGAAACGACCCCGATCTCTGGCACAAGCGGTTTCAGGGGATGCTCCTCGACGTCCTGGAAGACCTCCAGGCGCAAACGGGGTTCACCTTCGACGAGGAGACCGGGGTGAACACGATCGTCAGTTGCTCCGACGACTTCTTCGACGCCCGTACAATCTCGAACAACGGCGTGGCGGACGTGCTGGGCGCCCATTACCGGGGCGAGGAGAAGATGGCCCAGGAGGGGCTAAACGCCCTCGGCTATGCCCAGGCGGTGATCCTCTCCGGCCATGCCGACCCCGTTCTCGTGATGGGACACTGCAAGGAATCCCAGGCGGAAAGCCGGAATGCGATCACGAACCTGGGATTCGATCCCTTCTACGGCCGGGCCGTCGGCCTCGATTACCTGAATGCAGCGGCGCTTCAGGCCCGGGCCTATATGAAAAAGGCGAACCTCACCGAGGGGCATCTGGCGGGGGTCGTTGTTAGGGCACGGCAGTGCGCGGCCCGGAACCCTTACGCGAACGCCCGGGAGATCGTCGAGGCGGGAAAGGTCATCGCCTCGCCGCTCCTCTGCGATCCGATCCGCGAGCTCCACGCTTATCCCGTCTCGGATGGCGCCGTAGGGATGCTCCTCGCATCGGAGGCACGGGCGCGCGAGTTCACCGACCGCCCCGTCTGGCTGACCGGCTTTGCCAACTGCATGGACAGCTTCTTCCTGGGCGACCGGGACCTTACCGCGAACTTCGCACTGCGGAAGGCGGCGGAGCGGGCTTATCGGAAGGCGGGCATCGGTGACCCGAAAAAAGAGATCAATCTGGTCGAAGTGATGGACGCCTATGCCCATCAGCAGCCCCTCTGGCTCGAGGGGTTGGGCTTCTGCGGCGACGGCGAAGGGGCGCGGTTCCTCGACGAAGGCGGCCCGGGGAAATACCGGGTCAACCTCTCCGGCGGGATGCTCGCCGGAAACCCCCTCGTGACCGCCGGCCTCTACCGCGCGGCGGAGGCGGTCCTGCAGCTTCGGGGGGACGCGGGCGAGCGACAGGTTCCCGATGTTCATCGCGCCCTCGCCCATTCGACGACCGGCCCGGCGGGGCAGTTCCACACCGTCGCCATCCTGGAAAGATAAGGAGCCGAATATGAAAATGCATAAAAGAAACAGAAATGTCGCCATCATCGGGATCGGCCAGACCTCCCTCTCCTCCCACAAGGAGGACCAGAACCAGGTGGAGATGGTCCAGGAGGCTGTCCTTCGTGCGCTGGACGACGCCGGACTCAAGATCGGCGAGATCGACTGTATCGTCCACGGGAACATGGAGCTCTTCGAGATGCAGTTCGCCCCGGACCTCTGGCACTCCCTGGGAACGGGGGCCTACGGCAAGGACGAATACCGGATCACGACCGGCGGAACCACCGGCGCCACGCTGGTCTGCGCCGCGGACAACCTCGTCGCCTCCGGCCTCTACGACACGGTGCTCGCAATCGGCATGGAGAAACTCCAGGAGGGAAACACCACGGGCGGCATCACGAACATGGCCGACCCCCTCTGGTTCAGGAACCTCCAGACAGGGGCGCTGACCGGAACCACCGCGCAGGAGATGATCGATGAATTCGGCGAGGAGCGGGCCAAGCGGGCCGCGATGCGTTACCGGATCATGATGGACAAGCACGCGATGCTGAACCCCCGCGCCCATCGGCGCTTCGGCCTCGAGTACGAACAGGCGGCAGACCTGATGGCCAACTCCCCGCAGCTCGTGGGCGAGCTCCGCCTGATCCACATGTGCTCCCAGTCCGACGGGGCGGCCGCGATGATCTTCACCTCGGAAGAAAAGGCCAAGGCCGGGACGAAGCATCCCCCCGTCTGGGTCCGCGACCACATCCAGGTCCACCGGGAGGAGACGATCCCGAACCTCTTCGGCTTTACCAAACCCGAGATGACCCACCGCTATGCCGCGCGGACCCTCTTCGCCCGGAACGGCATCCAAAATCCGGTGGACTACTTCGACGTCTTCGAGATGTACGACCCCTCCGCCTGGTGGGCGATGGACTGGCTCCGCGAGTTTCTGCTCCTCTCCGGGGACGAGCATCTCCGGATGCTGGAGGCGGGCGACTTCGACCTGGACGGCAGGCTCCCGATCAACCCCTCCGGCGGCGTGATCGCAAGCAACCCGATCGGCGCGACGGCGATGCTGAGGCCGGCGGAGGCGGCCCTCCAGATCCGCGGCGACGCGGGCGGCCACCAGATCAAAAAGGAGGTTCGCCACGCCCTCGCCTCGGGCTTCGGCGGGACCTTCTGGACGGCGCTCATGATCCTCGAAAAAGAGCTGGGATGGCAGGAGGTGAACCATGACTGAATATTTCGGAACGACCGTCGCCGACATCTTCAATACGATGCCGAAGCGCTTCAAGCCCGCCGAGGCGAAGGACGTGGATATCACAATCGGCTATGAGGCGACCGGCGAAGGGGGCGGAAAATGGAAGGCCACGATCAAAAACGGCACCCTCAAGGTGGAGACCGTGGAGGGAGAGCTGACCGGCTGCAAGACGACCGTCCATGCGGATGCGGAGATCTTTGTCGGCGTAACGCTGGGAAAGATCGGCGCAATCGACGCCCTCTCCTCGCAGAAGCTCCGTGTCGCCGGTGATCCGAAGCTGCTGATGCTGCTCCTCCCGAAGATCTTCATCCCCTACGAAGCCCCCGTGAAGAAACCGGACAAGATTACCGCACGGACGATCATCGCCACGCTCGCGGAGCGCTTCCGGCCCGAGAAGGCGGAGGGGGTCACGATGGCAATCGGCTATGATATTGCGGGCGATGGGGGAGGACAATGGACGATCGAGATCCGGGACGGAAAATGCGCCGTCCGGGAAGGGCTCGTTGATCCGCTCACCGTGAAGTTGACAATGGCGGCCGACGTTTATACCGGAATGATGCTGGGAACCCTGGAGGCGGTCACCGCCTTCACCTCCGGTCAGGTCCGGATCGACGGGGACATGATGGCCGCGGGCGCCACGGCGAAGTTCTTCCGGAAATACGAGGTCCCCGGCGCAACGGAGGCCGAAGAGCTGCTCTGCCTGCGGGTGACCAACGCGATCGACCAGCGTTTCGCCACGGGTCCCGTGATGGGACGCTGGTTTTCGGGACTCCGGGAGAAGAAGTTCCTCGCCAATCGCTGCCCGGAGTGCGGCCGGACACAGATCCCCCCGCGGGAGGTCTGCGCCTGGTGCCATGTCCGGGTCCTGGATTTCGTCGAGGTGGGCCCGAAGGGCACGGTGACGAACTTCGACATCGTCCATTTCGCCAGCCCCGACCCGCTCACCGGCGCGGTCCGGGACACCCCGTACGCCCCCGTCTACGTGGTCCTCGACGGGTCGAGCGAGCAGGAGGCCTTCGCGATGGAGATCAAGAAGGAGGACATCCCCCGGCTCACGGTCGGCGCCCGGGTGCGTCCCGTCTGGGCGGAAAAGACCACGGGGAGCTATCGGGATGTGATCGGCTTCGAACTCGATATATGACCTTTGATAAACTCCCCATTGGTCATTGCGAGGAGACCAAAGGCCGACGAAGCAATCCATAACCATCCGATGAACCATGAGATTGCCGCGTCGCTCCGCGCCTCGCAATGACAGGAATGACTGGGATTCAAAGCTCTCGATATGCAAATTTACGGGACCCAAAAAGGAGGGTTGACCATGACCACATGCAGAGAAGATACGAAGGATTGTTTTGTGCTGGAGGGGAAGATGGCCCTTCCCAACCAGTATTTCGCCGGGCGGCTGGGGTCAAGGTTCCTGATCGCGATCCGGGACCGGAAGAAGATCATGGGCCTCAAGTGCGGCAAATGCGGGAAGATCTTCGTTCCGCCGCGTGAGTACTGCGAGAAATGCTGGGTGAAGATCGCCGACAACCAGGTCGAACTGGGAACGGAGGGGGAACTCGTCAACTTCGCCGTCGTCCGTTACGGCGGCCGGCACCTGCCGAAGAAGCCACCCTATATCCTGGGACAGATCAAGCTCGACGGCGCGGACACGCCGCTCACCCATATCGTTGAGGGGATCGATCTCCGTGAGGTGCAGGCCGGGATCCGCGTGAAGGCGGTCTTCGCCGAGAAGACGACCAATACAATCATGGATATCGACCATTTTGAACCGGTTTAAGAAGGGCGCGACCTTTGAAAAACACGCCATTCGTCATTGCGAGGAGGCCAAAGGCCGACGAAGCAATCCCATAACCATTCGATAGACGATGAGATTGCTTCGGGCTGAAGCACTCGCAATGACAGATAGGGCAGAATTTCAAAGGTCTCAAGGCTTGAAAAACAATCCTAAACAAGGAGGGAATACCATGGCCAAAGATGCAAATCCCGTCATTATCTGTGCAGCGCTGACGGGCGCCGCCACGATGAAGAACAACAACCCCTCGGTCCCCTACACGATCGCGGAATTCGCCGATGAGGCGCACAAATGCTATAATGCCGGCGCCGCGATGGTCCACGTCCACGCCCGGACCGACGACGGCCAGTCCACCCACGAGATCGACCGGGTCCAGGCCGTCTACGATGCAATCAAGGCGAAGAGCCCCGAGCTGATCATCTGCCTCTCCTCCGCGGTCGGGGTCTTCAAGACGGCGGAGCAGCGCCTCGCCCAGATCGTGGCCGTGCGCCCGGAGATGGCCTCCTACAATACGAACACGATGAACTTCAGCATCATCGACCGGAACACGGGGATGATCTTCTTCGATTATGTCTTCGAAAACACCTTCCAGATGCTCCAGGACTTCGGAAAGGCCTTCGAGGAGAACAAGATCAAGCCGGAGATCGAATGCTATGATATCGGCGGCCTCGACAACACCCTCATCATGTCCAAACAGGGTTTCTTCAGCGAGCCGATGAACTTCAACTTCGTCTGGGGGGTCACCGGGGGCCAGAAGTTCCGGCCGGAGGTGATGATCGCGATGAAAAACGCGCTTCCGCCCGGGTCGAACTTCACGACCTGCGCCGTGGGGATCGAACAGTTCCCCGCGAATGTCATGTCCTGCCTGCTGGGCGGGCACATGCGGGTCGGGATGGAGGACAACACCAGAATGCCCAACGGCGATCTCGCCAAGGGGAGTTACGATCAGGTCGAATGGGCCGTACGGGCCGCCGAGGGGCTGAACCGGCGACCGGCGACACCGGCCGAGGCGAGGGAGATCCTGGGGATCCGGAAAGCATAAACGGAGGGAACCATGGATTTTGCGATCAGCGACGAACAGAAGATGTTCCGGGACACCGTGTACCGGTTCGCCCGGGAGGAGATCGCGCCCCTGTGCGAAGAGGCCGATCTGAAGAGCGAATTCAGCTTCGAGATCTGGCGGAAGTTTGGGGAGATGGGGCTGCTGGGCCTCCCCATCCCGGAGAAGTACGGCGGAGGGGGGGCGGACTTCGTCACGAGCTGCCTGGCCGGCGAGGCGGTCGGCCACGCCGGCGTCGACGGCGGTCACACGCTGGCCTGGGGGGCGCACACCTACCTCTGCGCCGCAAACATCATGCTGCACGGCACGGAGGCACAGAAGGAGAGGTACCTGCCGAAGCTCGCCACCGGCGAGTGGATCGGCTGCATGGGACTCACCGAACCGGGCTGCGGCTCCGACGCCGCCGCGCTGACGACGACCGCGGTCCGCAAGGGGGACAAGTACATCCTGAACGGTTCCAAAACCTTCATCACGAACGCCCCCCACGCCCAGGTCTTCATCATCTTCGCCACGCTCGACAAGGGGAAGAAGCACAAGGGGATCACAACCTTCATCGTGGAGAGGGACTACCCGGGGATCTCGACCGGAAAACCGATGCACAAGCTGGGCTGCCGCTGTTCATCCACCTCCGAGGTCTTCTTCGAGGAGTGCGAGCTCCCCGTCGAGAACTGCCTGGGGGGCGAGGGAAACGGCTGGCTGATCGCACTGGGAGGCGTCGAATGGGACCGGAGCACCCTGGTCGCCCCCTTCCTCGGCGGACACATCTTCATGCTCGAGAGCTGCGCCCGCTATGCGAACCAGAGGCGGGCCTTCAACCGGCCCATTCGGGATTTCCAGTCCATCCAGAACCGGATCGCCGACATGAAGGTCTACATCGAGGCCGCCCGGCTCACCGTCTACCGCATCGCGGCATCCAAGGACAGCGGCGTAGCGCTCAACCCCCTGACCGCCGCCGTCAGCAAGATGTACCTTGGCGACCGGGGATTCGAGATGTCGTCGGAGGCGGTCGATCTCTTCGGCGGTTACGGCTACATCCACGAGTATCCCGTGGAGAGGATCCTGCGCGACACGAAGCTCGGGCAACTGGGCGGCGGCACGTCCGACATCATGCGGATGATTGTCGCCCGTTTCATGATGATGTAGGGAGGAAGCGCGATGAATTACGAATTATCGGAATCGCACCGAACACTCCAGGTGGAGATGGGGAAACTTTGCCGGGAAGAGATCGCACCCGGCGCGGCACTCCTGGATGAGGCCCCGCCAGATAGGACCGCCGCCCGGATCAGGGCCAACCTGAAAACACTGGCCGGTGCTGGTTATCTGAAGCTCCTGCTTTCGGAAGACGCGCTCGGCTCCTGCATCGCCGGCGAGGAGCTGGCCCGGGCCTGCCCCTCGACCTTTCTTGTGGCCATGACCTCGGCCACCGCCTTCGGGCGGGCCGTGAGACGTTTCGGAACGAAGTCCCAGCAGGAACGGTATCTCCCCTCTCTGACCGCGGGCGAGGGAATCGCGGCGTTTGCCTGCACGGAGGCAGAGGCGGGATCGGACCTCGCCGGGCTGGGCACGACTGCGGAGCGCAAAGAGGGCCGCTGGGTTCTCCGGGGAGAAAAGGATCTCGTGACGAACGCCCCCCTCGCCGACCATTTCCTGGTCCTCGCCCGGACCGACCGGGAGGCCGGCGTGGAAAAGGGGTTGGGCCTTTTTCTCGTCGACCGTGAAGCAGAAGGGATAACCATCGGCAAGCCGGTCGAAACGATGGGCCTGCGCGGTTCCCTGACCTCCGGAATCCGCCTGGAAAACTGCAAGGTAACCGATGAGGCGCTCCTCGGCGGAACCGCCGGCGCCGGCTGGGGCCAGATGCAGGCCGTTTTCGAGGAGATCAAGCTCGCCCTCTCCACGATGTGCGTCGGCATCGGCGTGGCCTGCATGGAGGAATCAACGCGCCATGCGAAGGGGAAAAAGGCCTTCGGCAAACCGATCGGCCTGTTCGAGGGGGTCGGGGCGAAACTCGCCACCATGTTCACGTTAAACGACATCGGCCGGATGATGACCTTCCGGGCCGCCTGGGCGATGGACCAGCGCGATCCGGAAGCCCCGGTTCTCACCTCCTGCGCGAAGCTCTTCACGAGCGAGGCGGCGGGCCAGATCGCCGATCTGGCGATGCAGGTCCACGGCGGACACGGGTATCTCAAAGGCGCCGTGGTAGAGCGCCTCTACCGCGATGCGCGGTTCGCCGCGATCGCCTGGGGCACCTCGGAGATGCAGCGCGCCTTTATCGCGAAGGACAGTTTGGACCATTTCCGCGCCGCCTGAGCGGCGTTGAGACTTTGAAAAACGCGTCATTCGTCATTGGAGGCCGTAATTTTCCTGTTATTGCGAGCTAGGCCGCAATTTTCTTGTCATTGCGAGGAGACCGCAATTTTCTTGTCATTGCGAGCGAGGCCGCAGGCCGACGAAGCAATCCCATCCCCATAAACCATGAGATTGCCGCGGCGCTCCGCGCCTCGCAATGACAAGAAGAGCAGAAGGGTCTCGGGTATAAATCCGAATAGAGGGGCTTATATCATGTACGAGGAATATTTCACCGAGGAGCACCGGATCCTCCGGGAGAGCATCCGGAAATTCGTCGAGAAGGAGATCCGGCCCCACATCGACCGCTGGGAGGATGAGGAGCTCTTCCCCGCAGAGCTCTACAAACGTTGCGCCGATGAGGGTTTCCTCGGGCTCGGCTATCCCGAGGCCTACGGAGGAACTCCCTGCGACCGGTTCATGTCCATCGTCTTCACGGAAGAGATGATCCGCTCCGGTTCGGTGGGACTGGTCGCCGGCCTCGGCAGCCACGCGATCGCGATGCCGCCGGTGATTCACCTCGGAACGGAAGCGCAGAAACAGCGGTTTCTCGTCCCTGTTCTCCGGGGGGAGAAGATCGCGGCGCTCGGCATCACGGAACCGAACGCCGGCTCCGACGTCGCCAACATCCGGACCCGGGCGGTCCGCGACGGGGACCATTACGTCGTCAACGGCGCCAAGACCTTTATCACCAGCGGCTGCCGGGCAAATTTTATCACCACGGCCGTCCGGACCGGCGAGGCGGGATTCAAGGGGGTCAGTCTGCTGATGATCGACAGCGCCACGCCCGGCTTCTCCGTTGCAAAGAAGCTCCGGAAGATGGGATGGAACGCCTCGGATACGGCGGAGCTGAGCTTTGTCGACTGCCGGGTGCCCGCGGAGAACCTCCTCGGCGGTGAGGGGCAGGGATTCTACGGCATCATGGCCAATTTTCAGAACGAACGCCTGGCCCTGGCCGTCATGGCCCATAGCGTCGCGGCATTGGCCCTCGAGGAATCGATCAAATACGCGAAGAGCCGGGAGGCCTTCGGCCGGACCCTTTCCGGCTTCCAGGTGACCCGCCACAAACTCGTCGATATGGCCACGCAAGTGGAGGTCGCCCGCGAGTTCAACTACAGGGTCGCTTCCCGGATGGAGGCGGGACTGGATGCCGTAAAAGAGGTGTCGATGGCGAAGAACTTCGCCTGCCAGGCATGCGACAAGGTGGTCTATGACGCCGTCCAGCTCCACGGCGGCTACGGCTGCGCCCGCGAGTATCTCGTCGAACGGCTCTACCGCGACTCCCGGATCCTCAGCATCGGCGGCGGCACGACGGAGATCATGAAGGAGATCATCAGCAAGGTGGCGCAGTTCTGAAACATCCCCCATTACCCTCTGTGCGCCCGCCCAACTTCGACACCTTGAAGGCGGAAAATCATATCCAACTAACTGATTAAAAACAGGATTATTCAATATTAGGCGGCTCGTTTGTAGTGTATTATATATTTGATATATCTCTTGACAGGCGTGC
>Ga0247842_10000162_pt1 | contig 149470 bp, 169 predicted proteins | sample LaCruzMarch2015__3_FD_192411 | JGI IMG/M metagenome (GOLD analysis project Ga0247842, IMG submission 192411) | Freshwater microbial communities from meromictic Lake La Cruz, Castile-La Mancha, Spain - LaCruzMarch2015_19m | ecosystem: Environmental > Aquatic > Freshwater > Lake | place: Spain... | reverse complement strand
GATATTTCGGTGTTTTTTAGTAGCCCATGAATTAATCAATTTAAATTCAAATGATTCTAACAAAGCTATTTATGCAGACCGATTAGATTTAATTTACTGTAATTTTGGAACAATAATCGATATGGTTTCCAACATATTTTTCTTCCTTGCTAATCTTCAGTTCAGGTTTGGTCTTAGACAAAATTTCATTCAAAAGAAGAACTATGTAGAACTAGGGCAGGTATTAAAAAAATTCTTTGAGGTAGAATATGATGATAGAATACGGAATTTCGAAAAGACTAAAAGACCTATCAGTATTAATATTCATGCAATACCAGACTTCATTTTTGAAATTCTAGGCAGAACCCCAGAAACCAAATCATTTGATACTTTTTCAAAACGAATTAAAACGATAAGAAACGCAGCAGTCCATAATCCAATCATTGGAAGAGTTAATGGGAAATTAATTCCCAAATTAGACAAACTAAAAAAATATTATCTTTGGGGAGAGTTATTTGATAATTTTGATTCAAATGATTTTGTTGATAGAGAGGTAATGTTCAGAGATGATTTTAAGCGGCTATCCTTATATCTCAATTCTATTTGGGATAAGTTAATTTTAAAATATCGAGAAGTATCAGAAATAAGTAGTTTCAGTAAACTCTTGGGGGAGACCCGTCTATTTAAACAATGTTCTAAATGTAAGGGCGATATGGAATATTCAGAAATGAGGGATTCCCATTTTCCTGAATCTTATGATGAAAACAAAAAAGAATTCATTTTGTCAAGTGACTCTAGAAATTTTTTTATAACTAGTTATTGGAGTTGTAAAAATTGTAACCATAAAGAAAAGATAACGGTGAAAGAAACAGGAGTTAGCGGTTGGCATGAATAAAAAACAATTAATAGCTGCTTGGGAGGATGACAATGTTATTTACATATAGCAAGAATTCAAAAGAAATATCTTTATACAAGGAAACAGATTTGAAGTCTCATAATATTCTTGAAAGGCAAGATATAGAAAAATGGGTTGAGAATTATCCTGATATTTTAGGTGAAGAACTTCTAATTTTGACCACTGAATATGATAGATTTGATAAGACCGATGAAAGACTTGACCTGTTGGCAATTGATAAAGAAGGCAACTTGGTTGTTGTAGAGCTGAAGAGAGATGATAGCGGGAAGACGGTAGAGTTGCAGGCTATCAAATATGCAGCCTACTGTTCCACTTTAACATTGAGCGAGGTTTCAAAACTTTTTCAGCAGTATCTTAAGAAAAAAGGAATTGAATGTAGTGAAGACGAAGCAAAAACAAAGATTACAGGATTCATTTTAAACAGTGATTTTGAGGAATTGAATGATAGACCAAGGATAATCTTGGTATCAAAAGAGTATCGCCCTGAAGTTACAGCTACTGTTCTTTGGCTCAGAAACTTTGGTGTAGATATCACTTGTGTAAAAATTACCCCTTATGAAATAGACAAAGATAGAATTGCCTTTGAATCAAATATCCTTATCCCATTGCCAGAAGCTAAAGATTTTATTGTGCAGGCAGAGAAAAAAGAAGACGTGGAACATAATTTAACTTTATCCCAGGAAGAATATGTTAAATTTTATCAAGATTTGATAAGTAGGCTTAAGGCGAAAGTTCCCATTCAATATCCCGAACCTCCGCCAAGGGCATACTATCAAATACCGACTGGCATAAATAGTCTGCATTTTGAATGGGCTTTTCATGGACGACCGAGAAGTAGTTTTGGAGTAGAGCTACATTTCGAGAAAGGAAATAAGGATTATAATACAAAGGTGATTAATTCTTTAGAACGATTCAAGGCAGAAATTGAACAGAAGACAGGGGAAAAGGTTATTTTCCTGAAAGATTGGGGTAGGGTTTGGGCAAGGCTTTATATAGAGAAGAGCGGAGGCAATATGACTGAAGAGCTAAAGCAATGGGCTGTTGAGAAGATGGAGATACTCTATAAGATATTGCAGCCAGAACTTAATAAATTAAAATGAGTTGTTATAGCCAGGATTTGATTCAGAAGACCAGAGAATTATTAGAGCCAAAATATGGTAGACCGCTTTCTGAAGGCGAAGTCGAAGAAGCATTGGATAATTCGGTTGGGTTTTTTGAAATTCTGATTGATTGGGATTTGAAAGATAAGCAAAACCAGAAAGATGCTTTATCGTCATAGCTGAATATGGCATATATAATTCAAGTTGATTTTGACAGTTACTGGAAATTAGCAAAAGCTTCTTATGTTTTTAAGTATCGAGACAATTCGTATAGGATGTTAAGGGGGAGGGGGCAAGGCAGAAATAAAGAAAGAGATTGTATACTGTCTATCATAGATGAAGGACAAGTTGATAATGTCGCTCGTGAAATAATGATATACCTGGGTTGTTTATCTTGGGAACATAGAACTCCGATGTTGGTGACTTTGGCTGGAGGAAGAGGTTATGGGGGTAGGTTAGGTATAAAAACTGTCAGGCGTTCAATCATTACTAAAAGGATGTTGCCATCCCAGATGCTTTATTTAACTATCAATAGAATCCCTTATGTTGAAACAAAAGACCAAGAAGATGCGATAGGTTTATATAGGGAAGCTATGGCAAGCGGAAGCCCTTTTTATAAATTTTTATGTCTATGGAATATCTTAAATATACCTACGAGAAAAACAGGATTAGTAATAAATTGGGTTAACGATGCTATAAAGAACAAAAAACATAGAATATACCCAAATCATCATATAGATGTTTTAAGTAAGAAAGGCGTAGATATCGGTAAGCATTTAGATGATGAATGTAGAGATGCGATTGCTCATATTAGAAGAGATTTGCCAAGCAAAACCCATATTGATATTAATAGCAATAAAGACTATGGACGTATTGCTGCGAGCGCTTATTTTTTGGAAGATTTATCCAGGTTATATGTAGCAGAAGAGTTGAAATTAATAAAAAGCCAATTTTTATACCAAAGAAAAACGAGAGATATTCCAGAATACTTAACAGAAGAAGAGATACAGGGGAAAGCCTTAAAAGAATGGCCCTTAAGTTTAATAATAGCAAAATAAGACTTTGGTATGGTATTGGCAAGAAATTAGAATTTCCAAACATAGGAATTAGATTTCATAAAAGTGTCAGCGAAGATGAAATAAAAGAGATTTATGGGGCTATAAAGACTATCTTAAGTTTAAAATATGGAGAAGGAATAGCTTAGGCAATGCCAAGAGAACGAATCACAAGAAGACAGAAGGATATATCAAGACTATTAAGAGAAAGAAAACATATGTATAGGGATAAATTAAAGACCCTTAAGAAGAAAAACAATTAACAGTTGTGAATTAAAAAGTTTTGAGTAAAATGGTGCAAATATATGAAGAGGTACCCAATCGGAGAAAGAGATTAACTTCGTGTTAAGTTCTTTTATAGGATTTACAAACGCCTCTTTTGACGAAAATAAGACTTACCAACTATTATATATATTATATAAGGGAAGAATAGTTTTATACTGTATTTTAGATAATAAACTAGGCTTTTTAGTCCGATAACTGCTCATTTTTGACCGATAAATACCGAAAACCACGTGTTTTTAGACCGACAAAGCACCATTTTTAAGTAAAAAACCTACAGTAAGGGTATTTTAGGCGGTAAAGTACAGTAGGCTCGTAGGAACGAGTAGGCTATATGAGTAGCGAAAACCTACCTCTCGTCTTTTTTAACTAACCGCTGACTATAAGGCTATGAACCTTATAGTCTACAGTAGGATCGATATGAATTACGAAAATTTCTTAACAAATTGCCCAGATATTAATGTCAGAAATAAGTTATGGGAATTATTTAAGCTATCAGAACCTGAAGCAAAATGGTTTGGTGTCCTTAATAACAATTGGGTTGAAATTACTTCTGTAACACATCACCCCACAGAAGCAGTATGGGATTATGGTAAGATTAGGATGCCAGCGTTTGAGAATAATTTAGGTGCACTTTTCCATGAGACCTTTCATTCAGCTTTTCATCGGTCTCCACTTTGGCATAACAAATTGAACAATGAAGGGGGGGATAGTTGGGGTGAGGGGTTTTGCAATGCCTTTCGATGGTTTATGGAAACACAACTATTAAAAAATAGCTACTGGCTTGATACTTTCAATAAAACAAAAAAGTCTTCTAAAATTTTAAAGTACTGTAATTGGAACTATCAAAAATTCAAAGAAATGTGGGTATATTTAAATAAAAATAGCAGTATTATTCTTGATAATTTTTGCTAATTCAGATAGTTAATTTAATAATAATTTTATTGAAGCAGCTTACTTATGAAAAGAAAAGAGATATCTAAAAAAGAAGCTTTGTCTATTCGCGGAGGAGGAAACCCCAAAAGGGCAATTGCTCCTGATGCTCATATCGAAGATTTAATAAATAAACCATATGTTAAATTAGTCGAAACATTTAAAGAAAGGATTTATAGCAGATACATAGATGCTGCAGAGTACGTAGATAAGAATGGGGACTATAATTTTGTTGTTACTGTAATTTGTTTCGTAGTTTTAGATTTATTAAGTCAATATGTATACGGCGTTCCTTCATCCAGTCCAGATATTTTTAAACAATTTTTCAGGGATTATTTTAAAGAGTATAATCAAAATATAAACCCACCAATAAAAAGTTGCTTCTATTCTTATAAAGAAAAAAAATGGTTTGAAGAAACCATAAATGACGTAGCTGATGGTATCTACCATTGTTTTAGGTGCGGAGTTGTACATTCTGGGATGATTTTAGAGTATGGTAGAATTAATAAACTTTATAAGGATGAAGTAATAACAATTAAAGAATGGGATAAAGGAAAACAGGAAATCAATGTAAATTCTTCGTTACTTTTACTGAAGATTAAAGAAAAGTTTAATGATTATATCCAGAGCCTAAAAGATAACGATCCAATTCTTAAACAAAATTTTAAGAAGAAATTACAATTTGATTGGGGATTAAATGTATCTGAATAAGTTTATAGGCTACATTAATTTTGTTAAACACGGCGTTAGGCTACCCAGCATATAACCGTTGACTATAAGGCTACAAGCCTATATGTCTATAGTGAAAGGTTAAGGTGATAGAAATGGCTCAAGAAGAAATAGACGGTCTTTGGAGACCTTCGGATCCAGTAAGATGAGTAGTATTTACTCAAATTCCTAATTGCGTAATAAAAGATATTATAACTAAAGGAAAGTTGACATTATCTCAAACAAGAGTTTTTCTTTATATCTGTAGAATGGATTTCGGGTTCCCGAAGAATAAAGGAGCAACTAACTACATTGGTAATGAGGATATCAGTAAAGAAACAGGAATGAAAATTCCTCACGTATCTAAGGCTATAAAAGCACTAAAAAAGAAACAATTCATTCTACAGGGTGTTAAGAGCGGAGCTAAATTCAAATATAGTGTTAATTTACTTAGGTACGGTCTAGAAATGAAATATTACAGAATTAGCGAAGATATTAACGATATCGGTAAAGGAGAAGACGCTTATGATAAATTATATTACCGATTAGGTAGGAATGTTGAAGAGGATTATATTGCAATTGTTTATAAGCCTAAGGGTTACGATAACACGAAGGAGAGCTATATAAAGAAAGAAATAAAGAAGAATATAAAAAATGATAAGGGAACACCCACTCCTCTGTTAGGGAGTGTTCCCAAGGCAACTACTAAAGACAGTATTATGGAAAGGAAAAAGAATGAAATAGTTACTGCCTTTAAGAAAGAAATTACTCTCCCTGCAGGTGAATTACCTACTGCAGAAACTATCATAAAGTATTTTAGAAAATTACATGAAATAGGACATATTCCTTGGATTTTAGAAGATGTTTACTCTCTTACATTAGATCATTTCCCTAAAGACAGAGCCGAGAGATTAGAAATTCTTTACAAAGCACGAAGAATATTTGCTGCAGAGATTGGTGCAATGAAAGAACCAAAATAAGCCATGCAAGCGAAGAAATCAATGTAGACAGGCAAGGATATGTCTAGAGTATAAAAATGAGCTGCATGGCTTCTGCATTGAAAATAAAGGGTATTTAATTCCTACCTGAGACATTACCTCAACCAATAATAAGTATTGACAGCTTGAATTAAACGCCTTATACTGCAAGTATGGATGACTTAATAAAGCGGTTAGAGAAATATAGGCTTGAGAATAAGGTTTCTCAGGGAAGATTAGCTAAAGAATTAGGAGTGGCTTTTTCTACTGTTAACCGCTGGTTAAATGATAAGTCAAAACCAGACAAGATTCAGAGTTATCATATAGAAAAATTAATAAAAAATAAGGTAAAGATTCCTAAGAAACAGTTTACGTTATTCTAATTAATTTACTACTAAAATGAAAGGAGTAAGGCAACGGGTAAAGGTTAATGGAGTTTTGAGTCGATTTTTGTCGGCTCATACCCGCTTGGTCGGTGGTTTAAATCCACTCTCCGCCACTCTGCTTATATGAGAGGCAGTCCTACGAAGCCAGGTTGCTACTAATAAGTTAACGGCGAAGAAGGACCACTCTCCGCCACTCTGCTTATATGAGAGGCAGTCCTACTGCTGAAGGAGGAAGCATGGAAACCCTGGAGCCTATTTTAACTCAGCACTCTTTTTTTAAAGGACTTCCGTCAAAATATATTGATTTTATTGTCGGCTGCACTACCCACGTAGTATTTAAGGAAGGGGAGGTGATTTTAAGGGAAAGGGAATCCGCGGATAAATTTTACCTTATCCGTAGCGGCAATGTAGCTATCTATATGGGCGAGCCCCGCGAGATTACTATCCAGACTATTCACGAAGGCGATATCCTAGGCTGGTCCTGGCTTATCCCACCGTATCGTTATCGCTTTAGCGCCAAAGCCGTAGAAAATACCCGGGCCTTGGCATTAGATGGAAAGTGCCTAAGAGAAAAATGCGAGAAGAATTCTGACCTGGGCTATGAGCTGCTCAAAAGGCTGGTTAATGTTTTTACCGCGCGCCTGGAAGCAACCAGGTTGCAGCTTTTAGACGTTTATAATATAAACTCCGGTAGTAAGTAGAAGGAGGATAAAATGCCTGCGCCAAGAATATTGATTATCGACGATGAACCAGACCTTTTAAAAGTATTTAGGAAACGCCTGGAAATAAGCGGTTTTCAGGTAAGCTGTTTGTCTACCGGAGTAGATGCAGTAAAGAAGGTGCAGGAGATAAGGCCGAATTTGATCCTGCTTGATATTGTGCTACCGGATGAGAATGGCTATGATGTTTGTTATGATCTAAAATCCGATCCGGCGACATCATTCGTGCCTATTATATTAACTACGGCCAAAGCTGAATGGAAGCGCGACCTAGAGGATATCGGTAGGTTTACCAAGGCCGATGATTTTATTGCTAAACCTTTTGAATCGCAGGATTTGATAGACAAGATCAACAGGTTGTTAAATTCTTAATGGAAAATAAATAAGAAGGTAGGCTGCTATGGAGAATCAAAATATAGCCCGGGAAGATCCCTTATCCGAGTTAACTTCGGCGCGTAAGCGGATCACGGAATTGGAATCATTAGGAAAAAGTCAAGAAAAATACCGCCAGATTGTAGAAAATGCCAACAGTATAATTCTTTTGATGGACATCAAGGGCAACATTATTTTTTTAAACCAGTTTGGACAGAGGTTTTTCGGTTTTTACGAGCAGGAGGTTTTAGGTAAAAGCGTCATCGGCAAGATTGTTTCTGAAAAAGATGTCTCTGGCCAAGACCTGGCTCAGATGATTAAGGATATTGTAGAAAACCCCGAGTGCCATTCGGTAAATGAAAACGAAAATGTACGCCGTAACGGAGAGCGCGTCCGGATTTTATGGACCAATAAAGCGGTCGTTGACGATAACGGAAATATTAAAGAAATTCTTTGTATCGGCAATGAGGTCAATAAAAAACAAGCAAAATAAACCGCGGCGAGCCGTCTAAAAACAATTATGAAAAAATGTTCCTATTGTGCAGAGGAAATTCAGGATGAAGCGATTAAGTGCAGGTATTGCGGCAGCTTGTTAGATAAAAAACAGCAAGTTAAGTGGTATTTCAAAACTTCCATCTTGATCGTTGCTTTATTATCTTTTGGACCTTTTGCACTGCCGTTGCTTTGGTTCAATCGCCGCTTCACTAATAAAAATAAGATAATTATAAGTATTATTGTGATCATTCTAAGCTACTATTTAGGAACCGCGTTGGTTACCTCTGCCAGATCAGTCAACAAATACTACCAGCAGATCTATCAGCCAACCTTTTAACGCACGAAATAAAATAAGATGATTCTGGATAAAGTAAGCGATACCGTTAAAAAATACCGTCTTCTAGCCAAGGGCGATCGGGTGGTGGTAGGGGTTTCCGGCGGCCCGGATTCCGTCGCACTGCTTTATCTTTTAAATCGCCTAAGTAAAGATTTAAAACTTAAACTTTATATCGCCCACCTTGACCATATGCTCAGAAACAATTCATTAGAAGATCGTGAGTTCGTCGCAAGATTGGCCCGTAAGTTAAAATTACCTTTAACTAGCGCCCAGATTAATGTCAAAGCGTTAGCGAGTTGCCGTGGCTCAATAGAAGAAATTGCCAGAAATGCGCGCCTGGGATTTTTCTTCAAGGTAGCTAAAAAATGGAAAGCTGATAAAATTGCTCTCGGGCATAATTTTGATGATCAAGCCGAAACTGTGCTGATGCGTATCTTAAGAGGGACCGGCCTCTACGGCCTTTCCGCGATATTGCCTCGAAGGAAAATTGCTGGTTTTGAAATCATTCGTCCTTTGCTTGAAATCAGGCGTCGGGATATAGAAAATTACCTTAAGCAAAAAAAAATCAAACCGCTTAGCGACCCTTCTAATTCAGAGGATATTTATTTCCGCAATAAAATACGCCATGAGCTCCTGCCGCTTTTAGAAAAGAGATATAACCGTAACATTAAGGAAATTTTAGCTAATCTGGCGCTCTGCGCCGGGTGCGATTATGATTACCTGAATTCGCTGGTGCAAAAAAAGGTACTGGGCAGTAAAAATAACATCAATCTTAAAAAATTCGCGAACCTAGCGCTATCTTTGCAAAGATTAGTATTACGATTATATATCCAGCGCCTAAATGGTAACACCCGCCGGATTACCTTTAGGCATATCCGGGAGATAGAAGATTTAGTTTCTAACCGTCCTGTAAACTCCATCGTAGACCTGCCCCATGGTTTATCGCTGGTAAAGCGCCGCTCCTGCCTGGTTTTTTTCAAAAGGTAAAAAAGTTAATAAATACTTGATTTTATAGGTAGTTAAATATATAATAAAAATCTAAAAAGTTGAGGTGTGAATATGGCACAGGGCAATCCTAAAATGAATAAGAAAAGTATTTTTAAACGCATTCCCTTTGGCTGGGTATTCGCTATCCTGATTTTCTATTTTTTGATCAGTTCGATTAATGTTTCAGTTACAGGCGTGCCGCGGGAAATGGCTTACAGCGAGTTTTACAAAGTTCTCAAAAATAATCCGGATAGAATTAAATCCGTGACTAAAATTGAAACTATCCTGCAGGGCGAGTTTAACGACAATGCTAAGTTTTTCGTAAATATCCCGGAAAATGATACTGAGCTTTTGAGTCTGATGCGGCAGAACTTGAAGAGTTTTGAAGTTAAGCCGCCGCGCACTCTCTGGGCTAATCTGTTGTATTCCCTCGGGCCGGTGGTGCTCTTGATACTTTTTTGGTGGGTGATGGCCAGCCGCGGAGAACAGCTTGGTAACCGGGTTATGTCTTTTGGTAAGATCCGCACTAAAATCCAGAGCGAAAAAGACGGGGACCGCGCCACCTTCAGCGATGTAGCGGGAGTAGATGAAGCTAAGGAGGAGTTGCAGGAGGTCATTGAATTCTTGAAAGATCCTAAGAAATTCCAGAAGTTAGGCGGAAAGATCCCCAAAGGCGTTTTATTGGTTGGTCCTCCGGGCTGCGGCAAGACCCTGATTGCCCGGGCAGTTTCCGGAGAGGCGGGAGTGCCGTTTTTCTCCATCAGCGGTTCGGACTTTGTGGAGATGTTTGTAGGAGTGGGTGCCTCGCGAGTGCGTGATTTATTTGAGCAGGGCCGTAAGGCTGCCAAGGCCTCAGGCAGGGGCTCTATTATATTTATTGATGAAATTGACGCTGTGGGAAGGCTGCGTTTCTCCGGAATCGGAGGCGGCCATGACGAAAGAGAACAAACTTTAAATGCCTTGTTAGTAGAGATGGATGGTTTTGATACTGCCCAGGGTATCATTTTAATTGCTGCTACTAACCGTCCGGACACCCTGGACCCGGCGCTCTTGCGCCCGGGGAGGTTCGATCGTCATATTATCGTTAACCTGCCTGATATCAAAGGCCGGGAAGAGATATTAAAAGTCCATACCCGCAAGATTAAGCTGGCGGCCAACGTAGATTTAAAATCTATCGCTTCTCAGACCCCGGGATTTTCTGGAGCAGACCTGGCAAACCTTTGTAATGAGGCGGCGCTCATCGCTGCCCGTTATAATAAAGAAGGGGTAGAGCAGATAGATTTTGAAAAATCCGTGGAGAGGGTATTGATGGGCCCGGAAAAGAAAAGCCATATCATGTCCAGGAAAGAAAAGGAAATTACCTCTCTCCATGAATCGGGGCACGCGCTTTTAACCATACTTATTCCAGAGAATGATTCCCTAAAAAAGGTATCTATTATTCCGCGCGGGCTTGCCGGAGGTTATACCTTTGCCGCCCCCAGCGAAGATAGGCATTACCTTACCCGCAGGGAACTACTAGCTAAGATTACGGTTATCCTCGGAGGCCGGGCCTCGGAGGAAATCAACCTCGATGATATCACTACCGGCGCACAGGATGATTTGGAAAAGGCTACGCACATGGCGCGCTATATGGTCTGTCAGCTGGGGATGTCGGAAAAATTAGGTAATGTTACTCTCGGCAAGAGGAATGGTTTATTGTTTCTTGGCCGCGATATCATGGAAGAAAGAAATTACAGCGAGGAGACCGCCCGTTTGATTGATGAGGAAACAAAAAAGATTGTAGACGATTCTTACCGTCGCGCCAAAGATTTGTTACAGCAGAACGCCGATAAATTAAAAATTCTTTCCACCGCCCTGTTGGAAAAAGAAGTGCTCGACGGAGAGGAAGTCAAGCGCTTGCTCGGAATAACCAAACAAGAGCCCGCCCTTTAAATTATGCGCGTTTTAAAGATATCTGGTCCGCAGGAACTAAGGCGAATCATGCGGGATATCGGAGTAGACCCTTATGGCGTAAAGATTATGCTGCCTAAGGCGGTTACCTACCTGGTTAAATTAAATTCCTTATCTAATATCGCGGCTAATATACTTAAACAAGAGATGCTTTCTCTGGGGGCAGAGGCAGCGCTAGCCAGGAGTTCCCTGACCGGAGAGGCCAAGAAAACCGACTGCCTTTTAATCGGAAATTCATCACAGTTTAGGCTTCTGGAAGAAAAACTGCAAATCCAGCCTTTTGGCCTTCGGGATTTATCCCGGCAGCTATCCTGTGCTTTGGAAGATTATTCCAGAGAAAATTTCCGGATTAAGCTCGGTAAATTTAATTTAAACCTTAGCAAGCGGCCGCAGATCATGGGAATCGTCAATATCACTCCGGATTCCTTTAGCGGCGACGGCCTTTATCCGGGGGGCGGCGTATCTCGGGATAGAATTGTTGCTTATGCCAACCAGCTTGTCAGGGACGGAGCGGATATTATTGATATCGGGGGTGAATCCAGCCGCCCGGGCGCCAGGCAGTTACCGTTAAAAGAAGAATTGTCGCGGGTTATTCCAGTTATCAAGGTTTTAGCCAAGAGAATTAAGGTTCCTATTTCCATCGATACCTATAAGTCTGAAGTAGCAAGGCGGGCTCTAGATAATGGCGCATCCATCGTCAACGATATTAGCGGCCTTAGGGATAACAAAATGAGCGGAGTAATACGGCGTTATAAGGCGGCGGTAGTTATTATGCACATGAAGGGCAAGCCTACCGACATGCAAAAGAATCCGGTTTATCAATCGCTCATCGATGAACTACTGGAGTATCTAGGAAGCGCCCGGGACAAAGCGCTTAGCGCAGGTATATACCGGGAGAATATTATTCTTGATCCCGGTATCGGATTCGGTAAAACCTTAAAGCATAATCTGGAAATTCTAAAACGACTTGAAGAATTTAAAATCTTAGGCCAGCCCATCCTAGTCGGTACTTCGCGCAAGTCATTTCTGGGTAAGATCCTTAATCTAGAAGCCCAAGAGAGGATCTTTGGCACTGTCGCCAGTTGTGTCTTAGCAGTAAAAAATGGCGCTGGTATTTTACGGGTGCATGATGTCAAGGCAGTTAAAGAGGCTTTAAAGGTATTTAGCGCCATAGAAAAAAGATGAACTTTACTATTAATTATCAGACGATTATAGAAATTTTAATATTATGGTTTCTGATTTATCACATCCTGCTTTTTTTTGCTAATACCCGCGCCATCCAGGCCTTGCGGGGCGTGGTGGTGCTTTTGGTAGCTTTTTTTATTTTTCAAAGGCTGCACCTGGAGGTGCTGGACTGGATATTCGGCAAGCTTTTTACTATTTCAATACTGGCTTTTCTTATTGTTTTTCATCCTGAAATCCGCCAGGGCCTAGCGCGCCTGGGGCAACGGCATCTTCTGGGCCCCGGGCTTAAGGAAGAAGAGCTTGATGAGGTACTCAATGAAATATCTCAGGCAGCAGAGAGCCTTTGCCGGGATAAGATTGGGGCTCTTATTGCTATTGATAAAAGCGATACCCTCTCGCCTTATGCCAAAAGCGGGGTGCCTATCGGCGCTGCTACTACCGCGGATTTAATCCAGACCATTTTTACTCCTAAAAGTCTATTGCACGACGGCGGCGTGATTATCCAGTATGGCCGGGTGATAGCTGCGGGCTGCCTTTTTCCTTTAACGCAGAAACAGGACTTAAACCGCATCTTCGGTACCCGTCACCGTGCTGCCCTGGGTTTAAGCGAAGAAACCGATGCCATAATTTTAGTAATATCCGAGGAGAGGCAAGATATCTCTCTGGTTTATAAAAGCAGGCTCTACCGCGACATGAGCAGAGAAGAGCTGCTCTATAAAATAAAGGATCTGATTACGTAAAAAAATGATTAAGAAGAAACGCAACTTTATTTTAAGAATAATTTTCTGGGTGATTGCTCATCCTTGGCTTAAACTGATTGCTTTTGTTTTGGCAGTGATTGTTTGGTTTTACGCCAGGGGCGAAATGGGCAAGTTAAATTAATAAGATGAGATTAGGCGTTAATATTGATCATATTGCTACGATCAGAGAAATTCGCCACGGGATTTACCCTGAACCGGTATTTGCGTCCTGCCTGGCAGAAGCAGCAGGGGCAGATGGTATTGTTGCGCATTTAAGGGAAGACCGCCGGCACATCAAGGAGAACGATCTCTATCTTTTAAAAAAGGTAGTTAAAACTAAGCTCAACCTGGAGATGTCAATAGCCCGGGATATTGTAGGGATCGCCTGTAGGCTTAAGCCCGAGCAGGCTACTTTAGTACCGGAGAAAAGGCGGGAATTAACCACTGAGGGTGGCCTGGATGTGGTAGATAATCTATCCCGGGTAAAAGAGGTGGTGATCAAATTAAGCCAGAGCGGTATTGATGTTAGTTTATTTATTGACCCGGATAAAAAGCAGATTGATGCTTCTTGTAAGGCCGGGGTAGGCATGATTGAATTGCATACCGGACGTTATGCCCAGGTCCAGAACTCTAGGAATAGGGATAAGTATTTTAAGGAACTTTATACTGCGGTGCGTTATAGCAGGGAGCAAGGGCTGGATGTTTTTGCCGGACACGGCTTAGACTATAATAATGTTTCGCGCATCGCAAAAATCAAGGGAATAGAAGAATTGAATATTGGATATTCTATTGTGTGCCGGGCAGCGCTGGTAGGCTTGGAGCGCGCGGTGCGCGAAATGAAAGCGCTGATTAAATAAAATGGTTACCGCCACAGGCATAGATATTACCGAGGTTAAAAGGCTGCGGCAGGCAGTGGAAAAATGGGGCAGGGGGTTTCTTAACCGCATTTTTACCAAGGAAGAATTAGCCAGCGCTAAAGGAAGGGTGAGCCTTTATCAGCACCTCGCCGGAAGGTTTGCCGCCAAGGAAGCGATTTTTAAAGCTATGGGCGATAAGACCCTCACCTGGAAGGACGTCCAGGTATTTAATGATTCCGAAGGCAAGCCTTATTGTAAGATTTTAAATAACAAGGGCAAGGATTTAGAAATCCATATTTCGATTTCTCACGTAAAAAATTATGCGGTTGCCAACGCAATTGTTACGCCGAAGACGCAAAAGCGATAAGAGCGACTTTGGCCATATTTTTATATTAGCGGGCTCTTTGAGATTTTCCGGGGCGGCGCTTCTTTGTTCTGAGGCAGCGATGCATAGCGGAGCAGGGTTAGTTACCTTGGGAGTGCCAAAAGGGATTGCCAAAGCGGTTATTAAGAAAAAAATAAAAGAGGTTATGCTTCTGGCGTTACCCGAAACTATAGAGGGTTCCTTGAGTTCAAAGGCACTGGCGCAGATTAGGGAGTTTACTAAAAAGATTGACGTTGTAGTAATCGGGCCGGGGCTCGGCCGCGAGGCCTCAACCTGGAGTTTGGTGCGGCGGATAGTAGAAAGAATAAAGAAGCCTATGGTTGTTGATGCGGACGGCCTCAATGCTTTAGCGGGGCATTTAAAAAGTGTCAGGAATTTAATCATGACGCCGCATCCGGGTGAGATGGCGAGGCTATCGGGTGTTAGCGTAAGAGAAATACAGGGTGACAGAAGAGCGATCGCTAGAAAGTTTTCCCGGGAGCATCACTTGACCCTGATTTTAAAAGGGCATCGTACGATAGTCGCGGATTACCGCGGGAATTTATATATCAATAAAACCGGCAATCCCGGGATGAGCACAGCCGGAAGCGGTGATGTGCTAAGCGGCATGGTTGCTGCGTTTTTAGGCCAGGGTTTAGATGCTTATAAAGCAGCCAAATATGCGGTATATCTGCACGGTTTAGCCGGCGACTTAGCCGTCCGAGAAAAGACAGAAATTTCCTTGATTGCCAGCGATATTATTGGTAAAATCCCAGAAGCAATCAGGAAGAGTAGTTAGCGCCGGCGTAGCTCAGTCGGTAGAGCAGCTGTTTTGTAAACAGCGGGTCGGGGGTTCGATTCCTCTCGCCGGCTTAAATGAGCAGATGAATTGCGCAGCCGTAGGCTAAGCAATTCATAGGCCGTAAGGCCGTCTGCGAATTTATCCCTACGACCAACGGGAGTAGGGATATAATGAAAGACCTTGCGACTAACGAGAGCAAGGATTAATAGATTGACCGGACAGGTACCCAAGTGGCCAAAGGGGGCAGACTGTAAATCTGCTGCACTTGTGCTTCGAAGGTTCGAATCCTTCCCTGTCCACCATTGACAATTTAGGCGCAGTAGCTAGCGGCAGGACTTTAACAGTTATCCGCAAACCGGATATTAATAAGTCAGCATAATTATCAAGCTGTTAAAGTCCTGAAAGGGGTGCGGGGAAAGGTTTTCCCCGCGCTTGGGGGAGAACAGCGATTTTTGATAATGAATATCTCGGAGCGTTAGGAGGGGGCTTGCCACCTCTTAAGGAGTGAGCGTCAGGAAAATCCGAAATAAGTAATAGATATAGCTGTAAGTATTGTTTGTTCGGTAACTTAGAATAGGCTATGGCGAACGACGCGAGCGTAGTTCAATGGTAGAACAATAGCCTTCCAAGCTATATATGTCGGTTCGATTCCGATCGCTCGCTTAAATGAGCGCACAACTTACGAACACGGTAGTGTGAGTAAGTTGTATGCGCGAATTTATACCGCGACCAGCGGGAGCGGTAGGAAAAGTTCGCAAGGCCGTCTGCGAATTTATCCCTACGACCAACGGGAGTAGGGGTATAATTAAAGTATTTCAGGAAAAATTCTTATGGAAAGAGAATTCTTAGAGCCGGTTTTTATCGATGCCTTTGACTTAGATGACGCCTGGTTTCGTTGCCTGGCTGAAATCTTGGAAAAGGGCCACGTCTACACCATTACCCGCGGCAGTTACGAAGGACAGAAGCGCCTGGAATTTGATTTGGCAGTGGTGCGGGTGAAAAAACCTTCGCATCAAATTATCCCGATAATACCGGAGGGTATGAATATCCCGGCGCCCACCGATATGGATTATATTCAGGGTTATCTAAGTTATCTTTTAACCGGAACCAAAACCGCGACCGAAGATTATACCTACGGCGAAAGATTAGTCGACCCTAAGGTCAAGGTTAGAGAAAAGCACGGGACAATAGAGTTAGTTAAGGATATGCCGCTGGAAGTAAACCAGATTGAAGAAGTAATCCGGATTTATAAAGAAAAAGGCTTTGGCACTAACCAGGCAATAATGGAAATCGGCATGCCTTCAGATATTAAGCTGGTAGACCCGCCGTGTTTAAGGTTGATTGATACCCGGGTGCGTTACGGTAAGCTCCATTTTATACTCTATTTTCGCTCCTGGGACCTTTGGGGCGGATTTCCCTCTAACTTAGGCGGGCTGCAATTAGTGAAGCAGTATATGGCTGAGGAGATCGGGGTAGAGGACGGAGAGATGGTTGCGCTAAGCAAAGGCTTACATCTTTACGATTACAGCTGGGAACTGGCAAAGATGCGCACCAATAAAAATAATCTCGTAATAAAATGATGACAGACGATATTTATCAGGGGCAGGAACGCCGCCAATTTATCCGGTTAGATTATCTTAAGCCCCTGGCTTACAAGATTTGCAAGAAAGAGACTATTGATAAACTATTAGAAGGCTATACTGCCAATGTCAGTGAGGCGGGGCTATTGTGTAGCATCCATGATAAAATTACCTCTGGGGATATCCTCTGGCTTTCTTTTGACCGGGATACCCTGGTTATTTGCCATGATCTTGAAAAAAGAAGCGTAATTTATCAAAAAGGCATTATCGGAAAGGTAGTCCGGATTCATCTTCGCCATGACGGCAATTATGAGGTGGGGATTAAATTTATTACCCGGGAAGAAAAATCCGCTCCTCATACCCGTTCCGCTATCGAATTATTGAAGGATATCCATGAAGGACAGAATCACCAATCCTAATATCGCAGTTTTAGGCGACGGTGGATGGGGGACAACCCTGGCAGTACTTTTAATAAATAAGGGTTTTAGAGTTACACTCTGGGGGGCATTTGCGGACTATGTTTGCTATCTTAATAATAAAAGAGTAAATAGCAAGTTCCTTGCAGGAGTGAAACTACCGGTTAAGTTAAGCATCACTCACGATTTAAAAGAGGCATTAGGGAATAAGGATCTTATTATTTTCGCTATCCCTTCGCAATATATGCGGGGGGTGCTTCGTAAGATTAAAAGAACGGGTTACTCCCGTCGTGCGATTTACTTAAGTGTTACTAAAGGCATAGAGACCACAACTTTAAAAAGGATGTCCGAAGTAATTTACGAAGAATTAGGCAGGGTAAGGCTAGCGGTACTTTCCGGGCCCACCATCGCCCACGAAGTTGCCAGGGGGGTACCTACTACCGCGGTAGTAGCAGCGAGGGATAAAAAACTTCGCAGCCAACTGCAGAGTATTTTTATGACTCCGAGATTCCGGATTTATACTAATAGTGATATAATAGGGGTGGAGCTAGGTGGCAGCTTTAAAAATGTAATTGCGATTGCCTGCGGTATTTCTGATGGTTTGGGATTCGGAACTAATACCAAGGCGGCGATACTATCGCGCGGACTGGCAGAGATTTCCAGATTAGGCCAGGCGATGGGGGCTAAGGCTCAGACATTCGGCGGGATTACCGGATTGGGAGACCTTGTGACAACATGTTTCAGCTCTTACAGCCGCAATAGATTCGTAGGCGAAGAGGTAGGTAAGGGCAAGGCCTTAAAAAATATAAGCGCAAAGGGGATTGCGGAGGGTGTGCCTACAGCAGAATCTGCTTATGCCTTAAGCTTAAAATATAAAGTTGATGCGCCGATCACTAAAGAAGTTTATAATGTTCTCTATAAGAATAAGTCTCCGCTTCAGGCTGTCAAGGATTTGATGACCCGGCAGAAGAAGGAAGAGTGAGATAAATAGGGATAGGGGTAGGTACCGGGAGATAAGTAATAGATACCGGTACCGCACTTCCTACATCTAAATAGATCGGAGTGCGGGGCGTGGCTCATCCTTGTAAAAGCGTCAAGGATTTCGCCATCAGGTACCGGTAGAACAGTAAAGTGATTCCGGTACCGTATTTCCTATAATTAAATAGATTGAAATACGGGGCGTGGCTCAGTTTGGCTAGAGCGCTTGAATGGGGTTCAAGAGGTCGACAGTTCAAGTCTGTCCGCCCCGACTTAATTGAGCGCATAACTTACGGAGCAGAGACTGCGACGTAAGTTATTGCGCGAAATTAATCCTTGCGACTAAGAGGGAGCAAGGATTGCTTAACTAATCAACGGAGGAATGAGAATGGCATATGCTGGTGCGGAAAGACGTAAACATCCTCGCGTCAAGGCTAATTTTATCGTCTCCTACCGTATTTTAGACGATGCAGATAACGTTGATGTCTCGCAGGCTAAGAATTTTAGCTTAGGGGGCATCCTTATTACTACTAACAGATTTTTTCCGATTGACTCCAGCCTCGCCTTAAAAATCCGGTTGCCATTTGATAATGATCCTATTGAAGTTTTAGGCAGGGTAGTAGAGTCGAAGGAAATAGTTAAAGATCTTATTTATGATACCAGGTTAGAATTCTCTTCCGTAAATCAGAAGCACCAGGGAGTGATGACTCAGACCGTGGATTATTATTTAAGGAAGAAGGGTTAGGTTATGAAAAAGATTAATATTGGTTTAATAGGATTCGGGAATGTAGGTTCAGGGGTAGTAAAGATCCTGCGTGAGCGAAAAGCATCATTAAAGAGTAAAATCGGCTCGGAGATTAATATTAAGAAGATCGCGGATAAAGATATTGCCTCTAAAAGAAATGTCAGCATTGATAAGGGGCTTTTAACCAAAGATGTCCGCGAGGTTATCTTGGATCCTCATATTGATGTGGTTGTTGAGCTTATCGGCGGAATCCATCCTGCCAAGGAATTTATTATAGAGGCACTTAAGAACGGCAAGAATATCATAACTGCTAATAAGGCGCTTCTGGCGGAATGCGGCAAGGAGTTATTTGCCATAGCGGATGACCGCGGTAAAAGTATTTATTTTGAGGCTTCGGTGGGTGCCGGAATTCCGATTATAAAATCATTGCGCGAAGGGCTGGTAGCGAATAAATTCCATAGCATCTTTGGCATCGTTAATGGGACTTCAAATTATATATTGTCCGAGATGTCGCGTAATAACTGTACTTTTGCCGAGGCCTTACGTCAGGCGCAGGCGAAGGGCTTTGCCGAGAAGGACCCAGCTCTGGATATCGCGGGGGTAGACTCAGCGCATAAATTGATTATTCTGGCCTATCTTTGTTTTGGCAGGTTTGTAAGCCTGGATGATATTTTTGTGGAGGGGATTTCGCGCATATCGTTATCGGACATTAATTACGCCAAGGAGCTTGGTTTTGAAATAAAATTACTGGCGATTGCTCAAAAGGAAAAAGACGAGCTGGAGGTGAGGGTGCATCCGACCTTGATTCCTAAAAAACACCTTTTATCTTCAGTAGAAAGTATGTTTAACGCTATTTATGTATCGTCGGACTTAGCCGGGGAGCTTTTATTTTACGGTCCTGGCGCGGGGCAATTATCCGCGGCTTCCGCGGTAGTGTCGGATTTGGTGGATCTGGCCCAGGATATCCGTGCCGGGCTTTTCCGCAGCAACCTTAATATTATCGCGGACAGCTCGATTGTAAAGTTACGTAAAATTGACGAGACTCACAGCCGTTACTACATTCGTTTTATGGCCAAGGATCAGCCTGGAGTCTTAGCTAAAATTTCAGGGATACTGGCGAAATTCGGCATTAGTATTGCCTCGGTAACTCAGAAGGAAAGAAAGAAAGCCAAACATGTCCCGATCGTAATGATAATCCACGACGCCAGGGAAAAGGATTTACGCGCTGCTTTAGCTATGATTACCCGTTTAAATGTTATCGGCGAAAATTCGGTAGCAATACGGATGGAAGAGGTTTAAGATGCGCTGGGAAGGCATAATCGCACAATACCGAAAATATCTGCCGGTTAATTCCAAAACTCCGGTTATCAGTTTAAGGGAAGGCAATACCCCCTTGATCCCTGCCTCGTATTTAAGCGCGCTTTTGGGACGCAATTTTGAAGTTTATCTTAAATACGAAGGCCTTAATCCCACCGGGTCATTCAAGGATCGTGGTATGACCTTGGCAATTTCTAAAGCCTGCGAAGAAGGCTCTAAGGCGGTAATATGTGCCTCTACTGGGAATACCTCGGCCTCAGCCGCAGCCTATGCTGCTCGCGCTGGGCTTAAGTGTATAGTTTTTATTCCGAAGGGCGCGATTGCGCTCGGGAAACTCAGCCAGGCCCTGATCCACGGCGCGACAGTGCTGGCGGTAGACGGAAATTTTGACGTGGCTTTAAGCCTGGTGCGTCAGATTGCGGCGGACTATCCGGTTACCCTGGTAAATTCTCTTAATCCTTACCGCATTGAAGGCCAGAAAACCGCTAGCTTTGAAATTTGTGATTTCCTAGGGCGCGCACCGGATTTTCAAGTGATGCCGGTGGGGAATGCTGGAAATATCACTGCCTATTGGAAAGGATATCAGCAGTACCACAGGGCCAAAAAAATAAAGAAGCTTCCTCGGATGCTGGGTTTTCAGGCCGCCGGAGCAGCGCCTATTGTAAAAGGATATCCTATCCAGAATCCTGAAACTATTGCCACTGCCATCCGTATCGGAAATCCTGCCAGCTGGAAACAGGCTGAGAGAGCCCGGGATGAATCCTTGGGGCTAATTGATATGGTCTCGGATAAAGAGATCCTGGCGGCGTATAAACTTTTGGCGAAGAAAGAGGGGGTTTTTGCGGAACCGGCCTCAGCCGCATCTATTGCCGGCCTAATAAAGTTATCCAGAAAAAAATATTTTAGAAAAATACAGGGCAGTAATAAAAAAGTTTTCATTGTCTGCATTCTTACCGGCCACGGCCTCAAAGATCCTGACCGGGCGATTAAAAGCGTTAAGCCTCCCAAGATAGTAAAACCTGACTTGGAGTCAGTATTAAAAGAAATCGGATATTAAAATAGCAGTTAGCAGCCAAGTTAATGAATTTTAAAAATAAGAAAATTCTAATAACCGCAGGGCCTACCTGGATTGCGGTGGATGCGGTCAGGGTAATCAGTAATTTTGCTACCGGCGAAACCGGAATTTTATTAGCAGAGAAGTTTAATAAGTCGGGTGCTAAGGTTACTTTGATCTTAGGTCCGGTGGGAAACTGTTCTTTGAATAAAAGGATTAAACTAGAGCGTTTTTGTTTTTATCAGGAACTAAAATCCGGGCTCCAACGTGAACTCAAGAAGCATCGCTATGACGCCGTTATCCATACTGCCGCAGTTTCGGATTATCAGATGCTAAGAACATTCCGGCACAAGATAAGATCCGGGATAAAGAAGCTGAGCCTGGAGCTGGGACCTACACCCAAAATAATTAATAGTATTAAAAAGATCGCACCGTATTCGCTGGCAGTGGGTTTTAAGTTTGAGCCTGGCGCCTCTCGGGAAAAGATTATTAGAGAGTCCAAAGGTCTCTTGCGGAGGGCCGGGTTAGATTTAGTAGTTGCTAATACCATCACAAAAAAAAGCTATCGGGCCTATATCGTGAGTCCTCGAGGAACATATGGTCCGTTTCGTAAGAAGCAGGTAATGGTTAGAGCCTTGGCGGATTTAATAAAGGTTAGGCTATGCGGGAATTAAACCTATCGAATAAGATTAAAACTGACCTGGAAAATTTCTGCCAGGGGTTAAGAAAGATTTACGGCAGCAATCTGCTAGCGGTTATCCTCTACGGAAGTGCTGCAAGCGGAGAATTTATCGAGAACCGTTCCGACATTAACATTCTGGCGGTGCTTGAAGATACGGATTTAGCGGTTTTAAAAAAAGCGGGCGGGCTCATTAAGAGATTCCGCAATTTAAAGGCCCTGTTTTTAAGCGAAGATTATATCCGCACCTCGGTCGACATCTTTCCGATCGAATTTCTGGATATGCAGGAAAATTACCTGGTATTACTAGGAAGGGATGTGTTGGAGGGGCTCCCGATTGATACTCTGAACTTAAGGTTTCAGTGTGAACAGGAATTAAAATCAAAGCTAATAAACCTGCGTCAGTTTTACCTGGGTGCTTACAGGGATAAGGGTGCCTTAAATAACTTACTCTATAAAGCTGTTAATTCTATTCTGCATATTTTAAGGAATGTTTTGAGGCTACGAGGCAGGAAGGCGCCCTACTTAAAAACAGATATTTTAAGCGAAGCGGCTTTAGAGTTTAACCTTAATACTGCCTCTTGGTATGAGATACTGCATGCTAAAAGCCTGCAACGCCGGTTATCTCTAGAAGAGTGCGAGAGATTATTTACAGCTTTAGTGCGGGAACTAGAAAAAATAATTGATATTGTTGATAAAGCCTGATGCGCTGCCGTAGCCTTTTGTTGGTATTAGTTTTTTGGGCCTGGCCGCTGTTGGTTTATTGCCAGCAAATACCTTCCGCAACAGGACGGGTAAATGATTTTGCCGGGGTAATCAGCCAGGAGGAAAAGCAAAAACTGGATGTTTTAATCCAGGAGGTAGAAGAAAAAACCGGAGCGGAAATCGCGGTCGTTACCGTAAAATCCATCGCTCCTTACGACGAAAAAGAATACGCTAGGCTGCTTTTTGATAACTGGAAACCGGGTAAGATCGGTAAAGATAACGGGGTATTAGTGCTTTTAGCGGTAAGAGAAAGGCGCTGGCGCATTGAAAGCGGTTACGGCCTAGAAGGAATTTTACCGGATGGACTTTGCGGCGAAATCGGCCGTAATTACATGGTACCGTATTTTAAGGAAGCCCGCTACGGCGAAGGGCTTTATCATGGATTGCTTAGGGTTTCCCAGGTAATCCTTAATCAAGGCAGCGGTTCTTCGAAAATAATCCCGGGAGATGCTGCTGTGGTCCGGGACGCGGTATTATTTTTTATACTTTTTCCTTTAGTAGTTTTTATTTTTATTCTTATCAGTATCGCTCAGCACGCCTCAGGTAAAGGCGGCCGCTATAATAGTTGGGGGCATTCCGGTGGCTCTTGGGGTGGTTCTGATACTTTAAGCGGAGGTTTTGGGGGTGGCGGAGGTTTTGGGGGTGGTAGGGGGGGTGGAGGTGGAGCAGGAGGAGGATTCTAAGGAGGACTTAGTATGAAGAAATTTTTTATCGTATTAACGATAGCGGTAATCTTAATTGTAATATCTTACATCGCAATCTACAACAGTATTGTTTCCAAGCACGAGAATATTACTGCCAAGTGGTCGCAAGTAGAGAATCAACTGCAGAGGCGCAATGACCTAATCCCGAACTTAGTCAATACGGTTAAAGGTTATGCCAGCCATGAACGCACGGTATTAGAAAATATAACTAATGCCCGCTCGCAGTGGGCCAGGGCAGCGAACCTTGATGAAAAAATTAAGGCTGCCTCGGCAGTAGATGCGGCATTATCCCGGCTGCTTCTGGTTGTGGAAAATTATCCTAATTTGAAGGCTGACCAGACTTTTTTAAAATTAATGGATGAACTTTCGGGTACGGAAAACAGAATTGCGGTAGAGCGCATGCGCTATAATGAAGCAGTCATGGAGTATAACATAACGGTGCGCCGTTTTCCGGGGAACTTAGTAGCCGGCACATTCGGTTATCGGCCGGTAGCGCAATACTTTAAAGCGGAAGAGGCGGCCAGGAAGGTTCCGGAAGTAAAATTTTAAGTTAAACCATGAAAGGGATAAAATATATCATATTGGTTGCAGACGGGATGGCGGATTATCCTTTAAAGGAGCTTGGTGATCAAACTCCTTTAGAGGTGGCGCGTAAGCCCAACATGGATTTTATTGTTCGTTCCGGTATGCTGGGTAGGGTCAAAACTATCCCGGATAAGATTGCGCCGGGTTCTGACGTCGCCAACATCTCTATTTTAGGTTATGACCCCCAGAGATTTTATACCGGCAGGGGGCCCTTAGAAGCAGCAAACCTGGGGGTAGATTTAGCGGAAGGCGACGTGGCTTTCCGCTGTAACCTTATTACCGCTGCCGATAATAAGCTTGTTGATTACAGCGCCGGACATATTGGAGTAGAGGAAGCTAAAATCCTGATTAATTTTATCGATCAAAAGCTTGGCAGCGAACGCTTTAAATTTTATCCGGGAGTAAGTTACCGCAATGTGATGGTGGTAAAATCCGGCAGCCTCGATAATCTGGGCAATCTTAAATGCAAGCCGCCGCATGATATTATCAATCAGGAAATTAACCGGAATCTGCCGGCGGGCGAAGGCGCGGATATTATTATTGAGTTGATGCGTAAGTCTGTGGGGATCCTGCAGAACCACGAGATTAATCTGGTGCGACTGGATTTAAAGGAGAACCCTGCTAATATGATCTGGCTCTGGGGCCAGGGGAAGAAGCCCACCATGCCTAGTTTTTATGATAAATACGGCATCAGCGGCAGCGTGATTTCGGCAGTGGACCTTATTAAGGGTTTGGGCAGGATTTTGGGGCTAGAGGTAATTAATGTTCCCGGCGCTACCGGTTATTATGATACCAATTATCAGGGTAAGGCTGAGGCAGCCATTAATTCTTTAAAGGATAAAGATTTTGTTTTTGTGCATGTAGAAGCACCCGATGAAGCCGGACACAACGGAGATATTCAGGAAAAAATTCTGGCCATTGAGCGTTTTGACCAGTTTATCGTGGCAAGGATATTGGAAGAATTTAAAAAATATCCTGATTTCAGGATTTTGGTATTACCGGACCACGCCACCCCGCTGTCATTAAGGACACATACTTCGGATGTAATACCTTTTGCTATCTATGGCAAAGGCATTAACGCAGGTAATCTAACCAGCTATAGCGAAAAGGAGGCCTTAAAATCTGATTTTTATTTTGAGAGAGGCCATGAGTTAATAGATTATTTCATCAAAGGTTTATGATGTTGTTTTGGTAATTGCAAGGAAAGGTAAAAAATGAAGAGGAAGCTTTTGATTGTGCAGAAATTCGGCGGTTCATCGGTAGCCAATGTGGAGCGCATCCAGAATGTCGCCAAGAGAGTGGTAAGCTATAAAAAGAAAGGCCATAACATCGTAGTGGTAGTTTCGGCACTCGGCGATACCACTGATGAACTTATAGATCTAGCGCATAAGATTGATAAGAACCCGGCAGAGCGCGAGATGGATATGTTGCTTTCTACGGGGGAGCAGATCTCGGTGGCGCTTCTGGCGATGGCAATTAATAAATTAGGGCATGAGGCGATTTCTTTTACCGGCGGCCAGGTGGGGATTATTACTGACACCGGCCATACCAAGGCCCGGATTGTTAAGATTGATGCAGGAAGGATCCGACAACAGCTTGATAGGGGCAGGGTGGTGATTGTAGCAGGTTTTCAGGGCGTTACCCCGGACTATGAAATTACTACCCTAGGGCGCGGCGGATCGGATTTGACTGCGGTGGCCCTGGCCAAGGAGCTCAAAGCCGATGCCTGCGAGATCTATACTGACGTGGAGGGGATTTATACCACTGACCCGCGGATTGAGCCTAAGGCCAGAAAAATTAAAAGGATTACCTATGATGAGATGCTAGAGATGGCATCATTGGGCGCGCAGGTGATGCAGGCGCGTTCTATTGAAGTTGCTAAAAAATTTAACGTACCGATACACGTGCGTTCTTCATTTTCCGAATCCGGCGGCACTATGATTATAAGGGAGGTCAAAAACATGGAAGATGTAGCGGTTACCGGCATAACCTTGAATAAAAATGAAGCTAAAATTACAATTTGCAGTGTTCCGGACCGGCCGGGTGTCGCGGCAAAGATTTTTAAAGAACTTGCCACTAAGGGCATTAGCGTAGATATGATCGTGCAGAACGTCAGCCACCTGCGCCAGACGGACATTTCTTTTACGGTTACCAAATCCGACATATCCAAGGCGATGCGCCTGATCAAGAGACTAGCCCGCAGCATCAAGGCCGGCGAGGTTTTTAAAGATGAGGATATCGCGCGGGTTTCTATCGTCGGGGTAGGGATGAAGTCGCATCACGGCGTAGCTGCAAAAATGTTTGAAGCCCTGGCGCATAACAGCGCCAACATTGAGATGATTTCTACTTCCGATATCAGTATTTCCTGTATTATCAAGAAAAAATTCGCCGAGGCTGCGGTAAGGGCGTTGCATGAAAAATTCAGCTTAGCTACCAGGAGATAAAATTATGCCTAAGGTAAAAATCTACGATACTACCCTGCGCGACGGCGCCCAGGGAGAAGGCATTTCTTATTCGGTAACAGACAAGGTCCGTATTGCCGAAAAGCTCGACCATCTGGGCATCCACTATATTGAGGGAGGCTGGCCGGGCTCAAACCCTAAAGACATGGAATTTTTCCAAAGGCTCTCAACCAGGAGTTTTAAGAATAGCCAGATCGTAGCTTTTAGTTCTACCCGCCGCGCCGGCATTAAAGCTGCGGGGGACGCTAGTATTAAGGCGCTGCTTGAATCTAAAGTTAAAATAGTAACTATTTTTGGCAAGACCTGGGACCTGCACGTGCGGGATGTTTTGAAAACTACCCTGGAAGAAAACCTGAACATGATTGAGGATACAATCAGTTTTCTGGTATCGCACGGTTTGACCGTTTTTTACGATGCCGAACATTTTTTTGATGCCTACCTTTCTAATAAAGAATACAGCCTTAAATGTTTGGCAGCGGCTGTAAAATCCGGGGCCCGAGAAATCGTTCTTTGCGATACTAACGGCGGTAACCTTACCTCGGAGATCTCGCGTATTATTAAGGAAATCCAGCGTAATATCAAGGTAGGTTTAGGGATACACTGTCATAATGATGCGGGTTTGGCAGTAGCAAATTCTATCGCCGCGGTAGAGGCGGGGTGCGATATGGTGCAGGGCACCATTAACGGTTACGGAGAACGCTGTGGAAACGCCGACCTCATCCCGATTATCGCTAATCTGAATTTAAAATTAGGGATTGACTGCATCAGCCAGGAAAAGCTTAAAGAGCTTACCCATGTTTCTTATTTTATCAGCGAGATCAGCAATATGAAGGAGCGCAGCGACCAGCCTTACGTAGGCACCTCGGCCTTTGCGCATAAGGGCGGGGTGCATATTAACGCTGTGATGAAAAATCCCCAAACCTACGAACATATTGATCCGGTGCTAGTCGGTAACGAACGCCGCATCCTGATTTCGGAATTAGGGGGCAAGACCGGGGTTTTAATCCGCGCCAAGGCCATGAAACTGGATTTGACCAAGGATGACCCCGAGACTAAGAAGATCCTTAAGCTTTTGCAGGATCTGGAGCATCAGGGTTACCATTTTGAAGCGGCGGACGCCTCTTTTGAGCTTTTGATTAAACGGGCTCTTAAGCAGTATAAAAAATTCTTTGAATTGGAGGGTTTCAGGGTAGTAGTTGAGAAACGTTCCAATAAAAAAGTTACTACCGAGGCGATTATCAAGCTTAAAGTCAAGGGAGTCAAAGAGCATACTGCTGCAGATGGCGACGGCCCGGTGAATGCCCTGGATAATGCCTTACGCAAGGCTTTAAAGGATTTCTACCCCACATTATCTAAGATGCACCTTTCAGATTTTAAGGTCAGGGTGCTTAATGAAAAGGCCGGCACTGCTGCCCGGGTGCGGGTCTTGATTGAATCCCAGGATGAAAAAGATATCTGGAGCACTATCGGCGTTTCGGAAAATATTATTGAGGCTTCCTGGCAGGCTTTACTTGACAGCGTGGAATATAAATTATTGAAAGACGGGATTAATCAGGAGAAATAAACCAAAGTTTATGAATGAGCTGCCCTCGCGTTATAACCCCAAGGAAAGCGAAGATAGGTGGTACGAGGTCTGGGAAAAAAATAATTATTTTCACGCTAAAGTCAACCCCGCTAAAAAACCCTTCTCAATAGTCATACCTCCGCCTAACGTTACCGGCATCCTGCACATGGGCCACGCCCTGAATAATACTATCCAGGATATACTCATTCGTTACCACCGCATGCAACAAAATGAATCTCTCTGGATGCCGGGTACTGACCATGCCGGCATCGCTACCCAGAACGTGGTAGAGAAAGCCCTGGCCAAGGATGGCTTACGGCGCCAGGATTTAGGCCGGGATAAATTTATTGAAAGGGTTTGGCAGTGGAGGGAGCAATACGGCACCACTATCATTAAGCAGCTTAAAAAAATAGGGTCTTCCTGTGACTGGTCGCGTATGCGCTTTACCATGGATAGCGAATACTCCCGCGCAGTGCTGGAAGTCTTTATCAAATTATACCAGAAAGGGTTGATTTACCGCGGCACCTATATTATTAACTGGTGCCCGCGTTGCCAGACTGCCTTGGCGGATGAAGAGGCACCGCATCAGGAATTAAAGGCCAGCCTTTATTATCTTAAGTATCCTTTTCAGGATAACCCCGCAGATTTTATCATTGTGGCAACCACCCGTCCTGAAACCATGCTGGGTGATACTGCGGTAGCGGTTAATCCTAAAGATAAAAGGTATAAAAAATTAGTGGGCAAAATCCTGGTGCTGCCTTTAATGAACCGCCAGATTAAGATTATCGCCGATACCGGCGTCGATATGAAGTTCGGGACCGGCGCCGTAAAGGTAACCCCGGCGCATGACCCCAATGATTACGCCTTAGGTAAAAAGCACAAACTGGATTTTATTAATGTGCTGCATCCTGATGGCCGCATGAACGAACAGGCCGGACGTTACCAGGGGCTGGATAGGTTTGAGGCCCGGGAACAAATACTAGAAGATCTAAAGACCCTGGGGCTATTAGAAAAAATCGAAGAGCATGCCTTATCCGCCGGGCATTGTTATCGTTGCCATACCATCATTGAGCCTTATCTATCCCGGCAGTGGTTTGTGCGGATGAAACCTTTGGCTGGCCCGGCCATCAAGGCCGTCAAGAGCGGGCAGGTTAAATTTCATCCTTCGCGCTGGACCAAGGTTTATTTAAACTGGATGGAGAATATCCAGGACTGGTGTATCTCGCGGCAGATCTGGTGGGGCCACCGCCTGCCGGTTTATTATTGTGTCGATTGTCAGGAGAAAAATAGCGAAAAGGGCGTTATAGTAAGTTATGAGAAACCCAAGTCTTGTCCTGATTGCGGCTCAACTGGTATCCAGCAGGACGAAGATGTCCTGGATACTTGGTTTTCTTCATGGCTTTGGCCGTTCGCTACCTTTTACTGGCCGGATGAAAAGAGTAAAAAAGATTTGGAATATTTTTATCCTACTTCAGCACTGGTAACGGCCCCGGAGATAATTTTCTTTTGGGTAGCGCGCATGATCATGGCGGGGATGGAATTTATGAAAGAGGTGCCGTTTAAGGACGTTTATATCCACGGCACGGTGCGCGATATTGAAGGCAAAAAAATGTCTAAGTCTTTAGGTAATATCATTGATCCTTTAGATATTATCAATGAATACGGCGCAGATGCCCTGCGCTTCAGCCTGATCTCTATTACTGCCCAGGGCCAGGATGTTTTTCTAACCAAGGAGAGGTTTGAGCAGGGCCGTAATTTTGCCAATAAAATCTGGAACGCCTCGCGTTTTATCCTGATGAACTTAGACAGCGCTGGGGCTAAGACGGACCTCTGCCAATTTTTCAAAAAAGAAAACCTCGACATTGCTGACCGCTGGATATTAAGCAGGTTCTATTCGGTTTTAAAACAGACGGATAAGTCGCTCTCGGCCTTCCGTTTTAATGAAGCGGTTAACATCCTGTATAGTTTTTTCTGGCATGAATTCTGCGATTGGTACCTGGAGATTATCAAGACCGAAATTAAAAAATACCAGCATCAGGTGGTTATGTATAAAGTGTTAGAGAAAACTCTTCGTCTCCTGCATCCTTTTATGCCTTTTGTCACTGAAGAAATCTGGCAGCGCTTGCCTGGCGAGGGCGATTCTATTATGCTGGGGGCCTGGCCGCATCTTGAGTCTACGATGATCGATAAGAAAACTGAGAAAGTGATGCAGGGTTTATTTGAGCTGATAACTACGATCCGCAACATGTTCGCGGAATTAGAAAATTTTACCCAGATTAATTTAGCTGGCGCAGCCAGAAATGTTAATATTTTCACAGAAAATGAAAGTCAGAAAAAATTTCTCTTATCTATGGCTCCAACCGTAGAGAGTCTTTCTAAAACTAAAATATTAATCAGCCCGGATAAATATTGTCCTGCTAAAAGTCAATACGTGGCGGTATTGGCGGATATGCATATTGTTATTCCGTTAACAGATATAATAGACAGTGGGCTTTTTAGTCAGAGGATAGAGGGAGAATTAAACAAGCTAGAGCGCGACATCAAAACCAAGGAGAATATGCTACACAATAAAGATTTCCTCAGTAGGGCCCCTGGTGAGATCGTTGAGAAAGAAAAGCTAAAACTAACCGAGCTTGATGAAAAGCTCAAAAAACTAAAGGCGGTGAAAGATGGATTCCAGTAATTATTTTTTATCAAATGCTAAGTCGGTATTAGATCCGGTCAAATTAGATGCTATTATCCGGCACGCTTTAATTGAGGATATCGGCAAAGGCGATATCACCACTCAGCTGACTATCCCGAAAGACAAGGAGATTGAGGCAGAACTGCTGGTAAAAGAAAGCTGTGTTATCTGCGGATTAGGGGCGGCCAAGAGGGTTTTTGAAATGATGGATTCCGGCATTATTTTTAAGCCCCTGGTTAAAGAAGGCCAGGTGTTAAAGAACAAAAAAGTGATTGTTAAAATCAGCGGACGCGCCGGCAATATCCTAACCTCTGAGAGAGTAGCCCTTAATTTATTAAGCATGCTTTCCGGTATCGCTACCAAAACCAGGGAATATGTAAAACTTATTGAGCCGCATAAGGTCAAAATTACCGACACCCGCAAGACCATCCCGGGGCTAAGAGAGCTGCAGAAGTATGCCGTCAGGGTCGGCGGAGGGCATAACCACCGCATGGGCTTGGACGAGATGATTTTAATCAAGGACAATCATATTAAGGTAACGGACGGCTACGATAAATTACCCAGCGTGCCCAAGGGTTTTAAAATTGAGATAGAGGTGCAGGATATGGAAGAGTTTAAGCATGCCCTCAGGTTTAAACCGGACGTGATCATGCTGGATAATATGAGCATTAAAGAAATAAAAGAAGCGGTCAGCATCAGGGATAATACTAAATTTACCAGCCACCATCTGCCAACTAAATTAGAGGTATCGGGAGGGGTAAATCTAGAGAGCGTTAAAGAGATCGCATCCTCTGGAGTGGATATTATTTCCATAGGAGAACTTACGCATTCTATCAAATCAGTAGACATGAGCCTAGAAATTAAATGAAGCGGAGAAAGCACGGGAGGCCACAAATGAAAAAGATAGCTTTATTAATGGCGGTCACAATTTTAATAAGTCTAACTCATTCTCCTCTGGCGGCAGAAGAAGTAGATTATTCCCGGTTGTTGGTATGCAGCAAGGCCTTTGAGGCTTTAGGGTTGATATCTGACTCTCGCGCAAAAGAGACCTTAAAGAAGGGCCTGAAGAGTCCGGATTTCCTGTTGCGTGCCTATGCTGCTGAGGCATTAGGTAGATTAAAATCTCCTGATGTTGTCCCCTTATTACAGGGAGCCAGCAAGGACCGTAATTATTTAGTGAGTGTCTCTGCCACCAAAGCTCTCGTCGAACTGGGGGAGTCTTTTTATGAGAAAAAACTGCTGAATTTTTTAAATGATACCCGGCCAGAAGTACGCGCTACGGCTATTGAGCAACTAGGCGATTTAGGCAATAAATATCTTTCTTTACTGGTGCGGGCGTTATTAAAAGATACAGATGAGCTGGTACGCGTAAAAGCTATTGAGCAGCTGGGGGTAAATAAGTTTAATCCTGCTTTAGGTTATATCAGAAAAGCCTCGGAAGACAAGAGTTCAATCGTGCGCCAGGCAGCTTGTGCGGCAATAGGCGAGATCGGAGGCCAAGAGGAAAAATCCCTGCTTAATCTGAGGTTATCTGACCCGGATATTTATGTGCGCGCCGCGGCCAAGGTCTCCTTAAGTTTATTGGCCAAAAACGCCAAAGTTTCCATGAAGAGCTCTTTTATTGATCTTTTATGGCAGGATACCAAGAGCGAAAATCCAATTAATAGGGTAAGCTCTTATACCGCCTTGGCAAATCTTAATGATATCAATGTCGTTGGGGTCGTGTTAAAAGAATTGGTGTCTTCGGATAGCCCTGCTTTGATTAAGGTGGAAGGAGCGCGAGCCCTTATGGTACTACAGCCCCACCTTTTTGATCTAGCGCAGAAGCGTTTGTCCGGCTCCAAAGACGGTATTATCCCGGTGGACAGCCTGCAGGTATTTTATAGCGTAAACGGTAAAATTTTAGCAATGTTTTTTATCGATGCCCTGATAGACGCCAAAAACCCCTTGCACAAGGATGCGCCGTTAGTGCTTAAGGAATTAAAGGATAACGCAAGCTGCCTATTTTTGCGCCAGGCGCTTTTTGATAAGGATTCTGAATTCCAGGCCAGCGTGGTTTATGCCTTGGGTGATTTAAAGGATAAGGACGCAGTAACTGATATCATCAAGCTTTGCAAGCAGTATGGCTTTTGATGCAAAGAGAGTCCTTTAAGTTAAAAACCAGGCTTCACCCCTGCGGTGACCAGCCTCGGGCTATCCGCGAACTTACGCAGGATTTATTAAGGGGTACAAAATTCCGCACCCTCTTGGGCGCTACCGGTTCGGGTAAGACCTTTACCCTGGCTAATGTTATTGCCCAGCTTGATCTTCCTACCCTAGTCATCTCGCATAATAAAACCCTGGCAGCACAGCTCTACTCGGAATTTAAAGAATTCTTTCCCCATAATGCGGTAGAGTATTTTGTCAGCTACTACGATTATTACCAGCCGGAGGCTTATATTCCTTCCACCGATACTTACATTGAAAAAGACGCTTCGATTAATGACCGCTTGGATCGTCTGCGGCTTTGTGCTACTGCCAGCGTTATGTCGCGCCGCGATGTGATCGTGGTAGCTTCAGTTTCCTGTATCTATAACCTTGGGGCCCCTGAGGATTACCGGGAATCTCTGGTTTTTATCGCCAAAGGTCAGGACATTTCCCGTGATGCATTAATCCGCAAGTTCATTCAGATACAATACCAGAGGAATGATTATGAGTTTATCCGGGGGAGAATCAGAGTAAGGGGGGATGTGGTAGAGATTTTTCCTTCAGATAAAGAGAAGGCTTTGCGTATCAATTTTTCCGGGGATAATATTGATGGTATCTATGAAGTAGATCCGGTCTCGGCAAAAGTTTTAAATAGCCTGGACAAGGTAGCAGTCTATCCTGCCAAACATTTTTTAGTTTCCAAGGACAGGATCGATTCGGCAGTTAATTCTATTCAAGAGGAGCTTAAAAGACACTTAAAATTCCTGCACAGTAAAAATAAGCTCTTGGAGGCCCAGCGTTTGGAATCGCGCACTAACTATGACATGGAGATGCTTCGGGAAATCGGCTATTGCCATGGAATAGAGAACTATTCCCGGCATATCTCGGGCCGGCCGGCGGGATCCAGGCCGTACGCTATGATTGATTATTTCCAGGGTGATTTTTTAACGGTTATTGATGAGTCTCACGCTAGCGTTCCGCAGATCCGCGGGATGTACGAAGGGGACCGCGCCCGCAAAGAGATTCTGGTAGATTATGGTTTCCGGCTACCGTCCTGTTTGGATAACCGGCCCTTAAAATTTGAGGAATTCTATAATCTTATCAAAAGAACGGTTTTTGTTTCCGCTACTCCCGATGAATATGAGATCAAAGAAAGCCGGGGTGTTGTAATTGAACAAATTATCCGGCCTACTGGCCTACCGGACCCCGAGATTCTGGTGCGGCCGACCCAAGATCAGGTAGAAGACTTAATGCAGGAGATCAAGAAGCGCGCCCAGGAAAACGAGCGGGTCTTGGCCATCACCCTTACTAAAAGGATGGCGGAAGACCTGGCAGGCTATTTACAAGAGCAGGGATTAAAGGTAAAATACTTGCATTCGGATATTCAGACTATTGAACGTTCCAGAATCCTGCGCGAATTAAGAGAAAAGAAGTTTGACTGTCTGATCGGGATAAATCTTTTAAGAGAAGGATTAGACTTGCCGGAGGTATCTTTAGTGGCAATTCTGGATGCGGATAAAGAGGGTTTCTTGCGTTCTGCCACTTCTTTAATCCAGGTAGCCGGACGTGCCGCGCGCAATATTAACGGCCTGGTCATTATGTATGCCGACAGCATTACCGGCTCGATGCAGAAGGCGATTAGCGAAAGTGCTCGCCGAAGGAAAATTCAGCTGGAGTTTAACCGTAAAAATAATATCACTCCGCGCTCTATCCAAAAAGAAATCAAAGCCGGTATTGAGGGCTTACAGGAGGCCCTAGTATTTATCCAGAGTTTAACCGGGCAAGAGCGCGATGAATATGAGTTGAGTAAATATATCGCAGAGTTACAATATCAGATGGAGCTAGCGGCGCGTAACCTGCAGTTTGAAGAAGCTGCCCGGATCCGCGACGAACTGATTAAGCTAAAAGGAGTTAAGGGTGCTGTTAGCAGTTGATCTCGGTAACACCAATATTAATCTGGCGGTTTTTCAAAAGAACCGCCTGCTGCGCCGTTTTAGTATTATTACCAGTAGAGCATCTTACTATCCAGAGCTAAAAAAAATATTTAAATGTTATAAGATCAGGGATGCTATTATATCCAGCGTTGTACCTGGGTCTACTGCTATATTAAGGAAAGAGCTTGGCAGGTTGCTGGCGAAAAGGCCGCTGGTTACCGGCTCTAATATTAATATACCGATCATTAACCGTTACCGCCAGCCCCGCCAGGTTGGCCAGGACCGTTTAGTTAATGCTTATGCCGCAATCTGTCTTTACGGCGCACCGTCCATTGTGGTAGATTTTGGTACCGCAGTCACCTTTGATGTCATCTCCCGCAAAAGAGAATATTTAGGCGGCATGATTCTGCCGGGCCTCGGGCTATCTTTAGATGCCTTAGCCGCCAGAACCGCGTTGCTTCCCCGCGTAAAATTAAAAAAGCCGAAAGAATTTATCGGACGGGATACCGCTAGCAGTATGCTCAGCGGCCTGGTTTGGGGTTTTAGCGCCTTGACCTCAGGCCTAATCAGCAGTATCAAAAATAAAATCGGCCAAGACGCAGTAGTAATCCTTACCGGAGGGGATAGTGTTTTATTGGCGCGGTATATCAGAGAAAACTACTGCCTGGATACGGACTTAACCCTGAAGGGCTTAAACCTTATTTATAGCAGGAATTCCTTGACAAGAAGCAATATTTGACTTATACTTAAAGATAGAGTTAATTAAATAATGAGCGCAAAACCTGAAGGGTTTTGAAAGCCACGGAAAAGCCGAAAACGGCAAGTCGTGGCTTTTTCTTTGCAGCATTATTTAGGAGGAAAAAAGAATGACTACAGATACCTCCCAGGATAAAAGGATTTTCCAGCGTATCCCCTTAAAGATCGCGATGAGGTTTCTTAATACTATTACCAATAAGTGGAATTTAGTGCATACCGAAGATATCAGCGCCGGCGGTATTGGTCTGGTAAGCGACCGGGAAGTAGAGCCGCGTACACCTCTTGAGATGTGGCTGCCCATACCCAACAGAGGAGAATCGTATTATACTAAAGGCGAAGTAGCCTGGTCGCGCCAGGTTGAGCCGGATAAATACCGGGTAGGGGTGCGTTTAAACCAGATTGACCTGATGGGGATGTCGACTTTTATCCGAGGGTCAGAAGCCTCAGTTTAAAGAGCCCGCTGCTAGATTAATTTCTTAGAGATAAAAAAATACTTGACAAGATTTTTTTTTACATTATAATTAGCACTCTTATAGGGTGAGTGCTAATATATAAATAAGTAAAGATCCTTGCTCCTTTTAGTCGCAAGGATTTAATTCGCACAGATAACTTATATCGTACTTCGTACTCTGTAAGTTATGTGCTCATTAAAGGAGGTGTAGCAATGAAGATGCAACCATTAGGAGACCGTGTGGTAGTCCGGCCCTTAGAAGCCGAAGCCAAAACCAAAGGCGGGATTGTTTTACCTGATACTGCTAAGGAAAAACCCCAAGAGGGAGAAATCGTAGCTGTTGGCAAGGGCAAGATTCTTGACAGCGGTAGTATTCAACCCTTAGAAGTCAAGGTGGGAGATAAGGTATTATACGGAAAATATTCTGGTAATGAAATTACCACCAAAGAAGGCGAAGAATTATTGATCATGCGCGAAGAAGACATCTTGGCAATTATTAAGTAAAATAATAAGGAGGAAATTATGGCAAAGCAACTGTTATACAGTGACGAAGCGCGCCGTAAGATCTTAAGCGGCGTGGAGCAGCTTTCAGCTGCGGTTAAAGTAACCTTGGGCCCCAAAGGCCGCAATGTTGTAATCGATAAAAAATTCGGTTCGCCCACCATTACCAAAGACGGCGTTACCGTAGCCAAAGAGATTGACCTTGAGGATGCTTTTGAGAATATGGGCGCTCAGATGGTAAAAGAGGTTGCCGAGAAGACCTCGGATATTGCCGGTGACGGCACCACTACCGCCACTATCCTGGCTGAGGCGATTTACCGCGAGGGCCTAAAGAACGTTACTGCCGGAGCCAATCCCATGGCTTTAAAACGCGGGATTGAGAAGGCAGTAGATAAAGTAGTAGAGGAGTTAGGTAAACTCTCTACTCCTATTAAGGATAAAAAAGAAGTAGCCCAGGTCGCTTCAATTGCCGCTAATTCCGATACTACTATTGGCGAGCTGATTGCCGAGGCCATGGATAAAGTTGGTAAAGACGGCGTTATTACCGTAGAAGAGGCCAAGTCTACTGCCACCACTTTAGATGTAGTAGAGGGGATGCAGTTTGACCAGGGTTATCTTTCCCCTTATTTTGTCACCGATGCGGAGAGGATGGAGGTAATATTAGAAGATCCTTACATTCTAATTTATGAGAAAAAGATTGCTTCGATCAAGGATATTCTACCTCTCTTAGAGAAGATTGCCCGCGTCGGCAAGCCTCTTCTGATTATCGCTGAAGAGGTTGAAGGCGAGGCCTTGGCTACTTTAGTAGTCAATAAGATCCGCGGCACCTTTGTGGCTTGTGCAGTAAAGGCCCCGGGTTATGGCGACAGGCGTAAAGCTATGTTAGAGGATATCGCCATTCTTACCAGCGGCAAGGCCCTTACTGAGGATCTTGGTATTAAGTTGGAAAATGTTGATATTGAGGATTTAGGCCGTGCCAAGAGAGTCAAGGTTGACAAAGAAAATACTACTATTGTTGAAGGCGCAGGTAAGACCCAAGCCATCAACGGCCGGATTGCCCAAATCAAAAAGCAGGTTGAGGACACTGATTCCGATTACGACAAAGAGAAACTGCAGGAGCGCCTGGCCAAGCTTGCCGGGGGTGTGGCAGTAATCAATGTCGGTGCCGCTACTGAGACTGAAATGAAAGAAAAGAAGGCCAGGGTTGAGGATGCCCTGCATGCTACCCGCGCAGCTTCCCAGGAAGGTATTGTTCCTGGAGGCGGAGTGGCGTTTATTCGTACCATGGCCAGTTTAGATAAGATCAAAGCAGACGGCGATGAAAAGATTGGCGTTAATATCATCAGGAGAGCAATCGAAGAGCCCTTAAGGCAGATTGTGGAGAATGCCGGTCTGGAAGGTTCAGTGATTGTGCAGCGCATAAAACAGGAGAAGACCAATGTGGGTTATGATGTCAACCAGGATGCCTATGTTGATATGATTGAGGCAGGCGTGATTGATCCCACTAAGGTTACCCGTTCTGCTTTACAGAATGCCGCTAGTATCGCAGCACTGCTGTTGACTACTGAAGCGCTTATTGTGGATAAACCTGAGAAGGAAGCTTCGATGCCACCAATGCCACCGGGTGGCGGAATGGGTGGTATGGGCGGGATGTATTAAGCCTAAAAGAAAAGGGTTGTTTTGTAAAAAGGCGCAGGGCTAGTTAGCTTTGCGCCTTTTTTTAAAATAATCATTGACAATTCATCCATCCTGGTGTAAAATTCATCAATCATTTCTCAATATACCCCCACAGTAGGCATTTTTAATTGTAACTCATTGAAAAATAATAAGTTATAAAGGAGCAGCAAAATGGCAGAGTGGATAGGCATAGACAGGCGGGCCCGCCGTTGTTACGGCTTTGACGAAGTGGCATTAGTGCCGGGAGCGCAAACCATCAACCCTAATGAAGTAGATACCAAATTTAAGATTAACGGTAAGAAATTTAAGATTCCGATCTTAGCCGCAGCCATGGACGGGGTAGTAGATGTAAAATTTGCGGTAGAGATGTCTCGGCTCGGCGGTATCGCGGTCTTAAACCTTGACGGGGTGCAGACCCGCTATGAAGACCCCGACGATGTTTTGGAACAGATTGCCAAGGCCACCCCACAGAAAGCCACCGAATTAATCCAATCCGTATATACCACCCCCATTAAAGAAAAGTTAATTTCTAAAAGAATCAGTGAAATCAAAAGGAAAAAAGGTACGGCAGTAGTCAGCTGTATTCCTTCCCATGCCGAAAGGTTTGCCAGGCTTGCTATTGCCTCTGGTGTGGATATCTTTATCGTGCAGTCTACCGTTACCACTACCAAGCACGTCTCTAAAGCATACAAGAGTTTAGACCTTTATAAATTCTGTAAATCAGTCAAGGTCCCGGTAATCCTGGGCAATTGTGTTACCTATGAGACTACAGTGGAATTGATGAAGACCGGAGCTGCCGGATTATTAATCGGTATTGGACCGGGTGCTGCCTGCACTACCCGCGGGGTTTTGGGGATAGGCGTGCCGCAGGTTACCGCTACCGTGGATGCGGCTACTGCCCGAGATTTCCATTACAAGAGAACTGGTAAATATGTCCCGATTATTACTGACGGCGGGATGAACCGCGGCGGTGATATCTGCAAGGCCTTTGCCTGCGGCGCGGATGCGGTGATGATCGGCTCCAGTTTTGCCCGCGCCAAAGAAGCTCCGGGCAGAGGCTATCACTGGGGCATGGCAACCTCGCACGTTAACCTCCCGCGCGGTACGCGTATTTATGTTGGGACTACAGGCTCCTTAAAAGAAATCCTCTTTGGCCCGGCCAGGGTCGATGACGGCTCGCAAAACCTGATGGGTGCATTAAAGACCTCGATGGGGTCTTTGGGTGCCTCCAATTTAAAAGAGATGCAGGACGTAGAGATTATTATCGCTCCTTCCATACAAACCGAAGGCAAGATCTTTCAGATCAGCCAGGGGATAGGGATGGGAAAATGACCCGGCAAACTATTTTAATTTTAGATTTCGGTTCGCAATATACCCAGTTGATTGCCAGGCGAGTGCGTGAAAATAAGGTTTTTTCCCGGATCATACCTTACAATACCACGGCCAAGGAAATTGCCGCTATGGCGCCTAAGGGAATTATACTATCCGGAGGGCCGGCCTCGGTACTAGATAAAAAGAGCCCGCATCCGGATAAAGGAATATTTAAATTAGGTGTTCCGGTTTTGGGGATCTGTTACGGCATGCAACTAGTCGCCGAGATGCTCGGGGGCAAGGTCAAACATACTACCGGCCGCGAATACGGCAAAACCGAACTCTTTATTGATAATAACCGCGATCTTTTCAGCCACATGCCGGGTAATTTTACCTGCTGGGCCAGTCATGGCGACTATCTTAAGAAGCTCCCTCCGGGCTTCAAGGTCATTGCCCATACTGCTAATGCCCCGATTGCCGCGATTGCTCATACATCTAGAAAAATTTTCGGGGTGCAATTTCACCCTGAGGTAACCCATACTGAAAAAGGCACACAGATTATCGGCAATTTCCTTTTTAAAATTTGCGGGTGCCTCGGACGCTGGACCACTGCATCTTTTATCAAGGACAGTATTGAAAATATTAAGAAGACTGTGGGTAAAGATAAAGTAGTATTGGGCTTAAGCGGGGGGGTAGATTCGGCAGTAACCGCAATATTATTACATCGGGCGATCGGCCGGAATTCGCGCTGCATCTTTATTGATAACGGACTGCTCAGGAAAGATGAGCCGCAGCAGATCCGTAAGGTTTTTCAGGAAATGTTTCATCTGAATTTAGGCTGCGTGGATAGAGGCAAGCGTTTCTTGACGCGCCTTAAGGATGTGACTGATCCTGAGGCCAAAAGAAAAATTATCGGCGAGGAATTCGTGAAGGTTTTTGAGGAGGAGGCAGCTAAAACTAAAGGGGTAAAATTTTTAGCCCAAGGCACGCTTTACCCTGATGTGATTGAATCTACCTCAATAAGCGGTGCGCCGTCCAGCCGTATTAAAACCCATCATAATGTCGGCGGCCTGCCGCAGCACATGAAACTTAAACTTATTGAGCCATTAAGGGATTTATTCAAAGATGAGGTCAGGCAAATCGGCAAGGATTTAGGCCTGCCGGATAGTGTTACCTATCGTCAGCCTTTCCCCGGGCCGGGTTTAGCTATCCGCATCATTGGTGAAGTCACTACGGAAGGTCTAAATTTATTGCGCGAAGTTGATCAGCGCGTGCTGGAGGAGATTCGCAGCGCCGGGCTCTACGAACAGGTCTGGCAGTCTTTTGCCATATTCCTGCCTATTAAAAGCGTAGGGGTGATGGGCGATAAGCGCACCTACGAGAATGTGGTGGCACTGCGTTGTGTTATCAGTCTTGACGGCATGACCGCAGACTGGGTAAAACTTCCCTATGAAGTACTGGAAAAAATTTCCAACCGTATTATCAATCATGTCAAAGGCGTCAACCGCGTAGTTTACGATATCTCTTCCAAGCCCCCCTCCACTATAGAGTGGGAATAGCTTTTAGTTTTTCAAGATGCCGCGTTCGGAATTTATCCACCTGCATTTACATACCCAATACAGCCTTTTAGACGGCGCCTGCCGCATCCCCGAGCTCTTGGCCCTGGCCAATCAGTATAAGATGGAGAGCCTGGCTATTACCGACCACGGCAACATGTTCGGGGCGATCGAATTTTATCTGGCGGCTCAGAAGGCCGGGATCAAACCTATTATCGGCTGCGAGGCCTATATCGCGCCGGGGAGCCGTCTTGAAAAAGGCTCCAGCGGTATTGACGAAGTTTCCTACCACCTCATCCTCTTGGCTAAAGATGAGACCGGTTATCAGAACCTCATGAAACTGGTTTCTATCGGGTACCTAGAAGGTTTTTATTACCGTCCCCGCATTGATAAAGAATCTCTTGCCAAGTACCACCAAGGCCTGATCGGCTTAAGCTCCTGCCTTAAGGGCGAGATCCCGTCGTTGATACAACAGCGCCGTTTTAATGACGCCTTAAAGATAACCGATGATTACCTGCAGATTTTAGGCAAGGATAATTTTTACCTGGAGCTGCAGGAAAACCGCATCCCCGAGCAGCGCTTGGTTAATGAAGGCCTGATTAAAATATCCAAAGAATTGGGTATTTCTCTGGTGGCAACTAACGACGTACATTACCTCAATAAAGAACATGCCAAGAGCCACGAGGCGCTTTTGTGCATTCAGACCCAGACTACCTTGGATGATCCCAACCGGATGCGCTTTCAAACTGACGAATTCTATTTTAAATCGCCGCAGGAGATGCGGGAAAATTTTAAGGATGTGCCTGAGGCTATTACTAATAGTTTAGAGATCGCCGGGCGCTGTAACTTAGAGTTGGATTTTACCCGTCTGCACTTACCGCGCTATGAACCGCCGACCAATAAAAACAAAGAGGAATTTTTAAAGGAGCTCTGCGGCTTAGGGTTAAAGAACAGGTTTAAGCAAACGGACTCTGTCATCCAGGAGCGCCTGGAGCATGAATTAAAAATTATTAAGGATATGGGTTTTACCAGCTACTTCCTGATTGTCTGGGACTTTATTCATCACGCCAAGAGCCAGGGGATAGCGGTAGGCCCGGGCCGGGGGAGCGCTGCCGGAAGTATTGTAAGCTATCTCTTGGGTATTACCGACATCAACCCCTTAACATACGGGCTCCTTTTTGAAAGATTTTTAAACCCCGAACGTATCGGGCTGCCGGATATTGATATTGATTTTTGTTACGAGCGCCGGCAGGAGGTTATTGATTACGTTACTAAGAAATACGGCCGTGAAAACGTCGCCCAGATTATTACCTTTGGGACGATGCAGGCCCGCGCGGTAGTTCGCGATGTAGGCCGGGTGATGGGGATAAGCTATGCCGACGTGGATAGGATAGCCAAGATGATCCCACCAGATCCCAACCTGACCTTAAAAGACGCCCTGGAGAGCGAGGCCGAACTTAAGAATCTTTACAAGAACGATCCTAAAATTACCCAGCTTATTGATACTGCGCTTTCCCTGGAAGGCTTAAACCGCCATGCCTCAGTGCACGCTGCCGGGGTAGTGATTGCGGATAGGCCCTTGGATAATTACATGCCGCTTTTTAAAACTCAGGATGATCAGATTACTACCGGCTTCAGCATGGGGGCGCTGGAAAAAATCGGATTGTTAAAAGTGGACTTCCTGGGTTTGCGTACCCTGACCGTAATTGAACAAACCGTTAAAATTATCAAGGAAACTCAAGGCAGGGATATCGATATTGAAGGCCTGACCCTCGAGGATTCTAAGACTTATCAGCTGCTATCTTCTGCTCAGACAGCCGGGGTATTTCAGATAGAAAGTTCCGGGATGCGGGACCTCCTGCGTAAGCTTGAGCCGGAACGCTTCGAAGATTTAATCGCGCTTTTGGCGCTTTACCGCCCCGGCCCCATGGGTTCAGGGATGCTCGATGATTTTATCCAGCGTAAACATCACCGCACCCCCATTAAATACGATCACAATAAGCTGGAGGGCATCCTTAAGGAAACCTACGGGATTATGGTTTATCAGGAACAGATCATGCAGGCAGCCAATCTTATGGCGGGTTTTAGCATGGCGGAAGCGGATTTGCTGCGCCGGGCGATGAGCAAGAAGATCCCTGAGGTAATGGAAAAACAGCGTTATAAATTTATCCTGGGCTGCGTCAAAAATGATATTAAGGAATCCGTAGCCAGCAAGGTTTTTGACCTGATTGAATATTTTTCAGGTTACGGCTTTAATAAATCCCATAGTGCTGCCTACGCCCTGATTTCTTACCGTACCGCTTATCTTAAGGCCAATTTTCCGGTAGAGTTTATGACCGCGCTTTTGACTTCCGAGCGCGACAATACTGATAAGATTGTAGAATACGTTAATGAGGCTGGGCGGATGGGATTAGCAGTCCTGCCTGCGGATATCAATGAAAGCAGCGGTTTCTTTAGGGTGGTGGACCAAAAAACGATCAGCTTTGGCCTTTTGGCAGTAAAAAATGTAGGCCATGGAGCGGTAGAATCCATTATCAGGGCCAGGGAAGCAGGTGATTTTAAGTCTCTGGAAGATTTAACCCAGCGCGCGGACTTAAGGCTGGTTAACCGCAAGGTCTTAGAGAGCCTGATAAAATGCGGGGCGATGGACAGGTTTGGGATTCCGCGGGCCCAGATGTTTGTCAGCCTAGAGAAACTATTAGAATTTTCTTCTAAGTCCCAACGCGATAAAGAAAAAGGGCAGTTATCATTTTTCGACCAGGGACCAAAACAGAACGGGTTTAAGGAAGTTTTAAAATTACCGCAAGTGAAGGAATGGCCGGAGCCGCAGCTCTTGGCTTTTGAAAAGGAGATGCTCGGTTTTTATGTCAGCGGCCACCCTTTAGCGCGTTACGCGGCTCAGATCAAACGCTTCTCTTCAGTTTCTACCTCTAATCTTAAGTCCTGCGGTGACGGAGATGAAATTAAAACCGTAGGGCTGATTTCTAAAATCAAGCATACGATCACTCGTGCCAAACAGGAAAAGATGGCAATTATAAAATTAGAAGATTTAGAAGGAGCGGTGGAGGTTTTGGTTTTTCCGCAGGCTTTTCAGAAAACATACCAGTACCTGCAACCTAACAACGTAGTGATGGTCAGGGGCAGGCTCAATCTGCGCGAGGAAGCCCCCAAAATTATCGCTAATGACTTATTTCCTATCGATGAAGTCTATAAACTTATTACCGGCATGAATATTAACCTTTCCGGGATAAGGGAGAACCTTTTTGAAAGCCTCAAAACTCTGCTTGCTTCTTCGCCGGGTAAAATCCCGGTCTATTTGCGCCTGGATACTCCGGCAAAATCCCGGGTTCATCTGGTGGTAGGAGAAGGCTTATTTGTGGACCCTTCGGAAAAACTAACTCAGGATATCGCTAGTCTCTTAGGCGAAGAGCGGCTGTCTTTAGTACTATAAATTAATGAACCTGTCGACTTTCTCGCAAAGATGATTTCAGGTTTTTGCTTCGCGCACTGGATTTTTACGCCGTGCACTATATTTGATTTTATGCTTTCGTCTTGCGGCGCTGTAAATTTTCACCGTGTGCTGCGGTTTACGGCTTGCTTCCGTAAAGGCTATCGCGGGTCAGATATACTCCCGCGCGCCGTAATCCCTTGTACACTTTTGCTGAAAATTTACTAATGCGCCTCCAGCGAAAGGCATAAAATCTTTATCAAAATAAAGTTATCTTTAGCGGGATGGCTTGGATTTGTTTTAAGCAGCATGTAGTTTGTGCGAGCGGCCAGGGTTCACCTACTATAATGATATATCAGTGAGAGCGAGCAGAAACTCCAAGCGAGATTTTTCTCGGTGGGAAAAATCGAGCGGTGCTGCGAGAAACAAACCAAGACAAAGCCCGCTAAAGTTTTCTTGACATTGTAAGCTTTTGATGCTACTATACTTAGAAATAGGAGGTGTGCAATGACCAAGAAAGATATAATCTTGAGGGTCTCTGATGAAACTAAGCTTAAGCAGATAGATGTTAAAAGAGTAGTGCAGAAGACTTTTGATTGCATTATAGAGTCGCTGGCAAGAGGCGAGAAGATTGAACTGCGTAACTTCGGCGTCTTTAAGATCAAGCAGAGGAAGAGCCGCACCGGACGAAACCCTCGCACCGGTCAAGTCGTTCCTGTCCCGCCCCGCAAAGTTGTGGTCTTTAAGCCCGGCTTAGAGATGAAGCAAAAAATAAAATAGCCAACCGCATCTGATTATTCTATAAAGAGTTCTAAATATTTAATGTTTAAGCGCATCCCCGGCACGAAAGATATCCTGCCCGATGAAATCGGGCGTTGGCACAAAATAGAGGAAGAGGCGCGTTCTATTTTCTCTCTTTATAACTACGCTGAAGTCCGCCCGCCGATTATCGAAGACATCGCTTTATTCAATCGCTCTCTGGGGGCATCTACTGAAATTGTCCAGAAGCAGATGTTTGTGATTAAAAACGCCTCGGATACCTACGTGCTTCGTCCGGAAGGCACGGCTTCGGTCGCGCGTGCCTACCTGGAAAATAATCTTGATAAAAATCAGGGTTTGGCAAAATTTTATTACCTGGGGCCGATGTTTAGGCTGGAGAGGCCGCAAAAAGGCCGGCTCAGGCAATTTCACCATATCGGCTGCGAAGTAATAGGTTCCAGCAGCCCATTAGTGGACATTGAAGTTATTTCTTTGGCGGATAAACTTTTAAGGGTTTTTGGGATTGAAGGTTACCGCACTCAGATTAATAGTTTAGGCTGCCCTAAAGATAAACAAGCTTTCACCGGGCTTTTGACTGAGGCCCTTAAGCCAAAACTTTCAAAACTTTGTGCGGACTGCCAGGAAAGGTTCAAACGCAATATCCTGCGCATATTAGATTGTAAAAACGAATCTTGCCGCAAAGAAGTGGCCGGCCTTAACATTAAAGACAGCTATCTTTGTCAAGATTGCAAGGATCATGCCAATAAAGTAACAGCGGGCCTGGATGCTTTAGGAGTAAAATTCGAAGTGAACCCATACCTGGTGCGCGGCCTGGATTATTATACCCGCACCGTATTTGAAATTAAACATGAGGCCCTGGGTGCGCAGGACGCTATCGGGGCAGGAGGAAGATACGATAGCCTGATAAAAGAATTAGGCGGACCGGATTGCGGCTCTATGGGTTTTGCCTTCGGCATGGAAAGATTGCTATTGGTGTCAAAGTGTCAGGGTGCCCAAGCGTCAGGCAAAGAGTTGATTTATTTGATTACTCTCGGTGAGTCTGCCCAAAAAGAGGGTTTGAAGATATTGAATAGCTTGCGGGAGTCCGGGATAAGATGCGATACTGATTACGAAGGCAAATCTTTAAAAGGGGCGCTGCGCCAGGCGAATGATGCCGGGGCAGGATTTGTTTTAATCTTAGGTGACGATGAGTTAAAAAAACGAGTTATTACTTTAAAGGATATGCAGCAGGGCCTGCAGCAGGAAATAGCCTTGGATAACCTCACGGCTGAACTTAAGAAAAAGGTAGGTAATTAAAATGTTGCGTACGCATACTTGCGGAGAGCTCGGCAGTAAGGATACTGGCAAAAAAGTAGTGCTTTGCGGCTGGGTAGCCAACCGCAGGGACCACGGAAAACTTATTTTTATTGATATCCGCGATAGGTTCGGTATCACGCAAGTGGTATTTATTCCAAATGATTCGCCTCAGGCGCATCAGAATGCCCAGGAGCTAAGAGCCGAATTTGTGATTCGCCTTAAGGGCAAGGTTAACCCCCGGCCCAAAGGGACGATTAACGATAAAATCCCTACCGGAGCAGTAGAAGTCCTGGCCCAGGAGCTGGAGATTCTTAACCCCAGCCTTACCCCTCCCTTTGAAATTCTAGACGAGCTTGATATTACCGAGGAGATGCGGCTTAAGTACCGCTATCTGGATTTAAGAAGAAAAAAAGTACTGGATAATTTTTTACTGCGCCATAAGCTTTACGCCATTATCAATAATTTTATGCCGCAGCGGGGATTTATTTCCTGCGAAACCCCGATACTTACTAAGTCTACTCCTGAGGGTGCGCGCGATTACCTGGTGCCCTCCAGGCTTAATCCCGGGCAGTTTTACGCCTTGCCGCAATCGCCGCAGCTATTTAAACAAATCCTGATGGTAGCGGGCATCGACCGTTATTACCAGATTGCCAAGTGTTTTCGCGACGAAGACTTGCGCGCGGACCGCCAACCGGAATTTACCCAACTGGACCTTGAAATGTCATTTTTGGACGAAGAGGATGTTTTTGTCTTAATTGAGGAAATGATGCAGTTAATATTCAAAGAGCTCAAAAACATAGAACTAAAAATCCCTTTTGAGCGCATCGCTTACGATGAGGCAATGCGTAAATACTCAAGCGATAAACCGGATTTACGCCAAGAAAATAACTGCGAGTTTGCCTTTGCCTGGATTAAGGATTTCCCGCTTTTTAAGTATAACCAAGAGGAGAAGCGCTGGGAGAGCGAGCACCATCCTTTTACTGCGCCGGCCGATCCAGATATGGATAATCTGGAGAAAAATCCGGATAAGGTAAAATCGCGCTCCTATGACCTAGTTTTAAACGGGGTAGAGTTAGGCTCCGGATCTATCAGGATCCATAACCAGAAACTGCAGCAGCGTATCTTTAATATTATCGGTATCAACGAAAAGGAAGCTGGTGAGCGCTTCGGATTTTTACTGGAGGCTTTTCAATTCGGGGCGCCCCCGCACGGCGGCTTTGCCTTCGGGATTGACCGGCTTCTGGCGATTATAGCGCAGGAGGCGAGCATCCGCGAGGTGATCGCTTTCCCCAAAAATCAAAAGGCCGCATGCCCCTTAACGAGCGCGCCTTCGGATGTCGAAGAAAAACAATTAAAGGAATTAAACTTAACCATTAAAAAAGGGAGGAGTGAAAAATGAGAAAAACCAGACTTTTAGGCTTAGCAGCCCTGTCTTTTGTTTTTATTCTTTCAGGTTGTGCTGCCAGGACCTATCAGGCAACCCGGGACAGGCTCGACCAGGATTTAAGCACCGGCAATCGCGGATACCTTATGGGTAAGGCTCCGGCGTCTGAGCAGGCAGTGACGCATAAGAGCACCCGCGATGTACGGGTGGTAGAGATCGAGTTAGGTTTTCCTTCTAAGGTTAAGAAGGCTAAAACGGCAGAATCATCGATGGATCAATCCGCAATGACCGAAGCTACGGCTCCGGTTGAAACCCCCGTTGCTATGCAGCAGTACACGGTAGGCAAAAGCGATACCCTGCAGAAGATCTCTAAGAAATTCTATGGTACCACTAAAAAATGGTATAAGATTTACCAGGCGAATAAAGATGTTTTAAAGGGGCCGGACAAAATTTATCCTGGCCAAGTAATCAATATTCCTTTGGAATCCGAAGCGCAAACCGTACCCAGCGAGTCTTTAAAATAATCCAGCCAGCCTTAAACGCCCCTTGCTATTTTAAAAATGGCAAGGGGCGATTCTAGTCATTATTTATTTCTGATGGAAAAAAATATCGCCATTAGTAACCAGCAGGAACTGCAGGTCCTTTTCGGCCCCCATGACGAAAATTTAAAGAATATTGAAAAGGAGTTTAAGGTTAAGGTGAAGCTTCGAGGTGAACAGCTCCATTTAAGCGGCACGGCCGCAAATATCAAAAAGGCCGGCGGCCTGATCCAAGAGATACTCTTTGGTATCCGTCAGGGAGAGGGCGATTTAAGCAGGGCTGATTTTTCTTATCGCGTACGTAATTTTAAAGATACACAGAATAAAAGCATCAGTATCCCTGATTTAGAAAAGATCTCTTTACCCAAAAGCCGTTCTGCCGGCCAGCGCGTAATCGGCCCTAAGACTAAAGGCCAACGTGAATACGTGGAGGCAATCAAGAAACATGATATTGTTTTTGGCATCGGCCCTGCCGGAACCGGTAAAACCTATCTTGCTATGGCCTGCGCGGTAGAAGAGCTAAAGAAGCAACAGGTGCGCCGGATTATTTTAACCCGCCCTGCGATTGAAGCCGGGGAATCATTAGGGTTTTTACCCGGTGACATGTATGAAAAAATCTCACCGTATTTAAGGCCGCTCTACGATGCGCTCTATGATATGATGGATGCCGATACCATTGAGAGGTATCTTGCCAGCGGTATTATCGAGGTGGCACCTCTTGCCTATATGCGCGGCAGGACCTTAAATGATGCTTTTATTATACTGGACGAGGCCCAGAACTCTACCGACGACCAGATGAAGATGTTTTTAACCCGTCTGGGGTTTGATTCTAAGGCGGTTATTACCGGCGATATCACCCAGAGCGACCTTCCTGAAGGTAAGCCGATTGGCCTCCTGGATGCAAAGGAGATACTGGAAGGCATTGAAGGGATACAGTTCATACAACTTACCGGCGCAGATGTAGTCCGCCACGCCCTGGTGCAGCGTATTATCGAAGCTTATGAAAAGAATAATCGTAATAAAAAATAATCTGAAGTTATTGCTGGGGATAGCATCTCTTTTTATTTTAAGCTATATCTTGCAGATTAATCTTACAGTGCCTTTATTTTTAGCTTTACTGGCAGCGTATTTTATGTTTTTACTGCCTATCCCCCAAGAAAAGGGCCGCAATCTTTTAAACCTTACGTTATTATTCGTTATCATTTTCGTCACCAGCTATTTTTTAATTAGAAACGGCCGGTCAATCTACTATATACCGTTTTCCTTGATACCGATGCTGGCAACGCTTTTATTTAGCGACTTGAGGATTTCTCTACTTCTTACCGTTGCCTCGGCAGTTTCGGTGAGTTCTATTGCCGGGATGCATTATTATCTGGCGATCTTATTTTTAATCAGCGGGTTAGTAGCTAGCATTTTTGCGTTGGGATCCCGCAGGCGTATAGTGATTATACGGGCAGGTTTTATCACCGGCCTGGCGCAGGCACTGGTACTTTTTTTAGTTGACCGCTTTCTGCCCGCTGAACCGGCCAAGTACCTGATTTTACTGATTAACGGCGTTGTTTCAAGCATCCTGGTCTTGGGAGTGTTGCCGGTTTTTGAATATCTTTTTCGCACCCCTACTGATATTAGCTTGCTGGAGCTGGCGGATTTTGACCAGCCGCTTTTAAAACGTATGATTATGGAGGCGCCGGGGACCTATCATCACAGCCTGGTAGTGGGAAATCTTTCCGAGGCGGCCTGCCAGGCTATCGGGGCGCATGCGCTATTGGCGCGTATCGGCGCTTATTATCACGATATCGGTAAGCTCCATAAGCCGAATTATTTTAACGAAAACCAGGCTCTCCCGGACAATAAACATGAAAGCCTCACCCCCACCATGAGCAAGATGGTGATTATGAATCATGTTAAGGAAGGGGAGGAGTTGGCAAAAAGATACAAGCTTAATTCGCGCTTGGTAGATTTTATCTGTCAGCATCACGGCACAAGCCTGGTATATTTTTTCTACCGCCGGGCGTTGGAAAACATAGAAGATGAGGGAAAAGTCCAGGAAGAGGGCTTCCGTTACCCCGGGCCTAAGCCCGCTACTAAAGAGACCGCGGTAGTGCTTCTGGCGGATTCGGTAGAGGCAGCGATGCGTTCCTTAAAAGACCCTGGCCCTGCCAAGATCGAAGAACTGGTGCATAAAATCATCAATAATAAGTTTATCGACGGGCAATTAGATTCCTGCGACCTGACCTTACGAGACCTAGAGAAGATTTCCGCGGTTTTTGTGCGTATCCTAAGCGGTATATACCATAGCCGTGTAACCTATCCTGAGAAGCCTTAAGTCAAACCGTTTTTTCCTGTAGAATAATGAATATCGTTATTAAAAATTTTCAGCAAAGGATGCCGATTAGGGCGGCGCGGATTAAAGAAATTGTCCGCCTGGTCTTGCGTGAAGAAAAAGCAGAATCCCAGGGAGAAATTACCTTTTGTTTTGTTAATGCCTGCGCTATCCGGGAAATAAATCTTAATTATCTCGGACGCAACCTTGCGACTGACGTCATTGCTTTTAATCTCGGGCCCGCCGAAGCCCCAAGAGCTAATTTTATTACTGCCGATATCTTGATTTCTACCGATGCCGCCTGTTCTAACTCCCGGATTTTTAAAACCTCACCGCGGCAGGAGCTTTTTCTTTATATTATCCACGGCCTGTTGCATATTGTAGGTTATAATGATGAAAATAAAAATGACCGGGCCTTAATGCAGCAAAGACAGGAGAGACTGCTTTTTAAATGCCTATCCAAAAAAGCGAAGCGATAGTATTGAGTCGTTATAATTTCCGCGAGACTTCCCTGATTGCCAATTTCTACACCCGGGATTTCGGTAAAATCGGCGGAATCTTGAAGGGTATCCGCACAGATCCGGAAAAATTTGCCAGCAACTTAGAGTTATTCTCTTATAACGAACTTATTTTTTATAAAAACCATTCTTCAGCGCTGCATCTGGTTTCACAGTGCGATTTAAGGAAAAGCTTTAATAATATCCGTAGCAATATCGATAAAATCACGGCAGCGGGATTGATGATGGAATTAACAAGCGCGATTATGCCCGAGGAAGATAAGAATGAAGAGGTTTTTAATCTCGTCCTGGATTGCCTGGGAGAGCTGGAGATTAACAGCAGCCCGGAAAAAATCATGACCATCTTTAAAATTAAGATGCTGGCGCTATCAGGATTTAAGCCGCATTTTGATTCCTGTGTTTGCTGCGGCCAGAGAATCGAGAATGCTCAGTCTAAGTTCAGTTTAAGCCTGGGGGGCCTGCTCTGTAGCAGCTGCTCTTTAAAAGATATCAAGGCCAGAAGCATCTTTCGCGGCACGGTCGCTTCGATACTCTATATTGAAAGGAATGATTTAAAGTCCAATCTTAATTTAGGAATGAACCCCCAGATTAAAAAAGAGCTCGGCGTTATCCTGAATGCATTTTTAGAGTTTCATTTGGGCAAGCAGCTTAAGTCCCAGCAGCTTTTAAATAAAATTGGGCCGCAACTAGAAGATTTAGCGCGAGCCGAGAAAATCGCACTGTCTATAGGGAGGTCTAAATGAAGATCGTAATTGTAGGTCCGGGAGCAATGGGTTGCCTCCTGGCGGGGTTTTTAGCTAAACTTTACAGCTCAAGCGGTAAGCCCGAAGATAAGCTATGGTTGTTAGAGAAAGATAGCGAGCGCGCCAGGAAATTGAGTGAGCAGGGTATTTTGGTAGAAGGCATATCCGGTAATTGGCAGTCTAGGGTTAAGATTACCGCAGACCCCAAGGAAATCGGCCGGGCGGATTTATTAATTATTTGCGTAAAATCATATCATACCCGGGACGCTATTACCCAAGCCAAAATATTAGTAGATGAAAATAGCCGGGTGCTTACCCTGCAGAACGGCCTGGGTAATATTGAAATTATCAGCGAAGTGGTAGGCCAGGATAAGGTCATCGGCGGGGTGACCAGCCAGGGTGCTACACTCCTTGAGGCTGGCCGCATCCGTCACGCCGGAAAGGGCGAGACCATTATCGGCAGGCTCGACGGTAAAATACCGGTAGAGCTTAGGGCTATCCGGGAAATTTTTAATAAGGCGGGCCTGGAGACCCGTATTTCGCGCGACATCAAGGGCCTCTTGTGGTCCAAGCTCATTATCAATGTCGGCATTAACGCTCTTACTGCCATTACCCGCTTGAATAATGGCCGGCTCCTGGAATTTGAGACTACCCGCAGGATTATGCGGGAGGCGGTCACCGAAGCCATCCGGGTAGCCAAAAGAAAACGCATTAAGTTTCTCTATGATGATCCGCTGGCCAAGGTAGAGGCGGTCTGCGAGGCTACCGCTGATAATATTTCTTCCATGCTGCAGGATATCCTGAAGAAAAAACGCACTGAAATTGATTTTATTAACGGCGTGATTGTACGGCAAGCCCAGGAGCTGGGGATTCTAGTCCCGGTAAATTCAGTTTTGGTAGACCTGGTTAAGACCATCGAACAAATTAAATAAGACACCGGCGGCATGAAAATAAAAAAAGCAATTCTTTTTTTAGGATTAGGTATTATTTTATTAGCCGGCTGCGGCAGGCCCGCGCTTTATAAGGATACCCAAATAATGATGGGTACTACCGTAGAGGTAGTCTCGCCCACCCCTGAGGCGGCAAAAATCGCCTTTGCCGAAATTAGAAGAATTGAAGGGCTGCTCAGTATTTATAAGGATGACAGCGAAGTTACGCTCTTAAACCGCAAGGGAGAATTGCGGGTGAGTGCGGAAACTTTTTATGTGCTTAAAAAGGCGGTAGAATTCTGGCAGTCTAGCAACGGCGCCTTTGATATTACCATAGCGCCGTTAATGGACCTCTGGGGTTTTAGCAGTAAATCCTACCGCCTGCCATCTCAGGCCGAAATCCGTAAAACTTTAGAATATGTGGGCTCGGATAAAATTATCTTTAATGATAAAAATAATGTGGTAAAATTTAAAGTCTTAGGCACCCGGATAGACTTAGGCGCGATCGCTAAGGGTTTTGCCGTAGATTGCGCCGTAAAAAAATTAAAAGAACAGGGGATTACCAGCTGCCTGATTAACGCTGGCGGCGATATCTACTGTTTGGGAGATAAATCCGGACGGCCTTGGAAAATCGCCATACAAGATCCCCGGCAGTCAGGTTTTTTAGGTTACCTAAAATTAAAAGACCGGGCAGTGGCTACTTCGGGAAATTACCGGCAGTTTTTTACCAAGGGCGACAAAAGATACGCGCATATCTTAGATCCTAAGAGCGGCTATCCGGCAGAGTCCCGCGTAAGCTCGGTAAGCGTCTTAGCCCCGGATTGCCTTACTGCTGATGCCGTAGCTACCGCGGCATATGTTCTAGGCAAGAATCAAGCCTTAAAGTTTACAGCCAAGTTTAAAGGGGTCGAATTAACTGCTGTCACGGCTATCGATAAATAAAATGTTGAGCAATAACAACCAGATGTTTGTTTATTTTTCCCAGCTGATGGAACTTCCGGTATTTGATCTAAATGACCGGCAGGCCGGTAAGGTCTACGATATCGTGGTGCGGCCTACCGCAGTTTACCCTCAGTCTTACGCCCTGATTATCCGTCGGGGATTCCCCAACCGCCAATACGCGCTGGTGAAATGGACCGACGTTTCCGGATTATATAAAAATGAAGTCCGCTTAGGTATCGATTCCGCTAACCTGGTATTTGCCGAAAGGCACAATAGTAAAGAAGAACTTACCCTGCGCCGCGATATACTAGACCAGCAGGTGGTAGATACCTCTAATCATAAAGTTATTCGGGTTAATGATATCCATCTTTTAACGGTAGAAACTTCCTTAATGCTCGCCCATGTTGATATTAGCCTGCGGGGGCTCTTAAGACGGCTCGGCTTTGAAAAAATAATTGATATCCTGGTAGGCCTTTTTAATCGTCAGGCCGCTTATCTTAAGAACGAAAACCTCATTTCCTGGAAGCATATCCAGCCCCTTTCCATAAACCCCGTGAGCATGACTATTAAACTTAATGTCCCGCACAAACAACTGCTTAATATACCTGCGGCGGATTTAGGGGAAATATTCCTGGATTTGACCTTGCAGCACCAGATCGCGCTTTTTAAATCCCTGGATATCTCAACCCGCGCCAAGATTTTTATGAATGTAAGTTTTAAAACCCAGAAATCCTGGGTGGAAGAACTGGATCTCAAAGAAGTTACGGAGCTGCTTAGTTATATCCCTTCGGATGAAGCCACGGACTTTTTAGAAAAGCTTCCCCGTGAAAAAACCGACGAGCTTTTAAATCTGATGGAGAGCAAAAACGCCCGCAAGCTTTCGCAGCTATTGGGCTATTCCAGCGATTCCGCGGGAGGCCTGATGACTACTGAGTACATGTCCTTTACACAGAATATCGCAGTGGGGGATATCCTGAACCAGATTAGAGAGCGCTCTTTTAAGGCTGAGCCGGCGCAGTTTGTCTATATTGTAGATGATAGTCACCGTTTGATCGGCTCTACTAATCTGCGGCGCCTGCTTATGGCTAACCCTCTTGAACCGGCAGCCAAAATAATGTTTCCCCGCACTTATTTTGTGCATCCGGATAGCTCCGTAAAAGAGGTGGCCTACCTCATGGATAAATATAAATATTACGCCATTCCGGTAGTGGATGAGGATAGCGTAATGCAGGGGATTATCACCATTGATGATATCCTAAGCCAGGTAATCTCGATTGCCTGGAGAAGGCTGAAAAAAATCAAGCCCAAGCCCACGCCATGAAAAAGAAATTAAAAAGGTTCTGGTTTAACATTATAATATTCCTTTCTGTGATGGGCCCGGGCATCATTACCGCCAACGTCGATAATGACGCCGGCGGTATTACTACCTATTCCGTAGCCGGAGCGCACTTCGGCTATACGCTGCTCTGGTCATTTATTCCCATTATTATCGCGCTGGCGATTATCCAGGAGATGTCAAGCCGCATGGCGGTGGTAACCGGCAAGGGTCTGGCGGATTTGATCCGCGAAGAGTTCGGGGTAAGGGTCACTTTCTACGCTATGATTGTTTTAATTTTTTCTAATATCTTCAACACCGTCTCGGAGTTCGCCGGTATCGCTGCCAGCGCCGAATTATTCGGGATCAGCAAATATATCCTGGTGCCGCTGTGCGCGCTTGCGATATGGTGGCTGATCGTAAAAGGCACCTATAAGTCAGTGGAAAAAGTATTCCTGATGGCTTGTGTATTCTATCTTTCCTACGTTATTTCAGGATTTCTTTCCAAGCCCAACTGGAACGAGGTTTTAAGCCAGAGCCTTAAGCCTTCCTTTCAGTTCAATAAAGCCTATCTCCTGATGTTGATGGGCGTGATCGGAACCACGATCGCCCCCTGGATGCAATTTTACCAACAGTCCTCGGTGGTAGAGAAAAAAATAAAATTAAAGGACTATAAATACAGCCGGTTGGATGTTATTATCGGGGCCTTTATTGTAAATATCGTAGCGATCTTTATCGTAGTGGTTTGTGCCAATACCCTTTTTAAAAACGGCATCCGCATTGAAACCGCCAAAGACGCTGCCTTAGCCCTTAGGCCCCTGGCAGGTAAATACTGCTTTTATCTTTTTGCCTTCGGGCTGCTCAATGCTTCGATATTTTCCGCCTGCATCCTGCCCTTGTCTACCGCTTATTCGGTTTGCGAAGGGATGGGCTGGGAAGTGGGGGTGAACCGCCGTTTTCGCGAGGCCTCCCAGTTTTATATCCTGTATACTATTATTATTATTATCGGGGCCGCGGTTATCCTTATTCCAAGGATCAAGCTTATCCCGATCATGTTAATCTCCCAGGCCACTAACGGTATCCTCTTGCCGTTTGTTTTAATCTTTATGTTAATGCTGGTTAATAATAAGCGCCTGATGGGTAAATATACTAATTCCCGGGTCTATAATTTTTTCGCGGTCTTGACAATTGTGGTCATGGTCGGGTTATCACTGGTATTATTAATTAGCGGATTTATAAAATAGGGAGCTGGTATGGATAAAATAAAAATCAACAGTATTATCAGTAGAAAAAAAACCGGTCCCAAGATTACCATGCTTACTGCTTACGATTATCCGCTGGCTTCGCTAGTAGATAAGGCGGGAATTGATATGATCCTGGTAGGGGATTCCCTGGCGAATGTAGTTTTAGGGTTAGAGTCTACTACCCAGGTCGGGATGGTTGAGATGCTGCATCATGCCAAGGCGGTGCGTAGAGCGGTAAAGCAGGCCTTAGTTATCGGCGATATGCCCTATGATTCCTACCAGGTGCATAGCGCAGAGTGCGTCAAAAACGCCAGGAGGTTTATCGAAGAGGCCGGCTGTGAAGCGGTAAAATTAGAGTGGTTTGAAAAATGCCTGGAGGTAACGGAGAACATTGTGCAAGCCGGTATTCCGGTAATGGGCCACATCGGTTTAACTCCCCAGACCGCAGACAAAATCGGAGGCTTTAAGGTGCAGGGTAAAGATGCTGAGGCTGCCCAGCGGCTGATTGATCAGGCCTTAGCGTTAGAAAAATTAGGATGTTTTTCTATAGTGCTGGAGTGCGTGCCGGATAAAATCGCTGAAATGATCACCAATAAAATCAAGATTCCTACCATCGGCATCGGCGCAGGTCCGCATTGCGACGGCCAGGTGCTGGTTATTCACGACCTCTTAGGGCTATTTGAAAGGTATCATCCGAAATTCGTGAAGCAATATCTTAACTTAGCACCCCTGATCCAGAAAGCACTGGAGGATTACGCCTCTGAAGTCAGAGAGGGGAAGTTCCCAGGACAAGAACACTCTTTCACTATTAAGAAAGAGGAGCTCAAGAAATTAAAGTAAAGACACTTTCCCGGCTTAAATTTCTTGACAATAACCTCAAATTGGGATAAAAATAAGAGACTATGGCGGATTTAATGGATAAAATTAGCTCTTTATGCAAGCGCCGCGGGTTTATTTTTCAATCTTCGGAGATTTACGGCGGCCTTGCCAACACCTGGGATTACGGCCCTTTCGGGGTAGAGCTTAAGAATAACCTCAAAAATTCCTGGTGGAAGGCTTGCGTGCACGAAAGAAACGATATCTACGGCATGGATGCTGCTATCCTGATGCATCCTAAGGTCTGGGAGGCCTCCGGACACGTTGATAATTTTTTTGACTTAAAGAGCGACTGTAAATCTTGCAAGAAGCGTTTTAAGGCTGCGGATTTAAAGGATACTAAAAAGTGCCCGGAGTGTAAAGGTGAGCTTACCGAAGCCCGGCCGTTTAACCTGATGTTTAAGACCCATCAGGGCCCGGTTGAAGATACTACTAATATAGTATATTTGCGGCCGGAAACTGCCCAGGGAATGTTTGTAAACTTTTCTAATATTTTAGACAGCCGCCACCCCAAGCTTCCTTTTGGCTTAGCGCAGATCGGAAAATCCTTCCGTAACGAAATTACTCCCGGCAACTTTACCTTCCGCACCCGCGAATTTGAGCAGATGGAAATTGAATATTTTGTCCAACCCGAGGCAGCGGATAAAGCTTACGAATACTGGGTAGAAGAGAGGTTTAACTGGTATCTGGGCTTAGGCCTTAAGAAAGAAAACCTTAAGAAACGCCCGCACGCCAAGGATGAACTGGCGCATTATGCTTTGGCCTGCACTGACATTGAATATAATTTTCCCTTTGGCTGGTCGGAATTAGAGGGGATTGCCAACCGCACCGACTTTGACCTTCGCCAGCACGCCAAGGCCAGCGGCAAGGACTTAGTTTTTTTTGACGACGCCAAAAAAGAAAAAATCTATCCCTACGTCATTGAGCCTTCCGGAGGCGTGGACAGGAGTGTTTTGGCATTTTTAGTGGACGCCTATTACGAAGATAAGGTCAAGGATGAAACCCGCGCGGTAATGAAGTTTGACCGCCGTTTAGCTCCGGTGAAGGTGGCAGTGCTTCCGCTTTTAAAGAACCGGCCGGAGATTGTGGAATTGGCCAAAAAAATCACCCAGGAACTTAAAAAGTTTACCGTGGCAATTTATGATGATACTGCCGCCATCGGCAAGCTCTACCGCCGGCAGGATGAGATCGGGACACTTTATTGCGTTACCGTAGACGTGCAGTCCCTGGAAGACAAGCAGGTGACTGTGCGTGACCGTGACACTATGTTACAGGATAGAATCAGTATCGAGAGGTTAAAGGATTATTTAGGAGATAAGTTTAACAACACATAGTTTGATCCCTCGCTTCTGAAGCAGAAGCTCGGGATAAATTCGCGCAAATAACTTACGTCGCCATAAATTATGATAAAGCGCTCCGTAAGTTATGCGCTCATTTAAAGGGAGGGTTTTAAAAGCAATGGCAGCAAAATATGTTTACTTCTTCGGCGGCGGCAAAGCAGATGGTAATGAAAGCATGAAAAACCTTTTGGGTGGCAAAGGGGCCAACTTAGCTGAGATGGCCGGGCATAAGGATTTACGCCTTCCGGTTCCTCCGGGATTTACCATTACTACCGAGGTCTGTACTTATTTTTATAAACACGGCAAGAAATACCCTGGAGGCTTAAAAGATCAGGCAGCGCTTGCCTTAAAGAAGATAGAGAAATTAATGGGGCGCGGCTTCGGCGACACACAAAATCCGCTTTTAGTTTCCGTGCGTTCCGGCGCGCGTAAGTCTATGCCCGGGATGATGGAAACGGTTTTAAATGTCGGCCTGACCGAAAAAACTATTCCCGGCCTGATTAAGCAGAGCGGCGGTAATGACCGTTTTGTCTATGATGCCTACCGCAGGCTGATTATGATGTATTCCGACGTGGTCATGGAAAAGGCCGCCGGTATTGAGCCTAAGGACGATGAGTCCGGAATCCGCAAGCAGCTGGAAAGAATTATGGCCCAGATGAAAAAAGATAAGGGTGCTAAAAGCGACACCGATTTAACCGGCGCGGATTTAAGGAAGCTCTGCATTCTATTTAAGGATAAAATTAAAGAAGTATTGGGAAAGGAATTTCCAGATGAGCCGCATCAACAATTATGGGGAGGAATCAGCGCGGTGTTTTCTTCCTGGAACGGTAAGCGCGCGGTGAGCTACCGCCGCATTGAAGGCATCCCGGATGAATGGGGCACTGCGGTAAACGTGCAAACCATGGTTTTCGGAAACATGGGCAGTGATTCTGCTACCGGCGTGGCCTTTACCCGTAATCCCGGAAACGGCGAGAATGGTTTCTACGGAGAATACCTGATTAATGCCCAGGGTGAAGACGTGGTAGCCGGAATCCGCACTCCCGCCCCCCTAAACACCTATTCTACCTCTGAGCATAATAAAAATCTTGATACCTTAGAAAAATTGATGCCCAAGATTTATCAGGACCTTCTGGATTTTCGCCGCCGGCTTGAGCAACATTACCGCGATATGCAGGATATTGAATTCACCATTGAAAAAGGCCGGCTCTTTATGCTGCAGTGCCGTAACGGAAAACGCAACGGCCCGGCAGCCGTACGCATGGCCATGGAGATGCTCAAAACAAAACTCATTACTAAAGAAACGGCTATGATGCGGGTCACTCCGGAGCAATTAGATGAGCTCTTGCACCCTATTATTGACCCTAAGGCTGAATTGACACACAGGCCTCTGGGTAAAGGTTTACCTGCGGGTCCTGGCGGCGCCAACGGCCAGATTGTATTTAATGCTAAAGACGCAGTAGCGTGGGCTAAAGCAGGCAAAAAGGTAATCTTGGTGCGCGAAGAAACTAACCCTGAAGATGTGGAGGGGATGCGCGCTGCCCAGGCGATTCTAACTGCCCGCGGCGGGATGACCTCGCACGCGGCATTAGTGGCCCGCGGCTGGGGCAAATGTTGTATTGTCGGATGTAGCGCTATCCACATTGATTACCAGGCTAAGGAAATGCATATTAATGATAAAATTTTTAAGGAAGGGGACTGGATTACCTTAAACGGCACCAAAGGCAATGTCTATGAAGGCCAGCTTTTGATGATGGACGCTACCGAAGAGAATGTAATGTTAAGTGATTTTTTGAAGGTTTGCGATACCATCCGCAGGTTAGGCATCCGCACTAACGCCGATACCCCGGATGACGCTGCCAAGGCCCGCCAATTCGGGGCAGAAGGCATCGGTTTATTCCGCACCGAGCATATGTTTTACGGTAAAGGTTCAGATCAGCCGCTCTTTATCCTGCGTAAAATGATTGTTTCTAAAACTTTAACTGAGAGAGAAGAGGCAATCAAAGAGTTATATCCTCATGTCAAAAAAGATATTAAAGGCACCTTGGCTGCCATGGACGGTTTTCCGGTAGTGATACGCCTATTGGATCCGCCTTTGCATGAGTTTGTGCCGCGCGAGCAGGAAAAACTCCAGCAGCTAGCCCAAGACTTAAATATCACCATGGAAGAATTATCCAACCGTGCTGCTGCCTTACATGAGTCTAATCCCATGATGGGGCACCGCGGGGTGCGCTTGGGGGTAACTTACCCGGAAGTCAGCGCGATGCAGATCCGCGCGATTTTTGAATCGGCAGCGGAATTAATCCAGGAAGGCAAGAAACCCTATCCTGAAATAATGGTTCCGGTAGTTTGCGATGTGAAGGAATTAAGCGACCAACTGGTAATTGCCGAGAATGTTTACCGGGAAGTGCTGGCTAAATATAATCTGAAAAAAATTAAGCACATGTTCGGTACCATGATTGAAATCCCCAGGGCCGCCCTGGTGGCAGGCAAGATCGCCACTGTCGCCCAGTTCTTTTCTTTCGGCACCAATGACCTTACCCAGATGGGCTTCGGTTTTTCGCGCGATGATATCGGCGGATTCCTCCCGGACTATATTAAAAAAGGAATCCTGCCTGAGGACCCCTTCCAGAGTATTGACCAGGAAGGCATCGGAGAACTTATTGAGATAGCTATTAAGCGCGGCCGCGCCGCTCGTAAGGACCTAGAGATCGGTATCTGCGGCGAGCATGGCGGGGAGCCGCGTTCGGTGGAATTCTGCCACCGGGTAGGCATGGACTATGTCAGCTGTTCGCCTTTTCGGGTTCCTATTGCGCGGTTGGCAGCAGCCCAGGCAGTGCTAAAGGAGAAGAAAAAATAAAAGATGGAAGCTATTAAAACCTATCTTAAAGAAATCCGCAACATAGCTTTATTAACTGCCAAGGAAGAGATTACGCTCAGCAAGAAAATCAAGAAGGGCGACGAACAGGCGCGCAAGACCATGATCCGCGCCAACCTGCGTTTAGTGATCAGCATCGCCAAACGCTACATCTATTTAGGCATCCCCCTGATTGATTTGATTGAAGAGGGTAATATCGGCCTGATGAAGGCGGTAGATAAGTTTGACCCTCAAAAAGGCTACCGTTTCTCGACCTACGCTGCCTGGTGGATCCGTCAGGCAATCTCCCGCTCCATCATTGAGCAGGGTAAGGTGATCCGCATCCCGGTTTATATGAATGAGTTGATTACTAAATGGAAAAAGGCCAAAGAAGAGGTTTCCCACCGCATCAAGCGCATCCCCACCGACGATGATATCAGCAGGAAACTTAAACTCTCCAAAGAAAAAGTGGAGCAGATCAATTTCTGGCTTTCCGCCACCACTTCATCCCTGGAGGCTCCGGTGGGAGATGAGGGGGAGAGCCAGCTCTCGGATTTAGTGGAAGACGTGCACAGCGCCGGACCGGATAAAGAAATCTCCAGCTTTTTAGAAAAAGAACGGATCGAGGGGCTCCTGGAATCCATGACTGAGCGCGAGAGAGAAATCCTTTCCCTGCGTTTCGGTTTATCCGACGGCAAACCCAATACTCTGGCGGAGGTCTCCAAGAAGATGGGGGTTTCCCGCGAACGGGTACGCCAGATTGAAGAAGCGGCTTTAACTAAACTTAAGAGGCTGGCGATGCGCCAGGAAAAATAATGGCTGCTAAAAAAAAGCTGCGCCTTAAGGACCATATTCGTACCATCCCGGATTTTCCTAAAGAAGGAATTCTCTTCCGCGATATCACCACACTCCTGCAGCATAAAGATGCCTTTAAACAAACCATTGACGTCTTAGCTAAAAAATACGGCCGTAAAAAAATTGATCTGATTGCGGCTGTCGAGGCCCGAGGCTTTATCTTTGGAAGTGCCTTAGCTTATAAATTAGGAATTGCCTTTGTGCCGATCCGCAAAAAAGGAAAACTTCCCTGGAAGACCCATAGCGTAAACTATGAGCTGGAATACGGCACGGACAGCCTACATATTCACCATGATGCGATTAAACCCGGGGACAAGGTTTTAATCGTGGATGACCTTTTGGCTACCGGCGGCACAGTGCGGGCAGCCAGAGAATTAGTGGAGAACTCCAAAGGCAGGGTAGTCGGGATTGCCTTTTTAATTGAACTGGTAGATTTAAAGGGTCGGGATAAACTGCGCGGCTACCCTATTTATTCCTTGATCAAGTTCCGCGGCGAATAGACAAGGCCCCTGTAGTCATCCCTGTAAAAGCGTCAGGGATTTCGCTACAGGAGATAAGTAAAATGCCCCTGTAGCTCATAAGGATAGAGCAACGGTTTCCTAAACCGTGTGTGGCAGGTTCGATTCCTGCCAGGGGCGCGTATTTATAGACATATGTACAACTTACATTGCCACTCATTATTAAGCGACGGCGCGCTGCTTCCTTCGGAAGTGGCAGTGCGCTATGCTGACTCCGGCTACAAGGTCATCGCCATTACTGACCACGTGGATTACAGTAATATCGCCACGGTAGTTAAGGGAATATTGAAATTTACTAGCCAGTGGCCTAAGGGCAGTGGTTACATCCGGGTTTTGCCCGGGGTGGAGTTGACTCACCTTTCGCCTGGGCAGTTCGGGCCTCTGGCAAAATACGCCCGCAAAAAAGGCATCAAGGTTATCGTAGGCCATGGCGAGACTCCGGTTGAGCCGGTGATTCCGGGCACTAACCGCGCCGCCTTAGAAGCGGATATCGATATCCTGGCCCATCCGGGTTTAATCAAGGATGAAGACGCCAAACTTGCCAGAGACAAAGGTATATTTTTAGAGATTACTTCGCGCCGGGGGCACGCGGATACCAATTCCTATGTTGCGGCACAGGGCTTAAAATTCGGCGCACCCTTAATCCTGGATACTGATGGGCACGCCCCGCAGGATATTATTACTCCGCAGGAATTAAGGGAAGTAGGTTTGGTCGCGGGCTTAAATGAATTGCAAATTGATAATATTTATTGCAAGGTGCAAGAGTTTTTGGTAACTTGCGGCATTAAATAAAAAAGGAGGGGGAATGAAGAGAGGATTGATTTTGTTGTTGGTTCTGGCAATATTCACAGCAACAGGTTGCGCTATTACTAAAAAGAATAAGGATGTTGCTGCCAACCCGGCAATACTGGAGCCCCAGGCTACTTTAAGATTTAATGATGTCCCGGTGCCTGCGGGTTTTAGGCTTATACCCAAAGAGTCGTATTCCTTTGAGAACGCCGGGGTGCGGGTAGGCTTATTAAAGTATCAGGGCAAGGCCGATCCTGATGCGGTTACTAATTTCTACAAAGAGCAGATGGCGCTCTATAACTGGAACCTCTTGAATATCATTGAATACGGCCAGCGGCTCCTGAATTTTGAGCGCGACACGGAAACCTGTGTGATTACCCTGGCTCCCAAAGGCAGGAGTATCACTATCGTTATCTCGATGGGCCCTAAGTCGCAGTTCCCTAAGAAGATGGATAAGGGTAAGATTGACAAGGCCATTAAATAGCCTAACCCTATATATAGTAAGTATTTACGTGGGCTTTATTCTGAAGGATGAAAAAAATACTTGACAAATAAAGGGTTATATGTATGATAGAAATTAGTAAAATTTGGATATAACATTGGATATGGCTTTAATTTTAGGCCGAAAGGAGGGAGATTAAAATTCGCCTGAAGCCATGAGAAATCCAATGATATACATAATAGATAGGTAAATATCCTAGGAAACAATATTATACCCTAGTTAGTATATAGTGAATTTATTAGTTTCACAAAGGAGGATTAAAACAAAATGAGTAGACGCTTAATAATAGTTCTGGCACTCTTGTTTGTAGCCGGCATGACCTGTGCTGCCTACGCCGAAGTGCAGAATGTCAAGGTAAGCGGTGATTTACTCTTTATGGCAGTGGACCGTAACCAGTTTGATTTGGAAAGAGGAGCTAAGGGCGACAAGATCAATGACAACGAAAGCTTCCTGTCTTCCCAGATCCGCTTAAGAGTGGATGCCGACCTTACTGACAATGTTTCTACAACCATCAGGTTAATTAGCGAAAGAAGCTGGGATTCTGAAACCAATGCCAGCTCTGACGTTGATGTTGACCTGGCTTATGTGACTTTAAAGGAGTTTCTTTATTCTCCTTTAAGCATTACGGTCGGTCGTCAGGAATTAAGATACGGTAACGGGTTGATCATTGGTGCATCTGGCACCTATAGCAGCGGCGTTCTTAATGGTATCCCTTCGGACTTAAGCATTCGTAAGTCTTTTGATGCAGCCAAGGCTACCTTGAACTATGATCCGCTCACCGTAGATTTCATCTATGCCAAGATTGACAGAGGTATGAGTGGTGACGATTATATAAAAAGAAGTAGGGATGTTGATTTATACGGTGTTTATGCCAGCTATGATTTTGGCAGAAAAGGCCTCAAGGCTGATCTCTACTTTTTTGACAAAAGAGATAAGAGTCACATCGATACATCTTCAACTGGTCCGCGCAAGGGTGATGATATTGAAACTTTAGGTGCTCTTGTTTCCGCTACTCCGATTGAGAACTTAAAGACTTCTTTGGAAATTGCCAACCAGTTTGGTAACATTAGTTATGATAATAGCGGCAAGCACAAACAAAGAGCCTGGGCAGGACAGTTTATGGCAGATTATACCTTTCCCAAGGTCAAATATACTCCGGCCATAGGTATGTCCTACACCTATTTGTCCGGTGACGGCAAAAGCGATGGTAACAAGGATAAAGAATGGAACGTTATGTACTATGATCAGGCCCTAAACGGCATCACCTATGCTTTACTTCCTTTTACCAACATGCAGGTTTGGAATGTAAAAGGCAGTATGAAGCCCATGGACGATATTACAGTATTAGCTAATGTCGGTTTCTACGGGTTAAACAAGTATAGGAGCAGTATGTCCAGCGCCAAGTTTGATGGTAATGGAGACTATCAGTCTTATACCATGAATCCCGAAAAGAAGCATCTCGGAACTGCGGTGGACCTTACCGGTATTTACGATTATACCGAGGATGTCCAACTGGGTTTGACCTTTGGTTATTTCAAGCCTGGTGATGCATTTACCGGCTGCAATAACGATCCAGCCACCCAGTTTATCGGTTCGATGAAGGTTACATTCTAAGACAACTAATGTAGCAACACCAACCCTCGCAGGAGCAATCCTGCGAGGGTTTTTTAATGCTAAAATGCTCTATCTGGCCATTATCTACCACATGCACCAGCCTTATTATAAGGATCTCTTGACTCAAGAGGCGCCCTTGCCCTGGGTGCGCCTGCATGGTATTAAGGATTACCTGGATATGGTCCAGATGCTGGCAAAATACCCCGCCATAAAGCTTACCTTTAACTTAGTGCCTTCCTTATTGGAGCAGTTGGAGGATTTTATCAAGGGCAGCGTCAAAGATAAGTTTTTAGAGCTTTCCGCCAAGCCGGCTAAGGAATTAACTAATCCGGAAAAAAGTTTTATCCTGGCAAATTTCTTCTCCATTAATATTGAAAGAGTGATTTCTTTATTTCCGCGCTATTATGAATTATATTTTAAGAAAACCTCCGGCGCGCAATTCAGCCTGCAGGATTATTTAGATTTACAGGTCTGGTTTAACTTAAGCTGGTTTGACCCGGATTTTCGGAATAATATCCCGGAATTAAAGCAATTAGTAGCCAAAGGCCGCTTCTTTAGCGAAGAGGAAAAAGAGATTTGCCTGAGGCAGCAAATTGAAATTTTAAAACAAATTATTCCGGCCTACAAGAAATTTCAGGATAGCCAGCAGATTGAAGTAACCACCACCCCTTATTATCATCCCATATTACCCCTCTTATATAATACTAAAATCGCCCGGGAAGCTAATCTTAAGACTCCTTTACCCAGGGCCCAATTTAGCTATCCTGAGGATGTTAAGGCTCAAGTGGAGAGCGCAGTGCAGTTTTATCAAGAGCGCTTTGGTATCCTTCCAGCCGGGATGTGGCCTTCCGAGGAATCGGTGAGCGAGCACATCCTGCCTTTTATCATCGCCTCGGGGATTAACTGGATTGTAGCTGATGAGGCTATTCTTTTTAAATCTTTAAATAAAAAGAAAAGGGATACCCGCCTGGTTTATCAGCCTCATATCCTAAAAAGGGAGGAGGGTAACCTCAATATCGTTTTTCGCGACCGTAACCTCTCGGATTTAATCGGCTTTGTTTATCATAACTGGAGCGCAAAAGAGGCGGTAGCGGATTTTATGCGCCACTTGGAAGACACTTACCGTGCCTTCAAGGACCAGGATATCTTAGTTACTATTGCTATGGATGGAGAGAATGCCTGGGAGTATTTTGCCAATGACGGCCACGATTTTCTGGAGTTGCTTTACCAGCGTCTCTCGGAAAGTGAGTTTATCAAAACTACTACGGTCAGTGAATATCTCAAAGATTACCCTCCTAAAAATAACATCAAGCGTTTAAGTGCTGGCTCCTGGATTTACGCTAATTTCGGTAAGTGGATCGGCAGCCCGGCTAAGGTCAAAGCCTGGGAATGGCTGGCAGAGGCCAGGGGGGAGCTCCAAAAAGCTAAAGCTAAACTTACGCCGGATCAATTAGTATTGGCGCTGAAACAAATTTATATTGCCGAAGGAAGCGATTGGTTCTGGTGGGCAGGAGAGGACCCTGACGGCAGTTTTGACCGGCTCTTCCGCCTGCACTTGAGCAATTTCTACCGTATCATCAACCAAGACCCCCCCGCCTACCTCTCTTAAGAGACGCTTTCCTGCCTAATCGGGAAACTGTCTTTAAGAGGAAACTAACCCATTGACAATCAAGCGGTTTTGTGTTATAAAATAAATCAATACTTGAGGAATTTATCTATCGTTTATGGATAAGAAAGCTATTTACGAACACCTGGCCAAGATTTATCTTGACGCCTCTTCTCAGCAAACCCCCAAAAAATCCAGGAAGGTTTTTCCCTACAAGAATCTTTTTTTAGGCCTGGCAGGCTTTGTTATCGTATTTTCCTTTGCCCTATTTACTTTTTTTAACCCCCCTAAATTAAACGAACCTAAAGGCGAAATAGCGCTGGTATTATTGCCGGATGCTGCCAAGATTAATTTTAATTTTGATCCCGCCAAAAAAGAAATCTACAGCCTAGAGCTTAACCGGCTGAATCTTAGCCGGTTTGGAATGGTAGCGTTCTCGCTGAAAAAAGCCAATTATCACGATAATATTTCGGTACGGGTAGAATTCACCAATATCTTTCGCGAAAAGTCCGAGGTTTATCTGAAAAATATTCCTTACGGCTGGAAGGAATACCGTATTGAGCTGGCACAATTTAAAAATATCAGCAATTGGTCCAACATGCGCACGCTGGCTTTTGTGGTAGAGGAATGGAACGCCAACGAGCACCACGGAGTGGTCTATATTGATAACGTCAGATTGTTGCGTTAAAAACAGGAGGGAAGATTAAATGCGCATTATCTCAGTCACCAACCAGAAGGGCGGATGCGGTAAAACTACTACCGCGATTAATCTGGCAGCTTCCTTGATGGCCAACGGCCGTAAAGTTTTATTGATTGACCTTGACCCCCAGGCGCATGCCACTTCGGGATTAAACATTAAGGCGGACTTAAGTATTTATAATGTGCTTTCTAAAATAACCCCCCAGAAGGCGGATTTAAGCAATATCCTGCAGAAGATCGACGATAATTTTTACCTGGCGCCCTCCAGCCTAATCTTGAGCACCTTAGAGCAGGAGTTAGCCGGTGAAATCGGCCGGGAGTCGCGCCTGGACTGGGTCCTGGAAAACTTTAAAGGCGGATTTGATTACATCCTGATTGACTGTCCGCCGAACTTAGGCATTCTTACCATTAACGCGATGCGGGCGTCGCATGAAGTAATTATCCCGGTAGAGGCCAGCAGGTTTTCGATAGAAGGCCTGGGTCAGCTCTTAGAAATCATCAACCTGGTCAAGGATAGGCTCAACCACAGCGTTTCCTATCAAGTCCTGATTACTAATTTTGACTCGCGTCTACGCCATTCCTTTGAGATGTTGGACCGTATCAAGAATACCTTCCAAGGCAAGCTCTTTAGCACCATCATGCATGTTAATGTCAAACTCAAGGAAGCCCAAAATCAGGGTACGCATATTCTCAACTATGATAAATACTGCCGGGGCGCCAAGGATTATTCCAGCTTATCGCGGGAGCTCATCATGCAGGAACCCAAAGAGCAAGTGCCGCAGGTTGAGCCTAGGAAAAAAATGCCGCAGCTTGAGAAAAAAATGAAAGAGATGATAGAGCAAGAGCTGCCTAAAATGAACAGCGTATTTTTTACCGTTTTTGCCCCGGATGCCCAGGAGGCCTATGTGGTGGGCGATTTTAACGATTGGAAAATCGGACCGGAAAGCCGGATGCAAAAAGACGGGAGCTTCTGGGCTAAAAAAATAAGCCTGAATACCGGAAAACACCGTTACCGTTTCGTGATTGACGGCAAATGGACCGAAGATCCCAACAATCCCAGCAAAGAGATTAATCCTTACGGCGAAATGGATTCGTTATTAGAAATAGCCAAGTGGTAAACGAGATTGAAGAAGGCAGGTTTTTTGCGGTAATATCCTACATCAGTTTCCTATGTATCCTGGCCCTGCTTTTAAAAAAAGATAATAAATTTGCCATTTATCACGCCAAGCAGGGGCTGGTGCTGTTTGTTTTTGAAAGCGTGGTTTTTATCCTTTCGATAGTGCCGGTATTGGGCTGGTTAATCGGCGGGCTGGGCTTTATAGCGTTTTTTCTGTTTTCCCTTTGGGGGATGCTGGAGTCTTTTTCGGGTAAATACTCCAGGCTTGTGATAATAGCCAAGATTGCTGACAACATTATTTTATAAAATTGACTATGCAGGTACAGGAAGCAATTAAAGAGCGCCACAGCTGCCGCAATTTTAACAGCACGCCTATTGCCGTAAATTTAATCGAGGCCTTAATTGATGCCGCCCGCCTGGCGCCTACCGCCAGAAATATCCAGCCCTGGGAATTTATCGCCGTTACTCAAAAAGAGGTATTACAAAAATTAGGGCAATTGGCGGACCACGGCCGTTTTATTAGGGATGCGGCGTGTTGTATCGCGGTGCTGTGTGAGGATACCAAATATTATCTAGAGGATGGCTCGGCAGCTACCGAAAATATACTTTTGACTGCTACGGACTTAGGGTTGGCCAGTTGCTGGGTAGCGGGCGATAAGAAAGATTACTGCCAGAAGGTCAAAGAGCTCTTAGGCGCGCCGCAGGATCTTAAGTTAGTCAGCTTAGTCGCCCTGGGTTATGCTCAAGGTAAGACGCAGGCGCCCCGTAAAAGAGTGCTTAAGGAAGTCCTGCACTGGGAAAAATTTTAAAAAGGAGGTAGGAATATGGTTGTCAAAAAGAGGAAAGCCGTAAAGAAAAAAGCCGTTAGGAAGCCCGCCAAGAAAAAACCAGCGCGTAAATCCGCGCCCCGCAAAAAAATCATTAAGAAGTCCAGTGTTAAAAGTAAGAAAATCACCAGGAAAACCATTAAGAAGAAGGTTGTTAAAAAAGCAGCGCCTGCCAAAAAAAGAGTACTTGGCGCCAAGGCTATCGGTATAATCACCCATTATTTTCCCAAAGTACAGGCTGCGGTGATCAAGCTGAACGCCCCCCTGAAATTAGGCGATAAGGTCAAAATGAAGGGCCATACCACTGATTTTGTCCAGACGATCACCTCGATGCAGATTGACCGCACTCCCATAACTTCGGCCCAGAAAGGCCAGGAAATCGGCCTAATGGTAGTTTCCCGGGTACGCAGGAATGACATTGTCTGCCAACCCTAAAAAGTTTTACAGAAGAAGGGAGGTACTAATATGATTCCAGCTATCGGTGTTTCGGGCGCTTGTTTGTTGCTGGCATTGGCCGCAGGATACCTGGTTTGCTGTTTAGCGAAAAAAGAGCGGGGTGCCATCAAAGCACTAGGTTATCTCGTGGGGATAGGAATTATTGCGGTGACGTTATTATTGATACTAAATGGCGTAGCTTGGAAAGCCAGGGTGCTGTGTCGTTATTATAAGGCCAGCCGGCAAGGTGATATGGGCATGATGAAACAGGGCCGCGGTGGCATGGGAATGATGATGAATGATAAGAATTGCCAGTGTTGCGCGGACTGCCAATGTTCTGAAGCTAAGAAGTAAACAAAAGTTCCCCAGGGCCTTTCTAATCTTAAAAAGGCCCTTCAAAATTGTTATTTAAGAGTAAGAACCCATAATAACCCCGGGTTTAAATTTGGGTAGCTACTCATAAGAACCGGGGCGTTAAACCTAAGTAAATCCAGGTAAGTCTATAATATGAAATTTAGAGGCCGGCCTAAGAAATACCGTATTGTGCGATTGGACCCTAAAATCAGCCAATTCAGCCCCCGCGGCAGGGCGGGAAGGCCGGATGAGACTAATCTTAGCCTGGATGAATTTGAGGCGATCCGCCTCTCAGACTTTATGGGATTAAGTCAGAAGGAAGCCGCTCAATCCATGCATATCTCCCAGCAGACCTTCAGCCGCATCCTCAAAAAGGCCCGTAAAACTGTTGCCGAGACCCTGGTAAAAGGCATGCTGATTAAGATCCAGGGAGGCTCCTACGTATACAGTTCCCACCCGGATAGTAGTTTACATACTGCCACTAATACTGCAAAACAAGCCCCCAAATTCGCTATATTATAAACCAAAAACAGCTTCAGCTTAGCATTAGTTCAACTTCCTATAATATATCTTATGTTAACTTGAGCATACACAATATAAGTGGCTTAACTTATTATGCTGCAATAGTTTATATTGTTTTGTGATTTGCTTGTGGAAAAGTGATTTTAAACTTACTCGGAGTTACTTCTTCTTAAGAAGGATTACATTTAAAGACATAATGTCCCTCTTCTGCTATAAATTAGGGTTTAAGGGAAGGTATTTCACAAGGCGGGGGATAAATTTAAGCGATTGCCAGGTGGGTGTGCTGCCAGCCGACCGTAACATAAAAATAAAAGCTTAATACGGTAACCAGCATCGCTAAAACTATTGGATCAATCAGCGCGTATTTTAGGAGTAATAAGCCTGATAGAGATAGCGCTCCAAAAGGCGTTAAATACCATTTGTAGAAATCTTTAACCTGGATAGACAGCCTGGCTTTACAACTATGACAGATAATAACGCTCCACTTGCCGTTAAAGGGGTATCCGTAAGGCGGGATAGAATGGTCACATTTGGGGCATTTTGCCATGATATTTTTTAGGTAGCTTCCTGGCTGCTTTCGATTTTAACCCCCTGGTTTTTCAGGTAATCCAGGGCTTTGTTTAACTCCCCCTCTACGCCTTCCAATATTAAGATCGCCCAGCCTACCTCTGTGGAAAAAGAGGCCTCTAGGATGCTCAAGGCGATGTCAAATTTTTTACAGAGGTTGCAAATGATCGGCTCTTCTTTTAAATCAGCGGGGAAACTTAATTCGGTTTTTATACGCATGCCTGATCTTGGCTATGACAAGTGCTAATAAGTATGTAACTACGCCTAGAACTATCGCAATCACGAGGTAACCGGTTACCAGCGCCAGTGCCAGCCGCAGTATGGCAGGATCGAGCAAATCTTTCCATTGAAAATGCCGGGTGAGATTCAGCCAGCCCTCGTAAACAACATGCCAATCTAATCCTATTATAGCCGAACCTATCTTTATTGACAAGAGAAAAGTTAATACGCTCATCCAGGTATTGGTAAAAAAACTGCCTAAAAGGGCGCTGGCGCGGTTAGTGCGAAAGATAAAAGCCAGGAATAAAGCGATGACCGGCCCCATCCCCGGCATGATACCGACAAAGACCCCCAGGGCCATACCTTGGGCAATTTTTTGGGGGGAATCATTGATACGGAAAATCTTCAGGTAAAGGAGCCTTATAAATCGCAGGACTTTATTGTTGCTTTTTAATTTCTTCATCAGTTTTAAAAACAGGCTTGATATTAGTCCCGGCAAACCTCTCTAGTCCGAAAGATTCCTGGGTCCAGCCGTTATAGAGCCCACATCCGTGCATTAAATTTTCGGCCCTCTTATATTCTTGTTGAGTCAGGCGGCGGTTAATTTCCGGAAATTCTAAAGAGCGGTAACAGGGGTAATACTGGCTCATCAGGCTGATATAGGTATCAGGCGAGATTTCGCGGGAGATAAAATCCATGATTTTAGCAGTACCCGAAATACTATCCGGTAATACCAGGTGCCGGATAATTACTCCCTTTTCGATAATACCGTTAGGATTAAACCGGGCAATACCGACCTGGCGATGCATTTCTTTGACGCTTTCCTGATTGTATTCGGGGTAATCCGGAGCGCCGGAATATTTAATTGCCATTTTAGAGTCAGCATAGCGCATATCAGGAAGGTAAATATCGATAATGCCGTCTAAAAGTTTAATAATTTCTGCTAGCTCATAACCGCTGGTATTATATACAATCGGCAAATGCAACCCCTCCTTAATGGCTATTTCCAATGATTTTAGGATCAGGGGCATGACATGGGTAGGGGTGACAAAATTAAGGTTATGACAGCCAAGTTTTTGTAATTCCAGCATCGTATTGGCTAGTTCTTGGCAACTTACCTCCCTGCCCTCCCCTTTCTGGCTAAATTGGTAATTTTGGCAGTAGGCGCAGCTCATATTGCAATAGCTGAAAAATATCGTGCCAGAGCCTTGAGTCCCCGAAATTGGCGGTTCTTCGCCGTGGTGGGCCATGAAGCTGCATACTTTGGGCTTGGTGCCGGTCTGGCAGAAGCCCTTTTCTCCTTTTAAGCGGTTTACTCCGCAGCGGCGCGGGCAAATCACGCAAGATTCTAACATCGCCCAGGCCCGGGCACTAATTTTATGAAGTTTTTCTTTTTTATCTGTCTCTAGGTAGGAAGGGCACATGAATAAATATCCCTGATCTGATTAAAAATTTCTAGGTATTCTAAAGTTCGGTAATCCGGGTAGGTCCAGGTTTGAGGCTTAAATATTTTATCCTGAAAATAGAGGGTTACCTCAGCATAAATACCCCGGTTTAAATAGACGCGGTGGCTGTAATCTTTGGTAGTAGCCAGAACGAGCTTAGAGAGGTCAAGATAACCGGGATCAATATTAACCCGGCGCCTCTTACATTTAGAGAGCCCGCTTTCAATTTTATTAGTGCTGATTTTAATCCGGGCTAAATCCGCAGGGTTAATCAGCCTGTTGAAGCTTATAAACTGCCTTTTGAGGCCGCTGCCGAATTCTTTTTCGTAGTAATCGGTGTATTTAAAATTCAATATCGGGCTTTGGAAATCTATCCTGCCAAAGCGCCGGCTTAAGGCCTTTTTAGCTTTTTCTGCCAACTGTTCTTCTTTAAAAATTAAACCAATGATTAATTTTACCGTAGGATGCTTTTTTATCTTACCCATTTTGCAGGATAAATTTCAGGAAGGATTATCGTTTGGCGGTTGCCGCCGGTAAGAAACGATTAACGTAATAGGCTATCTTTTTGCGCTGAGAATCTTTAATTTCGTTAAAGAAGATCGCGATATTAAAACCTCCTTTTTTCTCATCATCAGTCCGTACGATTACGCCCTTACAGGCCACTTGGGAATTTTTTTTCTCTTGGTTGATTCCTGCCGGCATTGCTAGGCCTATCGCTACCTTGGTGAAAGGAGGTATATATTTATTAATATGGCAGCATGCGCCAATACAGCTGATATCCCTGGTGGTGGTAACAAAACGGTAGCCGTCCGCCGCGACTTTAAAATCCAGCTTCTTTTTGATGCGGGGATAACGGCGCCTTTCTCTACCTTCTTTAGGGGTTTTCATTTTGCCTCGCCTTCCTTGGGCTTGGCCCGGGTGGCTTTCAGCCAGCATTTCTTAGTGCAATAGAATTTGCCGTTACGATAATAACGTTTAATTCTTTTTAAAGGCTTATTGCAGCTTAAGCAGTTAGTTTGTTTTTCTTCTACCGGAGCTGCTGCTTCCGGGGTTTTAGGTTTTGCTGCTTCTTGAACCATGAGAGCTCCCTTCGTTGATTAGCTTATAAATTCAGTTATTAATCATAACATAGATTCAAAGAAGTGTCAACAGTTGCGATTCCGACGGAGGCAATTTCAAGAATAGATAGTTTTTTGCAGAGATTTCTTAATAAGGGCGAGGGGGATGTTTTGGACAACCTTGGCTTTTGCGATGCCGCCGATTAATACCAGGCGGTTTTTAGATCCGGTAAATTTTTTATCCTGATAATGCCGGGCAATGATCTTACCCGGTTTGATTTTTTTAATACGGGTAGGCAGTCCGGCGGCCCTAATGATATTTTCTATACGCTTCTGAGTTTGGCTGTTGGTAAGCCCGAGTTCCCTGCTGATATCTAGAGCCACGATCATCCCTAAAGCTATTGCCTCGCCGTGGTTATAGGTTCGGTATAAAGCGGCAGCTTCAATAGCATGGCCGATAGTGTGTCCAAAATTTAAAACAGTCCTTCTTCCTTTTTCTTCCCTTTCGTCAGCCCCTACGATCGCGGCCTTTACTTTAATGGCCGAAAGCAGGGCGTGTTCTAACGCCTGGGGTTTAAGCGCCAGGATATCGCGGCAGCGGCTCTCCAGGTAAATAAAAAGTTTTTTATCTCGGATAATAGCACATTTTATTATTTCTGCTAGCCCGCTTCTTATCTGGCGAGGAGTGAGGGTTTTTAAGGTTTTAACATCACAGAATACCAGCCGCGGCTGATGAAAGGTGCCGACTAAGTTTTTACCTTCTTCTAGGTCCAGCGCGGTCTTGCCGCCGATACTGGAATCTGCTTGAGCCAGCAAGGTCGTAGGAACCTGTACGTAGTCAATTCCGCGCCTGTAGATAGAAGCTACAAATCCGGCCAGGTCTCCCACCACCCCTCCCCCTAAAGCGATGATAAAAAGCTTTTTATTCTTAGCGTAACGCGTGATATCTCTGATTACCCCGGAAGCGACGTTTAAAGATTTACTTTCTTCGGAATCGGGGATAAGTTTAAACCTTACTCTAAAACCAGATTGATTAAGGGATTTAGCAACTAGCTTGCCGTAATGGCGCCTGACGCGGGAATTAGTGATAAGGTAGGCGGTATCACCCAGAGATAATTTTTTTAAATATTTACCCAAAACTCTTAGGATATTATTGCCTATTAGAATTTGGTAAGAACGGTTTTTAAGGTAGACCTTGATAGCGCGCATTTTAAAAAATCCAGCTTAAGATAATACGTACCAGGGGCTCAATTAAAACATCAAATACCCCCAAGCTAATCAGGACAATGATGATAATAAAACCGTAAGGCTCTAATCTGGAATATTTATCCGCCAGGCTAGCCGGCAGTAAGCCCATAAGGATCCTTGAACCGTCCAGGGGCGGTATGGGCAGAAGGTTAAAGACCCCCAAGATTACGTTAATAAAAATCAGGTTTTTTAATATAAAATCCCAGATCGTGGATAAAGGCAGCACTCTCCAAAGCAGGCTTAATATAAAAGCCAGGACAAAATTTGCTAACGGTCCGGCTGCCCCTACCAGGATAATGTCGCGTTTAGGATTCTTGAGGGACCAGTAATTAATAGGCACGGGCTTGGCAGCCCCAAAGACAAATCGGCCGCTGGTAGCAATAAAAAGCGCCAGCGGTAAGATTATTGTTCCCAAAGGATCAATATGCGCTAAAGGGTTAAGGGTGAGCCTTCCCGAATATTTGGCAGTAGGATCTCCGAGTTTGTTCGCTACCCAGCCATGGGCGAACTCATGCACGGTCATGGCAATGATCAGAAGCCCGAATGATATTAAGAGGCCGGCGATATTCAACGCTAAGACTCCTTATTTGTGGTAGTTTTGGTTTCTTTCCCGGGAGTCGCGGGCAGATTAACCTTATCGATAAATTTTTTATAAACCCAGCCGAAACTGTTTTGGGTAGGAGCGATCTGATACCAGCCCCCCTCCTTTTTTAGTATAGCGATGTTTTCGCCCTTATTAGCTTTGCCTATCACGGGAGATTTTTCACTACTAGAAATTCTTAAATTAACATTATCGCCAATGACGCAGGCGGTATTTTTATTCAACAGCCTCACGAGGTCCTTCCTAACAAATATTGCGGCGTTTTTGGGTAGCCGGATTTTAAACCAATCGTAGAATTCTCTGATTACTTCTACTTGTTCTGTTCGGTTAATTTTACAAATTACTGCAGCGCTGACAGTAGAGTCTGCGCGTACATTGACATCATCGGAGTTAACGCGGTATGACTCTTGAGCGAATGTAACAGTAAGGGGAAGGGTAAGCAATAACCAAGGCAGGGCTACGCTTAAAAAATAAAGCGTTCGCCGTTTTTTTAAAAAAAGGGAGTACATTCGATTACTTCTTGGCTGGGCCCTTACCTGTAGCAGCTTCTTTGGCAGGAGCCTGTTCTTTGGTTTCGGCCCCAGCGGCAGGTGCAGCAGCGGTTTCAGCAGTTTTTTCTACCTTTTCCTTCTTGATTTTAATTCTAACTGTTTTGATCTTGGGCAGGCCGTAAACATCATCCCCTTCCTTCCACTGGTTTTTCTCCATCATGGTCTTCAAACGTTCAATACGTTTTAAGACGGAGCGGGGCTTTTTATCTTTGTCTGATGAATTTAAAGATGGGTGTATTGACATTACTTTATAACCTCCTTATAATACGGCAACTACTGTAACGTTTTTTAAATTCCCCCAGTACTTTGTTCGCAGTCTCTTTGTCTGAAAAGTTTCCGACGTAAAGCACGGTATATTTCCCTTTTACTGCCAGTAAAGGTGCGTAGCCTTTTTTACGCAGTAATTCAATTTCTTTTTGCGCCAGGATTTTATTAGTGAAGCTGGCAAGCTGGATAGTGTAACTTTCTAAATTTTGTTGCGCCGTTGGCGCCGGTTGCTTACTGTCGGAAACAGGCGCCGTTTTAAGAGCGGCAACATTGATGCGCAGGTTATTTTTTTGCGCTGTTATGTTCTTGCCTTTTTCTACCCCGACGGAAAAAGATACGATCGCGGTTATTAAAAAAGCTATGGTAATAAGTATGACTTTTTCGTAACTGCTCCAGATGCGGCTTAAAACTGAACGCGATACCGTTTTCTGCGACGCGTTATCGCGGGGCTCCGAAAATAATTCCAACTGAGAATAGCCTTCTTTTTTAAACATTTTGATTGTGTTTATTATATAATCTTGAGCTGGCGCTTACAAGTAATTTTTTGTATTGATTTTTTTAACTGCTTTTAAAAATGCCTCTACTACTTTAGGGTCAAACTGAGTATTGCTTTTTTTTCTGATCTCTTTTACCGCATCGTTAATATTCATTCTTTCGCGGTAGGGCCTGCCGTAAACCATTGCTTCAAAGGCGTCAGCTACTGCCATAATGCGCGCGCCAAGAGGAATCTGCCCCTTTTTTAATCCTGAAGGATAGCCGGTGCCGTTATATTTTTCGTGATGATGCATGATGATAGGGATTGCCGGACGCAAAACCTGCAGGTGCCTTAAGATTTGAGCGCCGCGTACCGGATGGCGTTTAACAATCTTATACTCGCTGGGGGTGAGTTTAGTGGTTTTAGTCAGAATCTCTAAGGGGATATCAACTTTACCGGTGTCATGTAAAAGGCTGGCATATTTGAGGCTCTCGATCTGTTTCTCGTCAAGGTGCATCTGTTGGGCGATCGCTGCCACTAACCGGCTGAAATACGGGGAGTGGGTATATTCCTGGGGTACCCTAGTGTCAAGCAGGGTAACCATGGATTTGATGCTGCCCAGCACAATCTTTTGTTGTTCTTCGTAAAGCTGCAGGTTTTTTATCCCAATGGTAGCCTGTTCGGCCATGGTCATTAATATTTGCTGGTCAAAGCTATCGAAGGGTGGCTGTTTGTTTTCGCGCTTCAGGACGATAATCCCGATAATATCATCGCTGATTAAGGGGAGCGCCAGGAGCCGGTCGCGCCGTATAGAACGCGTGGTCCGGATAATTTTCTTTTCAAGGCTATTAGAAATAATGCACTTATTGCTAATGACATATTTTTTTCTACTGCTAAAGAGCGCCTTAAGGATGGAATATTTTTTATTATGATCCAGAATAATAATCAGGCAGTAGCGACTATTAAATGCCTGATAGATTAAGCGGCAGAAGCGCACCACTAAATCCTTAAGTTCAAAGGTAGAGTTTACCAGACGGTAGATGTTGTGGATTAAGGAGAGTGAGGTCTTATACTTTTTGGTAGGGCTCGAATAGCTTTTTATATTCATCTAAGGCATACCTGTCTGTCATGCCTGCGATATAATCGCAGACTACACGTTTTACCCTGTCGCACCCCAACCGTTTTTGTACCTGTGGCGGCAGGGCCGTGGGCCTTTTTACATAAACCCGAAAGAGTTCTTCCAAGAAACGCTTGGCCTTATCGCTCATCCTTACCACCCGGTAGTGGTTGTAGAGCTTTTCCATGAGAAATTTACGCAGGGGCATTCTAAGCCGCAACATTTCTTTGCTGAAAGCTACGATCTTTTTATCGTGCCTCTTGGCGTCCCGATAGGATTTAAGTTTTAGTTTCCGGATTATTTTTTCGGTTTCCTGAATAAGGTCGGTAACTTGCATATCGATCAGCGACCTAATGATAAGATGTTTTTTCATCTCGTCGCTTATTTCTGCGCGCCTATATTGTATGCCTGCATAAAGCTTACTCCAGATGGGCAGTTTCGTTAAGTCCTCTTCTTTGATCAAGTCAGAGGTAAGCCCGTCATCTAAGTCGTGGTTATCATAAGCAATCTCATCGGCAATATCTACAATCTGGGTTTCCAGCGTAGGCATTTCACTGGGTGCCAAGCTTTTAATCCATACTGCCCGGTCAAATGCCGAAGAGTGTTTTACAATACCTTCCCGCACTTCCCAGGTCAGGTTTATTCCGGGAAAATCCGGATACCTCTCCTCTAGTATATCCACTACCCGTAGGCTGTGCAGATTATGATTGAATCCGCCCTGTCCCTTCATCAGTTCGTTAAGAGCATCTTCGCCGGAATGCCCAAAAGGGGTATGTCCGAGGTCGTGCGCCAGGGCAACCGCTTCGGTAAGGTCGATATTTAATCTTAATGCTGCGGCAATAGTACGGGCAATTTGCGCTACTTCTAAAGTATGCGTGAGCCGGGTGCGGTAATAATCTCCTTCATGGATAACAAAAACCTGAGTTTTATATTCCAGCCTGCGAAAGGCCGCGGAGTGTATAATGCGGTCGCGGTCGCGCTGATAAGCGGAACGGTAAGAATGTTCTTTTTCCGGATAGACCCTGCCGCGGCTTTGGTAGCTTTTAGCGGCATAAGACGCCAGGAATATATCCTCAAATTTTTTAATCTGCTTCTGGTCTAACATGGCGTTTTAACTGCCGGTATAATTCATCCAGCGCTTGCGAAATAATCTTAGTATTGTTTAAAACCGGCATAAAATTGGTATCGCCTTTCCAGCGCGGTACGATATGTAGGTGCAGGTGTCCGGCAATGCCTGCCCCGGCGCTTTCGTTTTCGTTTATTCCGATATTGTAACCTTCGGGCTTAAGCACTTTGTTCAAGAGTTTTTGGGTGTTTTTTAAAGAACGGATCAAGTCTAGCGCTTCATTATCTTTTAGTTGGGCGAAACTCTTAACATGCCTTTTGGGGGATATCAGGCTATGGCCATTATTGTAGGGATAAATATTAAGCATGGAAAAAGAATGCCGGCTTTCTAAGATTATGTAATTCTTGCTTTTATTTTGAAGGCTATTACAAAACAGGCAGCCTTTTGTTTTTTTGGAACGGATGTATTTAAGCCTCCAGGGCGCCCAGAGTTTTTCCATGCTATAGCCTCACTATCCTTGCTTCTATTTTATCATTAATTTCCAATATTCCATAGGAGTTATATGGCGAAAATACCTTATCTGTGGGGCTGCCGGGATTAAAATAAAGAACCCCGTCCCTCCACTCGTTACAGGGCCGGTGGGAATGCCCGAAAATAATTACCTGTACAGAGTCATTTTTGAATTCACGCCCTAAGAGTTCCGGCAGGTTATCCGGATGGCCCCAGCCGTGCATCACCCCGATTTTATAATTAGCGGTAAAGATGATTTCTTTTTGAGGCAGCTTACCCCTTATTTCAACCGGGTCCATGTTTCCCCAAACCGCCTTTATGTTAACGCAAGCCTCTTTTAATTTATCCAGGACCCAAAAATCTGTTATATCTCCGGCATGAATAATCAAGTCTACGCCGCGAAGTCCCGTTATTATTTCTTGGGGGACATCTTTGGCGCGCTCCGGTATATGGGTATCCGCGATCACTCCGATTTTCACGCAATCACACGTGGTTTATAGAAAAGGTCGAAGAGCTGGTTAATATTATTCAGGTCCCAGGTTGCGATTTTTTCTTCCATGGCGCGCAGCCGGGTATTGGCGTCAACCTCTTTAAAGGTCAGGATAATCTTACGTTCTAATTTATTACGGTATTTTTTACATTCCCGGGCAAAGGACGAGATATCGTCTTCGGTAAGAGCCTCGCGTTTTAAACCCAAGAGCCAGGTTCCTTCGCTGGAGCGCCCCAGGAGACCTTCATGCAGAAAACGGCTGTTAAACTCCAGGGTTTTTATTTCTCGAAAATGCGTCAGCCGCATCCTCTTTTTTTCGATCTGCAGATTATCATTATCGAAAAGGCGCAACAACTCAGCCAATCTTTCCATAAGCGGCTTCTGGGAACATCTTATAAAATCCTGGAGCATTTCGTCTAGTTTATCCCGGAATACGATCTTTTGGTTTTTAGCATCAAAGGTGAGCGAACCCAACTTTCCCTGATAAACAAATTTCAGCCAGAAGCCGAATACCCGATCGTTTACTTTTAGAAAATCTCCCATGCGGGTAATGGTGTCAACTTCCAGGAGATGGTTTATTAAGACCTTGAGGTCTTTTTTGGTTTTACGCGTCAGGTTGGCAATATCACTAAGACGGTTATGTCCGCTGGATATTAAGTAAAGAATCGAGATATAATCTTGATTTTGCGGCAGATCCAGGAAGCGCTTGAGATAATTAGAGAATCTTTGGTTTAATATTCCGGAAGGCTCAAAAAGGATATCTTCTAATATCTCGGTCAGTTTTGACTGAGGAGATTTGTTGATGGATTCCGCGATGAGCTTAAGATAGAATGGGGAGCCTCCGGTAAAATGTATGATAAAATTCTTCAAGCCGTAGGCAGGTTCTTTTAAGTCCAGGCTTTCATTTAAATAAGCCTCGCTGGTTTTAATATCGAAAGGCTCGATTGTAATTATCTCAAAATTGCCAAAAAGCAGCGATAATTCTTTGGAGAGCAGGCCCCGGGTTTTAAATTTCATCGAACTGGTGATGATGTACATGGTATTTTTTTGTAAGACTAAGAGCTTCGCCCATTCGCGGTAAATTCCTTTTACTCCCAGGCCTTCCAGGCTATGGAACTCATCCAGTATTACTACGCAGGACTTGCCTGTTTCCTGGTTAATGCTTTCCGTGAGATGAAAAAGATCAGGGATAATGTTATTCTTTTTTCTTTTTTCTAGCGCAGCCAGGATTGACCTTATCTTTTCTGTAGTTTTTGGTATGTGGCGGGAGGACTTATTAATAAGAAATTCCAGGTCTTCCTTGAGGGGCATACCGCTGTTAATTAAAAAATTATAGAGCAATACACCGATAAAGCGTTGTGCAAAGGAAGCGAGCGGCTCGGTGCGTCCCTCCAGGTATATCATGATTAGGTGGTTATCGGAGAATTTATTGAGAAACCTAAAGATTACAGAGGATTTACCTATTAATTCGTCGCCGATAATAGCAAGGTTCTGACGGTAGCCTTCCTTGAAATTACGGATACGCTTTAAGAAGATTTCTAAATAGGCCTCGCGGCCGAAACAGCTGTCTTTCATCATGGCAGGTAAAAATAGGGGTTAACAGGGTTAGGGCCTTTTCTGATTTCAAAATGCAGGTAATTACTCTTGTCCCTGCCGCCAGAGCCTACCTTAGCAATTACTGTTCCTCGCCGCACTACTTCGCCGGGCTTAACCAGGATCCGGGAATTTCTGGCGTAAACGGTAGAAAATCCGTCAGCATGTTCGATAATTACGGTTTTGCCAAAACCTTCCAGATTAGAAGAAGAAAATACTATTTTTCCGGAATGTGCTGCTAGTACATCTGCGCCGTAAGGGGCCTGGATATTAAGACCCTTGTTAATGATGTTGTTAAAATTCTGGCCGTAGGTAGCGATAATTTTTCCTTTGAGCGGCCAGATGAAATCTTCACCGTAGTCTTTAAAAGAAACCGCCTGTACTTTCTTAACATTGGGAATAAAAATCATCTGGCCTATCTCGATATTAGTGGCATCCGAGATGCGGTTAACTCTGGCAAGCTCATCTAGATTAATACCGTAAATCTTAGAGATTCTCCAAAGAGTCTGTCCTTTTTCAATGCGGTGGTAAATACCCGGCATGCCTGTCGGCCGCACTATGGGTCTGGATGGAGTAACCCCGGCGCATCCCGCCATCCCAATGGCTGCCACAATAACGATAATATTAGCCAGGGTAAACTTTAATTTTAATATCTGCATTTTCATTCTAAATACTAACTACTTAATTAAAGCGGGCGAAGGGAATTGAACCCTCCTATCCAGCTTGGGAAGCTGGTGTTCTACCGATGAACTACGCCCGCATACACTCATCCATTAATTTAATAGAACAGTACTCGCCGCACATGGTGCAGACATCCGTCAATCTGGGGCGGGAAGATTCCCTCATAGACTTGGCTTTGCGGGGGTCCAGAGAAAGCCGGATCTGTTTTTTCCAGTCCCGTTTTTTACGGGCAAGAGACATTTCCCTATCCCATTTTAGTGCCCCTTTAACGCCTTTGGCTATATCTGCGGCATGAGCAGATATTCTTGCAGCAATAACCCCTTCTCTTGTATCTTCAATGGAAGGATGACGCAGATGTTCTGATGCCGTAACATAACAAAGAAAGTCTGCGCCAAAACTCGCAGCCAGCGCCCCTCCTATCGAGGCACTGATATGGTCGTATCCTGCAGCGACGTCAGTTACCAGCGGGCCTAAAACATAAAAAGGCGCGCCTTTGCAAATCTTTTTTTCTAGAAGTACATTTTGCTCTATTTGATTTATGGGCACATGCCCTGGCCCTTCAATCATCACCTGGACATTTCTTTTCCTAGCCCTTAATGCTAACTCGCCCAATACCCGCAGCTCTGCGATCTGGGCTTTATCAGTCGCGTCTAATACCGACCCCGGCCGCAGCCCGTCTCCCAGGCTTAAGGTTACGTCATAGCGATAGGCGATATCCAGAATTTTATCAAAGTATTCATAGAAGGGGTTCTCTTTTTTGTTCTCATTCACCCAGCGCGCCAGGATTGCCCCTCCCCGCGAAACGATACCGAGCAGTCTTTTTTGAACTTTCAAGGCTAAAAGACTTTTTTGGGTTACTCCGGCATGAATAGTAAAGAAGTCCACCCCTTCTTTAGCCTGGGACCTTAAGGTATCCAGCATATCTAAAGCCGTAAATTTTAAAAAGTTTCCTCTCTCCCTTTGAGCCTCTACCGCAATTTCATATATCGGCACCGTGCCGACGGGAATACCGGAATGCTTAAGAATTGTTCTTCTTATTTTTTTAATATCTCCGCCTACGCTTAAATCCATTACCGCATCTGCCCCGGCAGCGATCACCGCCTTTAATTTTTGTAATTCATGGTTTAATTTACATCTATCACTAGAGGTTCCAAGGTTGGCATTTATTTTAGTAGAGAGGCCGTAACCGATCCCACAGGGGTATTTCAAATGATGCCCGTTGTTACAAGGGACTACCACTTTGCCTTCCCGGATACGTTTCGATAAAATTGCTGGGGCCAGACCTTCCCGGGCTGCCACCCGGCGCATTAAAGGCGTGATAATTTTAAGTTTAGCGGATTCTAGCTCGGTCATGGATTTTTTAAGGAAGAGTTTTATGAAGGCCCTATTATCCTAGCTGTCTTTTTTTCAAGTTCGTATATCCGGTACCTGATCTTTTTAAAAGCTACTGCCGTATTCTTATTTTTAAGTTTAGCGAATTCTTCCAGGACCCGGATTGATTCTTTTGCGCGTCCAATATTAGCATAAAAGATATCCTGATAGTTTTTTCTTTTCAGCTCATCGCCGTAGATAACCCGGCCGATATCGCCGACACTGTTCCTTTTTTCTAAAAGCTCTTTAATGGAAAGTAACTTTTGGGATGTTAACTTAAAAGCATGCCGCGCGCCCTTAAAGCCTCTGGTTAACCCGGGGCTTTCGATAATAAAGCGCGTCACCTCTTCGCAAACCCTTAAGCCCTCCCTGGCGCGGTTGATATTTGCGTCTATTATTCTTAAAACGCCACCGGTACTTCTTATCTTAAGAAAGGCTGGCAACTTTTTTTATGATTCCAGTAGTGGAGCGGCCCGGGATAAATTTAACGGTATCTGTTTTTCCACCGTAGCCGGCAACTATATCAGACCCAATGATATCTTTTTTGTCCCAATCTGCGCCCTTAATTAGAATATCGGGCTTAAGCAGCTTGATAAGTTTTAAAGGGGTATCTTCGTTAAAGAGCGTAACATAATCTACGCTTTCCAAGCCGGCGATAGTTCCTAACCGGTCTCCTTCTTTTACTATCGGCCTCTTTGGGCCTTTAATCCTTTTAATAGAGGAATCGCTGTTTAATGCCACTATCAATACGTCCCCCTTCTGCTTAGCTGCTTCAAGATATTGAATATGCCCGTAGTGCAAGAGGTCAAAACACCCGTTAGTAAATACGATTCTTTTACCCCGGGCCCTAAGGTAGGAAAAGATTCTTTTTAATTCCTGCGGTTTCTTTATTTTAAATCCTGAAATAAGGTGTCTTCTGCAATCTCGCATATAATATGTCCTACTGTAATATGCACCTCTTGGATTCTGGCAGTAGAGCTTGATGGTACTACTAGCGCTACATCAGCTAATTTTGCTAATTCTATTCCGCCGGCACCGGTAAGCACCGCGGTTTTTAGGCCCATTTTTGCTGCTTGTTTAATGGCAAGGGCTACATTTTTGGCCTTGCCGCTGGTAGAGATACCGATCGCAAGGTCATTTTTTCTGCCTAAGGCTTCAATCTGGCGACTGAACACTGCCTCATAACCGTAATCATTGGCAATCGCAGTAAGTATTGAGGTATTGGTAGTAAGTGCGATAGCCGCTAAGCCCGGCCGTTCTTTTTTAAACCTGCCCATTAATTCCGCGGCAATATGCTGGCTATCTCCTGCCGAGCCGCCGTTGCCAAAAAGTATAACCTTGCCGTTATTCTTGAGGCATTCGGTAGTAAGGTTGGCGATTCCCATAATCTGGCTAGTGGCAGTGCGTAACATTTCTTCTTTGATGCGGATGTTTTCTAAAAGAATATCTTTTATTTTATCTCTCATGGCAATCCTGCCTTTTTTTAACCAAAAAATACCTTGGCGATCTCGTAGAGCTCGTTGTCTACGATTTTAATAGCTTTTACCGCATCGCCTAACGGCACGTCAATAATTTTATTTGCCGCTAAGGCTACCATCCGGCCGAACTTCCCGCTTTTTATTAGTTCTATGGCCTTAACCCCGAATCTGGTTCCCAGGACCCTGTCAAAGGCGGTGGGTGAGCCTCCTCTTTGGATATGGCCCAGGACGCTTACCCGGGTTTCATATCCGGTTCTTTTTTCGATTTCTGCGGCGAGCAATTCGCCGATGCCGCCTAAACGGATATGACCGAATTCATCCAGTTTTTTATCCTGCATTACCAGGGTGCCTTCTTTAAACTGTGCGCCTTCGGCGACTACTACGATGCTGAAAGTTTTGCCCCGCTGATGCCTTTTCTTGATAGTGCTGCAGACCTCATCCATATCTATGGGAAACTCCGGAATTAAAATTACATCCGCTCCTCCGGCAATACCGGCCTCTACCGCAATCCATCCGGCATGCCTACCCATAACCTCGGCCACAATAATACGGTGATGGCTTTCTGCGGTAGTATGCAACCGGTCAATACACTCCATCGCCACGTTAAGGGCAGTATCAAAACCAAAGGTATAATCAGTGCAGGAAAGATCATTATCTATTGTTTTTGGTACTCCCACTACATTAGGGATGCCGTCGCCAGTAAGTTTTGCCGCTACCCCCAGGGTGTCCTCGCCGCCTACGGCTACTAAGGCATCTAACTTTAGTTTTTTAAAATTTTCTTTTACCCGGGCGAGATCTTCGGGTTTTTTATAAGGATTGGTCCTGCTGGTACCCAGGATTGTGCCTCCTTTTGGTAAAATACCGGAAACCGTCCCCAAATCCAGGACAAGGGTATCGTCATCAATAAGGCCCTTCCAGCCATTTTTAATCCCGATGATCTGATGGCCTTCGTTAATGCCTTTCCTAACTACCGCCCTAATTACAGAATTTAACCCCGGGCAATCGCCGCCGCCAGTAAGAATTCCTATTCTAGACATTACACCTGCCTCCTTTTTAAGATCTTCCGTAACCGCTAAACGGTATAGTCGGTTCTTCCTTATCCGGTTCTTTTCTTTTTCTTTCTTTTTCTTCGCTGGTTGCTATTTTAGAGATATGAATACGGATGATAATCTGTTCTTCGATTCCTAACACCTCCTGGATTTTGGAACGGGTGATCTCTTGGAGCCTAGAGGTTAAGTCCGGAATATTAGCCTCGGACCTTAAAATTACCCTTAAGTCTACGATAATGCCTTTTTTAGTAGCCACTACATCCGGGCGCAACTCCCTGATTTCAGGGATAATCACTGCCACTCTTTTAATCAGGTCTTCTACCGCAGAAAGCGCAATAGTGACTTCTCCCGAGGAAGTAGTAAAGGCGATAGTTTTTTCTCTCTGAAAACGCCCTAAAATTAGCTGGGCAAAAGAAAAGCTTATCAATATCAGTAAGATTCCGGATAGCCCTACGATGATGCGCGAATTAAAACTAGACTCCAAGTACATCAAAAGATTGCTGATCATTTCTGGCTGTAATAAATTAAAAGAGATAACTACTAGTACCAGGCCGATAACGATAAGGATTGTGGTATAAAACAGGATTCCCAAAACATTAAAAAATCTCATCTCTTACCCCCTCTCTATGCCGCAAACATTAATACTAATATCTTTTATCGAAAGGTCGGTCATCTTTTCTAAGCGGTTACGGATATTCTCCTGAGCGCGGCTGGCGACATCTGGGACGTTAAAACCGTATTTTATAATTAAAGGTATTTCTATTCTTACATCTTCGTTTTTTTCAATTTCGACTTTAATTGAAGCTAGTGATTTTCTGCCTAATAGTTCCAAAATTCCGGTTTTAAAATTGCGACCAATGCTTTTTACTCCATCGGTCTCGCTGGCGGCCAGAGAGGCAATCGAGGCAATCACGTCGCGGTGTATTCTAATAGTACCTAGGCCGGTACGTAATTCTTCCTTATGCATTAATCTTTTATCTCCTCTTCTTTAACTATCTCTTGGATAAAATGTGTAGAGATGTCTCCTTTAAGGAACAGGGGGTTATCCATAAGCTCAAGGTGGAACGGTATCGTGGTTTTAATCGGCGCAATATAGAATTCGCCGAGCGCACGTTTCATGATTCGGATGGCCTCCTGGCGGTCTTTTCCGTAAGCGATCACCTTGGCCAAGAGGGAGTCGTAATGAGGAGTTATTTCGTAACCGGCATAGATGTGGGTATCTAGCCGTATCCCTGGCCCGCCGGGAAAATTAACCGTTTCGATTTTACCGGGAGACGGCATGAAATTATTTTCATAATCTTCGGCGTTGATGCGGCACTCCAGAGCTGCGCCCTTAAAATGCACGCTATCTTGATGAAAGGATAATTTTTCGCCGGCTGCAATACGCAGCTGCTCTTTAACCAGGTCAATGCCGGTAACCATTTCGGTTACCGGGTGCTCTACCTGGATCCGAGTATTCATCTCCATAAAATAAAAATTGTTACTGTTGTCCAGTAGGAATTCAATGGTTCCTACGCTGACGTAATTTACCGCTTTGGCCGCCTTGACCACTAGCTCTCCCAGACGTTTACGTAATTTATTATCTATTGCCGGCGAAGGAGATTCCTCAAGCAATTTCTGATGCCTTCTCTGGATACTACAATCTCTTTCACCGAGATGCACGGTATGTCCGTATTTATCTGCTACCACCTGTACTTCAATATGCCGGGGTTTTTCAATATACTTTTCGATGTAGACATTAGAATTGCCGAAATTTGCCTCAGCCTCTTGCTGAGCGGTAATCAGGCTGCTCATCAGGCGGATGTCATTATGGCAGATACGCATTCCTTTACCGCCGCCCCCCGCCGCAGCCTTAATAATCACGGGATAACCGATTTTTCTGACGGTTTTTATAACTTCTTCTTTATTTTTGATTACGGCGGCACTTCCAGGGATAATCGGCAGGCCTATTTTCTGCATGCTATTACGGGCGGCCATCTTGTCGCCCATCAGGCGGATATTTTCCGGAGTAGGACCGATAAAGACAATATTGCAGGATGAGCAGATTTCGGCAAAATGAGGATTTTCTGCCAAAAAGCCGTAGCCGGGGTGGATAGCTTCAACATCCGTAATCTCGGCAGCGCTGATAATAGCGGGGATATTAAGATAGCTGTTGCTGCTGGGGGCCTTGCCGATACAAATCGCTTCATCGGCAAAACGTACATGCAAAGAATTTCTGTCTGCTTCGGAATATACCGCAACGGTGCGGATGCCTAATTCGCGGCAGGCGCGAATAATTCTTAAAGCTATTTCACCGCGGTTGGCGATTAAGATTTTTGAAAACATAAGGAAAGATTATTTTATTTAGAGAGGTTCGATAAGAAACATTGGCTGGCCGAACTCTACCGGCTCGGCGTTTTCTACCAGAATCTCCAGGATCTTGCCTTTAATTTCAGACTTAATTTCATTCATTAATTTCATGGCCTCAATAATACAGATTACCTGGCCTGGCTCAATGATCTGGTTCACCTCTATAAAAGGGGCTGCTTCCGGGGATGGGGCGTGGTAAAAAGTGCCGACCATCGGAGCCTTAATCTCTGCGTTTTTAGCTGCGGGTTTTTCTGTTATCCCCACCGCCTCCTTAAGCTTAGGAATAGAAGTAGCACTCTCCCGCTCTATCACGATCGGGCCGCTGAATCCTTCACCGTATGAGCCGGTTTTTTTAAGCTTGATGCGTGTGCCGTCCTTCTCTATTTCTAATTCCATTAATCCGTTTTCATTCATCAGGCTGATCATTTCTTTGATTTCTTTAATATTCATGGAATCTCCTTCAATATGCGCGCTCCACGTATCCGCCGGTACGGGTATCTATTTTGATACGGTCGTTTTCTTCGACAAAAAGCGGAACTTGTATTACTGCTCCGCTCTCGATAGTAGCCGGCTTGGTACCGCTTTTGGCAGTATCGCCCTTGATCCCGGGTTCGGTATGGGTAATGGTGTATTCGACGAAATTAGGCAGGTGAACGGTAAGAACGTCATCTTTATAATAAGCGGCCACTACATCAAGGTTATCTTTAAGAAATTTTACTTTATCTGCCAGGATATCGCTTGAAATAGCAATCTCTTCAAAGTTTTCCTGGTCCATAAAATGGTACATATCTCCGGAGGAATAAAGGTACTGCAGTTTCCTTTCATCCACATAGGCCTCTTCGATCTTTTCATCGCCCCTGAAGGTCCGTTCCTGAACGTTGCCATTTTTCATATTACGCATTTTAGCACGGGCAAAGGCAGCGCCCTTGCCGGGTTTGATATGCTGGCAGTCTAAAACCAAATAAACATCGCCTTCTACTAACATGGTTAATCCGGATTTAATATCATTTATTGAGAGCGCCACTGAGTGATTCCACCCCTTTCTCGGTTACAAGCACCATATCTTCTAGTCTTATACCAAATTTATAAGCCAAATAAATCGCCGGCTCAATTGTAAAAACCATTCCCGGCCTGAGCCTGATATCCTGACGGGAAGAAATACGCGGGTTTTCGTGTACTTCTAACCCTATGCCGTGTCCAAGGTTGTGACTAAAAAACCCGCCGTAACCCTTTTGGGCTATATATTGACGGGCAGCTTGGTCAATCTTATTTATAATAACAGTTGGTTTAATTTTTTGTAATGCCCTGCCTTGCGCCGCTAAAACAATATCGTAAATCTCTCTTACCAAGGGTTTTATTTTACCCAAAAAGAATATCCTTGTCAAGTCGGATTTATAGCCTAAATAGTCTACACCCATATCGATAAGCACCGGTTCGTTATCGCGCAGTCTGCGCATCGATGTAAGGTGGTGCGGAAAACTGGAGTTCGGCCCGGAAGCTACAATAATCTCAAAAGAAGAGGAATAGCCCCCCTGATATCTGATAAAATGTTCCAGCTCTGCCGCAATCTCAATTTCTTTTTTGCCCGGCCGAATAAACCTTTGGATATGCCTTAAAGACTGGATAGCGATACTAGTGGCACGGCGAATCTTGGCCAGTTCCTGGGGCTCCTTGATCAGCCTTAAATCTTCTACCAGCCCTTGAGTAGGCAGCAGTTTTATTTTAGCGGGGCGGCTCTGGATTAATCTCTGATGCTGGGAAAAGCTAAGATGCGTATCTTCAAACCCCACCCTCTTTAATCCTAATTCCTCTAGGATCGCGGCAATTATTTTGAATACCGGCGTATCTATTTTATGCAAGGAAAACCCTTTGAGTTTTTTCTTTAACTCTTCGCTGTAGCGTGCATCCGTAAGATAAATATTCCCTTTACTAGATATAATCAGGTAGGCGTCGCGGGAGCGCGTCCCTGTGAGGTATGAAATATTATGCTCCGAGGATACGATCAGGCCGTCTAAGCCTTCTTTTTTAAGCCTTAAGAGTATATTTTTAACGCGGTTATTCATAGCGGGTTAAACCAGATTTAAGAGGGCCTCCAGGCCCAGAAGATAACTCTTGGGGCCGAATCCCATCACCGTACCGCAGGCAACAGGGCTGATCAGCGAGTGCCGCCGGAATTCCTCCCGGCAGTAAATATTGGAGAGATGTACTTCTACTGTGGGCACGCCGCAGGCTGAAATAGCGTCGCGGATAGCGACGCTGGTATGGGTATAGGCAGCAGGATTAATCAGGATGCCCTGGAAGCTGCCTTTACTGGCAGCAATCAAATCTACAATTTTACCTTCGTAATTAGACTGCACGATAGTTAAAGAAGCCGGCATTGTTTTAGCGAGTTTTTTAAGCTGGCGGTTAATCTCAGGCAGTGTGGTGCGGCCGTAAATGCCAGGTTCCCTTCGTCCTAGAAGATTGAGATTAGGTCCGTGTATAACTAAAAATTTCTTTTTTTTAGTAGCCATGTCATTAATCCTCCGCTTCGTCAATCAGCATTATGGGAATCCCGTCGCGGACAGGGTATTTTTTGCTGCATTTTTTACAACATATTTTATTATTTTTTAATTCTAGGTCGCCCTTACATGATGGGCAAGCCAGGATATCCAATAAGTCTTTGTCGATCATTTGCTCTCTCCGGTTTTAGTTTTGGAAATATAGTGCGTTCTTAATTCGTAAAGTACGTTTTCCAGTAAATCCCCCTCTTCCTTGGTAAGGTTGCCCTTGGTTTTATCTTTAAGTACTGCCAGGGTATCAATGATAAATTTTGCCTGTAGCAGATTTTCTTCGGTTTTACCGCTGGCGGGGTTGGGCACCGCCCCAAGGCTTATAGAAGCCTGCAGGGCAATAGTAGTAACAAAAAATCCGAAATCCGGATCCGGGGGGATAGGCTCTCCTTTGATTTTGGAGTTTTCTTTTTCATTTTCTACGGTTTTTTTCCAAGTCTCGTCGATATCTTTGTTTTGCTCTTCCATATTTTTAAAAGATTGTGATTCCGGCGTAGCCCACCACGCTATTTTTATCTTCGGTGACATCGCCGCTGGTTTGGTATTTTACAAGCTCTCCTCTGGTGGCGCCTAAGGCTTTAGCGCAGCTTAACATGGTAATGGTTGGAATTACTCCGCACATCGAAATATTAAAGCGTTCTACTGTCAACGCAAGCCGTTCTTCGTCCAAATTTAAGATTGCTTCGATTGCCATGCGGTCATTCTTCTGGGCCCGTACTTCGGGCTCATAATGCGTCATATCAGAACTTGCTACTAGTAGAACCTTATCCTTTAGTCCATTTTTCTTAATGGCCACAGCAATCTGCTGGCCTATTGTTTTAAGCACCCCTATCTCTTCAAAGGAAAATACAATCGGCACCATTTTAAAATTACTTTTAAAATACTGTAAGATCGGCAATTCTACTTCTAAGGAGTGTTCGGCTTGATGAGCAATATTATCATCTTCTAAGTACGGGCATCCCTGCAATATTTCCCGGGCTAAATCCGAATCGATTTTCACATCACCCAGGGGTGTCTGCCAGGACCCCTCAGTCATCACGCTGATGTTTTTACCGTATCCGGTATGATTGGGGCCAAAAAGTATTAGCTGATCCTTAATATTAATACGGGAAACGGTCTGGGCAGCAACTCCTCCGGAGTAAATATAACCCGCATGCGGCAAGAGGCAAGCAATGGCATTTTGTTTTACCGCTGCCGGAGGGCTAAGAAATGATTGAATTTGTTTTTTTAAAGCCTGGGCAGAGGCAGGGTAAAATTTTCCGGCAAAAACCGGCATCCTGATATCAGGGGCTGACATCGAATAAATTCTTAAGGAACAAACTGCTCTTTATCAAATCTTTTGGGCTTGCGCTAGAGTGCGCTTCGATAATTTTTAAGGTGCTCTTTTTTAAATAAGGCTTTAAGAAATTAAAATCTAATTTTCCCTTACCGGGCGCAAGATGATCCCGGTAATCTTTAATATCATGTAAATGTATCCCCAGCATTTTTTTAGCATAAGCGTCGAGGTAATCGCGATGCTTGATAAAACCCAAGTCTTGCATCAGCTGGGCGTGTCCGGTGTCGTGCCAGTAAAAAATGTTGCTGTCACTAAAAGCCTTTAAGATCAGGCCGATTTCTTCAAAAGTTGGAATTTCGCGGTAATAAAAACGGGTTTCTATTCCCAGCTTAATGCCTCTAACAGAGGCGTACTGATTAAGCTCTTTGAGGCTTTTTAACGCTGCCCCAAAAAAACCTGCGGCTATTTTCTTTCTTTCCCTGATGGCGCGCTCTTTTAAGAGACGGTACTCTGGCGAATAACGCTGACCCTTGCGAGAGAGATGAATTAAATCCCGGGTGCGGTCAGCTACCTCTACTCTGCCGCAATGCAATACTACTGCCTCTGCACCTAGCCGCCTAGCAGTATCAACGGTATTTTTAGTATGCTTTAAGGCTTGCTGCCTTTGGCTTTCCTTAAGGGAAGACAGGGAATAATAATCCGGAAGCGCCTCGACACGTTTTAGCCCTCTAGGTATAGGACAGTAATTGTGGAGACTGCTAACCTTAATCTCGCCCCTATTAACAAACCCCCTTACTTCCTCCACCATGGAAGAAGTAAGATTAAAGCTTAATTCAATATCTTTAAATCCTAGTGTTATTATTTCTCGGATGAGGCCTGCGGCGCGGGTATAACGGAAAGCATTCCAAGAAGTAGAAAGAACCAGGCTCATTTTATCTTCTTTTCTTGAGCCTCTTTCTTTTACGTTCGCTGGGCTTCTCGTAGTGCTTGCGGTCGCGCAACTCTTTTAAGATGCCCTCATCTTCGATCTTTCTTTTAAACCTGCGTAAGGCCGATTCAAAGGATTCGTCTTTTCTGATCTCTATTTCCTGCATGCCTGCTTTCAACTCCTTTCCGGTTAAGATTTAAGGATATAATATATCACTCTTTTAGGCGGGTGTCAATGCTCTTGGGTGGGCTTACTCAACTTCAAATGAAATAATAACGTTAAAAGAAAGGCGGGGGTAATCCAGTTCTTTAGGAAAATCCGGAAATGGCGAGGCCTCCTGAATGCTGTGTAAAGCTACCTCGCGAAGGTAGCTGATAGAGGAAGATTTTTCTTCTACCAGGCGCACCTCATTAAGAAGCCCCTCGCGGGAGATAACAAAAGACAAGTAGACCTCTCCGGTATCGGTGCGGGTATAATTTTGATAGGCTGCGCGCCGGATTTTTTCCCGCACAATCTGGTAATAGCTTAAGTAGGAAGGGTTGTTTATTTTATCGATATCTACCGCCGGAAGCGTAATTTTCTTTTTTATCGCGATGACGTCCGGCTTCATCAAGGTAGGCTTGGTAAATTCAGGCTGCCGGGCGAGCATCTGGCGGCCCTGGTCTTTGCGCGCCAGCACCGCCTTATCCACATCGATAAACGGCGGAGGGTTAATTTTAGTAGCGTTGATTTTAGAGGGTATTTTTAACGAAGGATTTTTTTTAACCGGGTCGTCTTTGGGCTCCGGCTTAAATTCCGCTTCTTTCTTGATATAGCTTATCTCTAAAATTTCCTCTTTTTTGTTGCGGCTGATATTAAAAGGGTTAAGGTGAAGATTCTGGAATAGGACTATGCCATGGATAAGAAACGAGATAATGAAAGCTGCTAGGAAAATTCTATCGGAAAACATAAAGTTATATTAACATACCTAGCGGAATTTTACAAGATTTAGGCTAAAATTTATACTCTGCCTTAAGGCTAAAGTTTCTCTCCGGGCTGGGGTAATAGAATTTTGATCCATCATCAACCAATACACCGGCATACTCGGAGTATTTTTTATTAAAAAGGTTGTTGATGCTAAAGGTAATATCTAAATCCTTACGATGCCAGGATAAATTTGTATCTGCAACCATATAACCGTTGAGTTGAGAATAAGCATTGGCCTGGTCATTAAGAAAATACCGTTTACCCACGTAGTTTCCGGTAATATTAAAAGTAATATTTTTAGGCAAAAATAACCTTAATCCGACACTTCCCTTATGGCGCGGTACCAGCGGTATTTTATTTCCGCTATACTGATCATTGTCAAAATAAGCATTAGTGAAAGTATAGTTACCGAATAATACGATTAAATCGTTAAGTTTGGTATCGACAGAGGCCTCGAGTCCTTCATGTACGGTATTATTGTAATTCTCATTCTTGCCTACCCAGGAACCCCAAGAAAGGAAATCCTTAGCATTGAGATAAATTTCATTTCTGGTGTTCATTCTGAATAATGATAAGCTTCCCTTGATTCGGTCCGATAACTTATGCCGTAGGCCCACCTGGTAATTTATTGAAGATTGCGGCTTCAGGCCCGTATCAAGCTGCTTCTGCCAATTCTGATCGAGATAAGTAAACTCGTCTACTTCTGGAAAACGGAAACTCTTGCTTACATTAAAGAAGATATTTGAATCATTATTATAGGTATATACGAGCCCGGCATTGAAAGTCTGCATATCCAGCTTTACCTTGTCATCCTGGTCAGGGCTCTTGCCATAATCATGCAAGTCATTATCGTGATAGCCAAAGGTATAGCGTGCGAAGTCGTAACGATAACCCGATACGAAAGTTAATTTTTTAAAGATTGAAAACTCATCCTGAAGGTAACTGCCAAGAGAGTTTTTATTGATATTCGTGTACTGGTTTAGTGACCCGTTAAGATTAGTTGAAACCGTTTTATCAAAATAAAAAGTTTTAGAACTGTATAAAGAGCGGTAAAAATCAATCCCGGTAATTAATTTATTATCGTGGTTAATAATACTACTGCTTAATGTATACTTAGGAGTGATCCCAATGGTTTCAATTTTTCCACCTTGAGTATCTAGCCCCGAACTTAAAAAATAGGAGTCTGTATCTTTTCTTCGAAAATTAAGGTCGATCTCAAGATCCCCGAAATTTTGAAATCCTATTTTAGGACCCAACATAAAATAGTAATCTTTATTGTTTGTGTAGTCATCGCTATATTTAGCGTATCTTCTTCCGTGTTGATCTATGATACTTTGGGTTATAGACGCCGGCATGCCATAGCTGGAAGCATGAAATCCGGAATTAAAATACGCCGACAGATTATCGTTAAAGCTATATTCTAATTTAGAAGCAAAGTCACTATCTTTAACAAAGCTATTATTGCGGTAACCATGGGTTGCTTCGTGTCCTCCGCTTAACCAGTAAGAAAGTTTATCATTAATCCCGCCCCCTATAGATAGTTTCTGTTTATTCATATCGTAGCTACCATATTCTATGCCTAAATTTGCCTTAGGTTTACCCGATCCTTTCTTGGTAATAATATTAATTACTCCGCTTGAGGCATTATCGCCATAGAGCACTGCGGCAGAACCGCCGCGTATTACTTCAATCCGTTCTACCTGATCTAAGGGGATCTGGTTCCAGTCAACGCCGCTTAAATCTACGTTATTAATCCTTCTGCCGTCTACTAACACCAGTACGTTAAGCGCTGCCTGTTCGCCGAATCCGCCCATATCTACCGTTGCGGTAGAACCGTTGCCGTACCAATCCCGTACTATTACTCCCGGAACCGGCCTGAGCATATCAACTACGCTTTGGCCGTTAGAACTTCTTATTTCGCCAGCGGTTATTACGCTGACGCTGGAAGCGGTTTTACTTAAGGTTTCTCCGTAGCGGTAGGGAGTTACCACGATCTTATCCCAAGTTATTTCTTCTTCCGCTGCCCATAACTGCGATGCCAACAACACTGCTTCCAGCATTACTAACAATACCTTCTTAGGCATGCCTCCTTACCCTTTCCCGGACATAAATAAAAAACCCCTGACACCGTATGGTATCAAGGGTCTACCCTGTTTGTTACCCTTACGGCCTTGTCCGCGGGCCGATTCGTCTTTGGACTTTTTTACACAGTAGGTCTTCTGACTCGCCTGTTTCTTAAAACCGGCCTTCCCGGCTTTCAAAGCCAGTGGCCCTTTCCGCTCTAGAAGCGCGTAAGGTTTAAGAATTACAACACAGGACTACAGCAGCGGGACTGTGGCCGCTTTAACGGCCTTCCCTAACTGTATAAACGATTTCCTATTTTGTTAAAAGAACTTTGGCTAATTTAGTATCCTTAACGTAATGCGCGATAATCTCGTAGCTACCAAATAATACTGCCGTATAGCTAAGCGTAGCGATGGTAAAGTTGCGTAGGAAAGGCAACCCCATCATATAGCACTGCATCAAACCTCTTAAATCACGGGAATACCAACCTGCCATCCAGACCCCGAAATTTGATACCAGGTAGAACAACAACGATGACAAGAGGGAAAAAGAAATTATCCTGCCTGCGCTTTTCTTGTGGTGTATCGCCATGCCCAAGAGCGTCGCCAGGATAAATCCTCCCCAAGTAAATAAAACTACATCGTGAAGCCCGATTACTAGGTCACTGGCGATCATTAAAACAAGCGGCACGAGAATAGCGTATTTTTTATTAAGATACGCCCCGCTAAATAAGGCAATCGCCGCTACCGGAGTAAAATTCGGCGCATGAGGAGCGAACCGTATCAGAATTCCGACTAAGATTAAACTTAATGCCAGCATTTTAAAACCTCCTTTTTGTTTTAACTTTATATATACTAATTCTAAATGGATATTTTGTCAATATGATTTTTAAAATTCAATACCCCTTCTGGCGCGGGCACCTTTTTGGTAATGGTGCTTGACCTCTCTGATGTCGCTGATTAAATCCGCAATCTTACAAATTTCCGGCGGCGCATACCTGCCGGTTAAAATAAGCTCCGTGGCAGAAGGCGCGCTTTTAATAATACCGATGACATCCTCTATCATTAAAAGCCCCAGCTTAAGCGCTATGTTAACTTCGTCTAAAATAATAATCCGGTAGCATTTGCGGGCGAGGGCCTTTTTTACTTTTTCCAATCCTGCCTGGGCTAAAACAAAATCCCGAGGACGCGGTTTATTTTTAATAAAACAGGCTCTACCGCACTGCACCAGCGTAATGTTACTGATTTTCTTGATGGCATCCAGCTCGCTGTAACGCTTGCCTTTGATAAATTGAGCGATATAGACTTTAAAGCCTGCCCCGGCAGCCCGCAACGCTAATCCCAACGCTGCGGTTGTTTTACCTTTACCGTTACCGGTGTATACCTGAATCAAGTGTACTCCTTTTTACGAGCGTGTTAACATATTCCAGCCCAGGATGCCCAAAGCGCAAAGGCTGCTTACAATTAATCCTGCGCCGATAACCCCGAGGCTGATAGCAAGAAAGGCATACTTGAAGCGGATCTTAAAAAGCGAAGCTGCCACCACTCCACTCCAGGCCCCGGTCATCGGAAGCGGTATAGCGACAAATATCGCCAGCCCCAAGGCCTCATATTTTTGGATGGCATCGGAATTCTTCTTGGTACGCTCAAAGATCCAGTCAAAAAAACGCGCCCAGAGCTTAAAGCGGCGTAATCGGTTAGAAACCGGCTCCAGCAAAAACAGCGCCGGAACAATAGGGATAATATTGCCCAGGACAGAAAGCCAGAAGGCTTTGCTCATAGAAAAGCCGAAAGAAAGCGCCAAAGGTATAGCCCCCCTTAGTTCTGCGATCGGTAGAGCACCGATTATTATTACCACCAATTCCCGTGGTAAACCCCTAAGCCAGTTTAGTACTATCTCGAGCACGCTTTCTCCTTAATTAGTGGCATATTTTCCTACCAGCGGCACAAAGGTACAGCCGCAGATTTGCCGGTATTGCATCAGTCCGTCTTTCTTTTCTGCCTTGGTTAAGACTTGACTGAAGCTCCCTCCCAGGGGCGCAATCAGGATTCCGTTTTCTTTTAATTGTTCCAATAACGGCCCGGGGATACTGCCGGAGGCCGCAGTAATAATAATTCTGTCAAATGGACTATCCTCGGGCCAGCCCAGAGTGCCGTCGGCAATTTTAATCTTGATATTTTGATAACCCAGAGCCTCTAAAAGCTTCCCGGCCCTCTCTCCTAATTCCCGGATACGCTCAATGCTATAAACCTCTGCTGCCAGTTCTGCCAATATCGCTGTCTGATAACCCGAGCCGGTACCAATCTCCAGCACCTTTTCCTTTCCGCTCAAATTTAAAGATTCTGTCATCAAAGCTACAATGTAGGGCTGCGAAATAGTCTGAGAATTTCCGATAGTAACCGGAAAGTCTCCGTAAGCGCTGCTGGCTAAATCATCCGGGATAAATTTGTGCCGTTCTACTTTATAAAAAGCCTCAAGCAAATTTTTATCTAGAATTCCCCGCCGCAAAATCTGCTCCGCTACCATCCTTTTTCTTAAAACGGCAACATCCATATTTCCTGAAAGATAAAACGGATAAATCTGACAGTATCAAGAAAGCTGTTAATTTGGCTTTTTTCTTCGCCGTAAACCGTATTCACCGGTACAGATTCAATCTTAAATCCTAACTGCGCCGCCCGGATAATTATTTCAGACTCAGTCTCGTATTTAGTGGTGTTGAGATTTAAGCGCTCCAGGAGTTCACGGCGGATAAGCCGGAAGCCGCATTGGCTGTCGGCTATTTCCTGCTTCACCAGCGATGATATCAACCAAGACATGAATTTATTAGTGGCTATTCGTAAATAAGGCATGCCCCGCGGTTTGCTCATACGGTTCCCGATAATAATGCCTGCGCTAGAATTCCGGCCCAATTTTAAAAATGAGGGTATATCTTGCGGCAGGTGCTGGCCGTCGCCGTCTATAGTAATAACCGCCATAAAACCTTTATCCAGGGCATATTTAAAACCTTTAATCAGCGAAGCCCCCTTACCCTGATTAGAAGAATTTTTCAAAACCGTAGCATTGTTATCCCGTGCAATACGCGCCGTGCTATCCTTGGAGCCATCATCAACAACCACCACTTCTTCTATACCCTGCTGGCGGATGTTATTTATTAACGTGCCGATAGTCCGGGCCTCGTTATAGGTAGGAATAATAACACAGGTCTTCATCTAACCCAAAATCTCCTAAACACGCCCCATTGTTCAGGGTATTTACGGATATAATTCTCAATAACGGTTTTGTAGCTGCGCACTAATTCCTGAATATCTTTCTTTTTATCGCCGCTGGCGTTAAATTCAATCGCCTTTTCAAAACGCAAGGTAAAAGTATCATCTTTATTGCGTAGCATAAATCCCGGGACAATCGCAGCCTGGGTTTTTAAAGCGATGGCTGCCGGGCCGACAGGTAAAATTGTCGGCCGGCCAAAAAAATCTACTACCATGCCCTTTTCATTAAAGTTGCGGTCTCCTGCCAGGGCTAAAACCTTATTTTCTCTTAAAATACTCAAACAACTTCTCACAGCATTACCTACGGGGATAACCTTTATGCCTTTGCTTTCCCGCTGGGAGTTAAAAAAATTGTTTACCTTGGGATTTTTATGCGGTAGGGCTACTACCGTAAAAGGATAACCCATGCTCGCTATCACCACCCCGCCTAATTCCCAATTTCCCAGGTGCGCGGTAAGGGTTATTACTCCCTTACCGCGGGAAAGGCCTTCGTCAATATAATGACTGTTTTCTACTTTTACCTGGCGCGCGACGTAACTGCGGTCGATTTCAGAAAAACGGAAAAAATCTACTAAGTATTTAGAAAAGTTGCGGAAAAGATTTTTACGGATACGGCGGATTTCAAAATCGCTTTTTTCGGGAAATACCGCTTTTAAATTTTCCTTGGTAGCTTGGCGGTCCCGCCAGACAAAGAGATAGTGTAAATCCGAAAATACCACCGCTAATCCATAGGCAATCTTTATTGGTAAGGACAAAGCCAGTGATTGCCCGATACGGTAAAGGTAATAATTAATCATGCCTAAGAGGTTAAGTCTAATAGCAGGCGGGCGATATCTGAGCTCGCTCGGGGCCTGGCAATATGTTTTACCGCTTCACGCATCGCGGGTAATTTATGAGAATCAGCTAAAAGTTCCTCGATGATAACATTTAGATCCCGGGGCTGGTCAGTCCTGATTGCCGCACCCTGACTGATAAGATAGTCGGTATTATTGGCTTCCTGGCCCGGGATAGGTTTGACAATAACTATCGGCAACCCTTTGCTTAAGGCTTCGGCAGTGGTGACTCCGCCGGGCTTGGTAATGATAATATCCGCGACGCTCATCAGCTCATGAATATTATCAATATAGCCAAAAAGTATGATTCTATTTTTATATTTTTTGATTTTTTTCTTTAAGGAGCGGTAGAGTTTTTTATTAGTGCCGGTAATAATAATCTCCTGCAGGGGCTTTTCTACTTTTTCCAGGGATTTCACCATGGTTTTAATCGGACCTAAGCCCTGGCCTCCCCCCATAATCAGGATGGTTTTTAAACGAGGGTTTAGTTTAAGCTTTTGCATCAGCTTAGGTCTATCTACCGCTTCGTTAAATTTAGGGTCAAATGGGATGCCGAGATCTTTAATCTTAGCGGAATTAACTCCCTTTTTATTTAGACGCAAGGAAACTTCCTTAGAAGGCGTAATATAACAATTAATAAGCTCATGAATCCAGTAGGAATGCGGGATGTAATCAGTAAGCACTGCTACTAAAGGTATCCGCGATTGGTAAGTTTTTTTAAAATCCGCTACCATCCCGCAGGGAAAGGCCTGGGTACAGGCTACTGCATCCGGGCGGAATTTATCAAACAGGATTTTGAATTTCGGAGAGTTATGTTTATGAATCTTGTCTCTGAGTTTTTCAATCCTTTGGGCGATTTTGGGATTATCATAAAGATAATCCCAAACTTTAGGTGTGCGCTTGATGATCTCCATATAGATACGGTTAACCACCTTTTCCGAGATAGGATTAGTGTAGTTTAGGGCATTGAGGTTTAAGATTACCGTTTCAGGGGCAATAACCTTAATGGCCTTTTCTATGGCAACGGTAGCGCTGTGGTGTCCGGATACCTCCGAGATATAAAAAAGTGCGATACGCCGTGGTTTATTCATACCTGTCAATCAACTCTCCTCGATATTAGCCAGGACTGCGCCGATTTCTGCCGTATCCCCTTCCTTAAAAAAAATCTCGGTTAATATTCCAGAAGAGGGGCTGGGAAGATTAAAAGTAGCTTTATCGGTGGCTAATTCTACTAAGTCATCCTTAAGGGCTAGCTTCTCTCCTTCCTTAAAATACCAGTAAGAAACAATTGCGCTTTTAATGCCTTCGCCTAATTCCGGAAGCACTACTTTCGTCATCGCTACCTCCTTAATTAAAAAACTGGCTGAATTTTAAGCATAGTTTCTCTTTTGCCTGGCCAAAATCCACTTCCCGGTTTAAAATATTTTCCATCGACGTAACGGCGATATCCATCCCGCAGGGGCGGATCAAGCTGAAATTTTCCAAGTCAGTTTTTTTAATGATAACGCTCATACCGTGGTAGGTTATCCAGTTTTTTACCGCAATACCGATAGAGGCAATCTTATCCTCTCTTACCCAGGCTCCGGTAAACCCACTTCTTCGGTTAGCTGTAATATTAAAATCAGCCAGCAGGCTTATCGCCACTGCCTCCAATTGCCGTAAAAACCAGTGAATATCTTTTTTAAAATAGCCTAGGTTAAAAATAGGGTAAACGGTGAGTTGCCCGGGGCCGTGATAGGTGGCGTCACCTCCGCGCTCAATACGATAGCAGGTAATGCTTTTCTCTTTTAATGTTTTTTCATCTACCAGAATACTGTTTTGGCGCGTCAGCCTGCCCATAGTAATTACGGGGTAATGCCGGCAAAAAAACAGGCAGCCCCAAGTAGCGGTATCCCGCAGATAACAAAGCGCTTCTTTTTGGATATTCCAGGCTCGTTGATAATCAATTAAGCCCAGATCAGTTACTTTGAATTTCATGGCTGTCTCTTAAGGCTTCACTAAAGGACTCTGCAAGGCTGGGGTGGGCAAATACCGTATCGTTAAACTGGGAGACCTTAAGGTGATTAGCGATTGCCAGGGTCATAATGCCAATCAATTCTGTAGCGCGCGTTCCGATTATCGCTACCCCGAGGATCTCTCCGCTCTTTTTATGGGATACTACCTTAATAAATCCTTCGGTTTCATCCAGGATGCGCGCCATGGCCGAACCTCTCAAATCAAAACGGTGCACCCGGATATCTAAACCAGAGGCTAAAGCATCCGCTTCATTTATTCCGACGCTGGCTATTTCAGGATCAGTAAAAATACAGCTGGGGATAGCGGTACTATCGGACTTTAGGGGACAGGGTAAAAACATGTTTGCCACCGCCAATTTACCCTGGTAAGCAGCAAAATGCGCCAGCATCATGCCGGAGGCACAATCCCCGGCAGCATAAATATTGCTGATGCTGGTTTGAAGGTTATCGTCGACAATAATTCTTTCTTTTTCTACGGCAATACCGAGTTGCTCTAGGCCTAAGCCGCGGGTATTAGCTATTCTCCCGATACACAATAAAGACTTATCGTAATTATCTATACCGACAGCGGGATCTAAAGCATCGGAATTTAACATGATCCTGACGCCACTTTTCTTTAAAATCACCTCGATTTTCTTAGCAATATCGTTGTCTACCCCGGGAAGCAGCTGCGGCATCTTTTCTACTATCGCCACCTTTACTCCCAGCATCGAAAATAAACTGGCGAATTCACAGCCGATTACCCCCGCCCCTATAATCAGAATTGAAGAAGGTAATGCCTCTAGTTCCAGGGCATCATTGCTGGAAATTATCTTTTGGCCGTCAATTTTAAGCTTAGGCAGTTCTAAGGTTCTTGAACCGCTGGCAATAAGGATAAATCTGGTTTTTAATTTGCGTTCACCTACCTTAACCAGCCCGGGAGATATTATAACAGCCTCCCCCTCTAAGAAATCTAACCCCTTAAGCATTAATTGCATCCCTTGCTGCAGTTGCTGGATAAGCTTATCCTTCCTGGACTTAAGTTGGGCGAAATCCAGCGTTGCAGAATGGGTTGAAATTCCAAAAGTAGAAGATTTTTTAATCAGGCTGTAAACCTTGGCGGATTGAATCAGGCTTTTGGTAGGGATACATCCGTAGTTAAGGCAGGTGCCGCCGATTTTATCTTTTTCAACCAGGGCGACTTTTAATCCGAGCCCCCGGGCTTTAAGCGCAGCATTAAACCCCGCCCAGCCTGCGCCAATGATAATAAGATCGTAATCCATTAAGGTTTGGCGATATCCTTATACTGTTCTTTTAATCTGGCGGAAACTTTGAGAAAATTTTCTTTTTCCTGAGGCCTAAGACTCAATTCTACGATATCTTCAATGCCGTTTTTACCTAACCGGCAGGGGACGCCCAGGCACACTTCTTTAGCGCCATATTCGCCGTTAAGATAAGCGCATACTCCAATGATGCGTTTTTCGTCTTTGGCAACCGCTTTTACTAATTCCGCGGCCGCTGCGGAAGGAGCAATATAGGCGCTGCCGCTGCCTAAAAATGTTATAATCTCAAGCCCCCGGTCATAGGTTCTTTTGATTAGCTCGGATATTTTTTTATCGTCGAGGATTTCATCTAACGCTACCCCCTTCACCTTGGTAAATCTTGCCAACGGCATCATTCCTTCGCCATGGCTGGCAATTACGCAGGGTTCGATATCCACAGGGCTGATATTCAATTCCTTGCTGATAAGATTAGCAAACCTTGAGCCGTCCAGGCTTATCCCCATTCCAAATACCCGGCTAAATTTAAAACCCGTTACTTCAATAGCAAGGCGCGTCATCAAGTCAAGGGGGTTACTGACTACAATAAGGACGGAATCGGCGGCAAATTTTTTGATGTTTAAAGAAGTTTCTTTAACGATCAGAGCGTTTTTATGTAATAATTCTTCGCGGGTCATCCCGGGTTTACGGGTAAGTCCGGCGGTAAGCACCACGATATCCGAACCGGCTATGTCCTGGGGGTCTTGGCTGCCTTTAACGTTAAAATTATTTTTAAGAATTTGACGGCAATCTTCCAGGTCCAACACCCTGCCTTGAGCCAGCCCCTTGGCAATATCCAAAAGGACAATTTCACCTAAACTATCCTGAGCCAGGCGTATTGCAGTTTGTGTCCCGACATTTCCCGCGCCAACAATACTGATTTTCATTTTTTATTGAACCCCTGACTGCTAGCTAGCAACTACTATTATTATTTAGAGCGCTTTGATAATGGCGTCTGCCATTTGCTGCGTTCCAACGCTGGTGGGATCATCGCGGTTAGGTTTTAAATCGTAAGTTACAAATTTACCTTCGGCTAAGATTTTCTTTACCGCATTTTCCAATCTAACTGCCGCATCTTCTTCTTTAAGATACTTAAGCATTAGCACTCCGGAAAGTATCATCGCGGTGGGATTAACCTTATTTAATCCGGCATATTTGGGTGCTGCGCCGTGCACTGCTTCGAATACTGCCATATCCGTACCAATATTGGCACCCGGGGCGATGCCTAAACCGCCAATTAAACCTGCGCAGAGATCAGAGATAATATCGCCGTAAAGGTTAGGTAAAACCAGGATATCATAATTTTGGGGTTTTTGTACCAGTTGCATCGCCATATTATCCACGATTGCCTCTTCAAAAATTATTCTTCCGGCATAGCGGCTGGCTACTTCACGGGCAACCTTTAAAAATAGCCCATCGCTGAACTTCATAATATTGGCCTTATGTACCGCGGTGACTTTTTTACGGTTGTTTTTTATGGCATACTGGAAGGCAAACTCTACAATGCGCTCTGAAGCATACGCCGAAATCGGCTTAATGGAGATAGCGGAATCGTCGCGGATATTTTTTTTAGTGTAATTCCGAATTTCTTTGATAATATTCTTGGTTTCCGGGCGGCCTTCCTCAAATTCAATCCCGGCATAGAGGTCTTCGCTATTCTCACGCACTACTATCAAATCAACATCTTTATAGGAGCTCTTGACTCCGGGATAATATTTAGCAGGCCTCAGGCACGCATAAAGATCCAGCGCTTGGCGGATTGCCACATTTACCGAACGAAACCCCGTACCTATCGGGGTTATGATCGGACCTTTAAGGGCAACTTTATTATTTTTTACGGAATCTAGGACAATTTGCGGCAGGATTTCGCCGTATTTATCCAGGGCGGTTTGTCCCGCCGTGACCTCTTCCCACTCTATTTTAACTCCGGTAGCCTCGATACATCTTTGAGCAGCTAAGCTTAATTCCGGTCCGGTGCCGTCTCCTGGAATAAGAGTGATTCGGTAACTCATGATATTTTTAATTCCTTGTGTTTTTTAAGGTAATTAATTATCCCGCCTTCGTTTAAAAGATCCTGCATGAATTTAGGGAACGGCTTAATCTTGATTTCGTTTCCTTTGGTCAAATTTTTAAGCGTGCCGTTTCCCAGCTCTATCTCTAATGAATCCTTTTCATCGATATTAACGGTTTCAACTTCGATTAAAGGCAAGCCGATATTAAAGCTGTTGCGGTAGAAGATGCGGGCGAAGCTAGAGGCCAATACCGCTGTTATTCCGGATTCTTTAATTACCAAAGGCGCCTGTTCCCGGGAAGAACCCAGGCCAAAGTTTTTTCCCGCAACAATAAACGATACACCCGGCGTGATTTTTTTTGAGAAATCCGGATCGATATCTTCCATGATATGCTTGGCAAGTTCTTTTATATCGGTAATCGCGAATTTATAGCGCCCTGAAATTATAAAATCAGTATTAATGTTATCTCCCAGTTTTATGGCCTGTCCTTTAATTTTCATAATTGTTTGAATTCGTCGGAATTCTTAATCTTAGACAGCGCCATATCCATGGTGATCAAGCCTGTTTGATAAAGTTCTTTTAAGGATTTATCCATGGTTTTCATGCCGTATTGGCTGCCGGTCTGCATCAGGGTAGGGATCTGTTCGATCTCCTGTTCCCGGATAAGATTCCTGATCCCTGCGGTCCCAATCATTACTTCGCAGGCTAAAACCCGGCCCTGGCCTGAAGCACAAGGAAGCAGTAATTGCGAAACAACGCCCTGGATGCAATTACCTAGCTGCAATCTTACTTGTTGCTGTTGATGCGGAGGAAAAACATCAATAATCCTTTCGATAGTCTGCGGCGCATCCGGCGTATGTAGAGTGGCTAAAACTAAATGCCCGGTTTCCGCAGCAGTTAGCGTCGTAGAGATAGTTTCTAGGTCGCGCATCTCTCCTACCACGATAACATTAGGATCCTGCCTCAAAGTCCTTTTTAGGGCCTCGGCAAAGGATTGTGTATCCGCATAAACTTCGCGTTGCTTAATAATACTTCTTTTATTAAGGTGTGTAAATTCTATCGGGTCTTCAATGCAAACAATTAAACACTCTCTTTCATTATTGATTAAATCAATAATGGCAGCTAAGGTAGTAGTTTTTCCCATACCGGTGGGGCCGGTTACCAGCACTAACCCGTTAGGCCGGTGTGCTAATTCGGAGACGATCGGCGGTAAACCTAACTCCTGCAGCGTTGGGATACTAACCGGCACGCGCCTAAAGGCTGCCTCTACTGTTCCGCGCTGAAGATGGACATTTACCCTGAACCTGTCTATGCCTGGAATGGCAACAGAAAAATCCAGCTCTTGCTTCTGTTCAAAAACATCCTTTTGGGCATAGGTCATAAAACTATAAATCGTCCTTTTAAGATTCTCGCGGTTTAAAATCTCTCCTTCAGTGCGGTAAAGTTTCCCGTCAATGCGCAGGATCGGAGGCTCATTTTCAGTAAGGTGCAGGTCCGAGGCTTTTCTGTCAATACACATCATTAAGAGTTCACGTATTTCCATATATCGTTTCCTCCTTTTTAGAGGTACTTGCGCGGATCTGTAATGTAACCCTTGATCGCCGAGGCTACTACGGTTGCCGGCGAACCCAGGTATATCGCGGCCGAAGGATTACCCATGCGGCCTTTAAAATTACGGTTGGCGCTTGATATAACTACCTCTCCATCGGCAGGCACGCCGTTGTGAGTACCCACGCAAGGGCCGCACCCCGGAGCAACCACCACCGCCCCCGCCTTAACCAGTATATTAATTATACCTGAATTAAGGGCTTCTAACAAGATGTTGCGCGAGGCCGGTGCCACGATAAATTTTACCCCCGGGGCTACCTTGTGGGATTTTAGCATTTTAGCTGCTACCTTTAAGTCTGCTAACCTGCCATTGGTACAGGTTCCCAGAAAAGCTTGATTGATTTTTATGTTTTGAAACTCTTCTGCCGGTCGGGAGTTATCCACGCTATGCGGTGAAGAAACCTGCGGCTTTAACTTTGAAATATCATATTCTAAAACCGCATCATAGCTGGCTCTTGGATCGGCAGATACTACTTTTATCTTTTTGCCTTTTACCCTTGGTTTTAACCAGGCAATAGTTTTTTTATCTACCGGCATAAAACCTGCTTTGGCACCCATCTCCACCGCCATGTTCGAAATGGTAAAACGTCCGTCCATGTTTAAATTGTTAATCGCCGGGCCACAAAATTCCACTGCCCGGTAGGTAGCGCCGTCTGCTCCGATCTGGGTAATAATATAAAGTATGATGTCCTTAGCAAATACTCCCCTGGGAAGCCTGCCCTTTACCACCACTTTAATTGTTTGGGGAACCTTAAACCAGTTTTTTCCTGTAGCCAAGGCCACTGCTAAATCCGTAGAGCCTACTCCAGTAGCAAAAGCTCCTAAGGCCCCGTAGGTCGAGGTATGCGAATCTGCCCCTAACACCAAATCACCGGGAAGAATCCCGCCAGATTCCGGTATAACCTGGTGGCAAACTCCGCAACCGATATCATAAAGCTTGACCCGGTAATCTAGGGCGAACTGGCGCATTTTTTGATGTACCCGCGATACTCCTTCGCTGGGAGACGGTGCGCTGTGATCAATAACCATAGAGAAAATGGTATTAAGGCGGCTGATGCCCATGTTTTTAATATGGTCGATAATAATGGATGAGGTTCCGTCTTGGCCAAAGGCAAAATCTATTTTACAGACCGCAAAATCTCCCGGCTTAAGCTCTCTGCCGGCGTGGTTACTGAGTATTTTTTCCGCAATAGTTTTTCCCATTAAAGTTTAGCGATCCAGCTTTCTAACCTATCCATAGCGATGCCCAGTTGTTCTATACTAGTAGCAAAGCTAATGCGCATGCAATCATTTCTGCCGAAGCCATCGCCTGGTATTACCGCTACCATTGCTTCGTCAAGCAGGCGGTTAGCGAAGGCAATGGAATCCAGTCTGGTTTTAGAGATGTTACAAAAGACATAAAATGCGCCCTCTGGTTTTACAAATCCTAGTTTTTTAATAGCTGTTAATCTTAAAATTAGATAGTCTCTTCTTTTCTGGAATTCCTGGCACATCTTTTGGCTAAATTCGTCAGGCGCTTTTAAGGCTGCGATTGCCGCCTTTTGAGAGATTGAAACGGGGCAAGAGGTAGAGTGATCCTGCAGTTTGGAAATAGCGTCTATGATATCCTGCGGTCCGCCAAGGTAACCAATGCGCCATCCGGTCATAGAGTGGCTTTTAGATAAACCATTAACCGTTAGGGTAAGGTCATATATTTTCTCATTGCATCCGGCAATAGAATAGTGTTTTAATCCATCGTAGATAAGTTTTTCATAAATCTCGTCGGATAAAATAAATATTTTCTTGGCAACACAGATACGGGCGATTTCGGCAAGCTCACTTGAATTATAAACACAACCGGTTGGATTAGACGGGCTGTTAAGGATTAAAAGTTTAGTTTTAAGGGTGATATGTTTTTCAAGGTTGCGGGGGGTAATTTTAAAATTATCTTGCTCTTCTGTCTCGATAAAACGCGGAGTGCCCTCGCATAAACGCACCATCTCCGGGTAACTTACCCAGTAGGGGCAAGGGATCAGCACCTCATCGCCTCTATTTAAAAGCACATATACGGCGTTAAAAATACTGTGTTTTGCCCCGCAGGATACTACGATTTGACTGGGGTCGTATTTTAAATTATTATCTCTTTGGAATTTTTCTGCGATAAGTTTTTTTAATTCCGGGGTTCCGGTGGTGGGAGTGTATTTAGTGAATCCGGCGCGTAAGGCTTCGACTGCCGCATCTTTGATAAAATCAGGAGTATCAAAGTCAGGTTCACCTGCGGCCAGGCTTACGATATCCTTGCCTTCGGTTTTTAATTTTTTGGCTTTACTGGTAATGGCGAGGGTTGAGGAAGGACTTACTTCTTTTAAACGTTCAGCAACCCTGGTATCTATTTGCATTTAGATAGCCGGATGTCGTTATTGTAAAGAGCCTCTTTCTTTCTTGAAGATATTCTTTAATCCTTCCAAGAACTTCTTTTGCGGTTTCTTGGTAATGAGAGATTTTTCAGCGGTTCTTTTTTCACCCGCAGGGGCTTCGGGTTTAATCTTTTGGTGGGCTAAAGGATGCTGTTGTTCAACGCTTGCCTCCTTAGCTTTTTTGGGCTTACGCGGCTCTTTTTTCTTGATTTCGGTAAGCTCGAAGATTACTAGCCTGGCATCATCCCCTCTTCTTTTAGAAAAATTAATAATTCTGGTGTATCCGCCGATCCTGGTTGCAAAACGCGGCCCGATATCAGTAAAAAGCATGCTTACCAGTTTATGGTCAGGGAGTATTTTATAGGCCCGTCTTTTTGCTGCTAAGGTATTGTTTTTAGCCAAAGAAATAAGTTTTTCTAATACTGGCCGTACCGCCTTAGCCCTGGCCTCGGTGGTCTTGATGCTTTGGTAAATGAGCGTACTTCTTACCAGGCCCAAAACCGTGGCTCTCCTCCAGCTGGTAAAACGATTAAGTTGATACTTGCTCTTAGCGTGCCTCATAGTTTGCTATAACCTCTTTAATTTTTTAGGGTCAATCTGCATCCCCAAGCTCAAGCTCATTACAGCTAAGAGCTGTTTAATCTCGGTCAAAGATTTCTTCCCAAAATTCTTAAAACCCAGCATTTCCTCTTCGCTTCTCCTTACTAAATCCGCGATGCTCTTAATATCTGCCTCGCGCAGGCAGTTGGAGCTCCGGACTGATAATTCCAATTCCGAAATAGGAAGTTTTAGCTTTTCGTAAAGCGCAATCTCTTCTTTACTCATTTCGACTTCTTCCTCCATATCTCCTTCGGGAAGCTGTCCGAAATTTACAAAGATATCTAGGTGGCGTTGCAAAATATTAGAGGCATAGAGAAGTGCATCCTTAGGCGAAACGGCACCATTGGTATAAATCTCCATGATTAATTTATCGTAATCCGTGCGTTGGCCCACGCGCGTATTTTCAACAAAAAAATTAACTTTTTTTACCGGACTAAATACTGCATCAATCGGGATTGTTCCGATTGCTTGGTCGTCGTGTTTATTCAGTTCTGCGGTGACATAGCCTCTGCCGCGCGCTACCTCTAGTTCAACATTAAATTTAGTATCCTTGGTAAGCGTAGCAATGTGTGAATCCGGGTTAATGATCTCTATAGTTTCGTCAGCTTCGATATCGCTAGCCTTGATCTGGCCTTTTTCATTCTTTTTAATATAGATGGTTTTAGGTATTTTAGAATGAGAGTTTATTACCAGGCTTTTGATATTCAAGATAATCTCGGTTATATCCTCATACACGCCCGGGACAGTAGAAAATTCATGCTGAACACCGGATATTTTAACTGAAGTTATGGCACTGCCTTCAATTGAAGAAAGTAATACGCGCCTGAGTGAATTAGCCAAGGTAATACCATAGCCTTTTTCAAAAGGAGCGGCGATAAACTTTCCGTAGGTAGAGGTATAGCTTGATTCATCGCACTCCAGTCTTTTAGGTAGCTGAAAATCTCTCCATTTTATACCCATTTTTAGTACTCCTTTTTATAGCGGTATTTTAAATTTTATTTGGAATATAGTTCGACGATTAACTGTTCCTGTATATCCGCCGGAATATCGTTCTTCTCGGGGAGCCTCAAAACCTTAGCCTTTAAATCCTTAGAATTAAATTCCATCCAGCTCACCGGTGTCCTGTCTTTGTTAAGCTCGAGGTTTTCTTTGACGCGGCCGATCTTACCTTCCTTGGACTTAACCTCGATAATATCGTCTTTATCGACGAGGTAAGAAGGAATATTTACCCGTCTGGAATTGACGTAAATAAAATTATGCCGCACTAATTGCCGGCTCTGGGGGCGCGAAATCCCAAGACCGAGGCGAAAAATTACATTGTCCAGCCTTCTCTCCAAAATCTGCAGAAGCACCTTGCCGGTAACGCCCTTGGACTTTGAAGAGACTTTAAAATACCTGCGAAACTGCTTTTCCATTACCCCGTAGATTCTTTTGACTTTCTGTTTTTCCCTCAACTGCAGGCCGTAGTTCGATAATTTTACCCTGCTTAAGCCGTGTTGGCCGGGAGCGGTGCTCCTCTTAGCAAAGGTACACTTAGGCGTACTGCACTTGTTGCCTTTTAAGAATAACTTTTCTCCTTCACGGCGGCAGAGCCTGCAAACTGCCTTGGTATAACGAGCCATCTATTACACTCTCCTTTTCTTTTTAGCGCGACAACCGTTATGCGGTATCGGAGTGACATCCTTGATTGAAGTAATGGTAATACCCGCTGCCTGTAGCGCCCGGATAGCAGATTCCCTGCCAAAGCCCGGGCCTTTAACATAAACGTCCAGCTCTTTAATACCGATTTCTTTAGCTTTTCTGGCGGCATCTGTTGCTGCAATCTGCGCGGCAAAAGGAGTGGATTTTTTAGAGCCGCCGTAACCGACCGCGCCCGGAGCAGACCAAACCAGGACATTGCCCTGCTTATCGGTAATAGTAATAATGGTATTATTAAAAGTTGCCCGGATATGCGCTATCCCTGAAATAATACCCTTGGCAATCTTTTTCTTTTTCGCTTTATCCTTAGTAGCCATTAGGCTTTACCTCCTTTAGATACTGGAGCCACGGGCTTTTTTCCCTCTACTTTCTTAACGAGAGTGGCGCCGCTGCGCTTGGGGCCTTTACGGGTACGGGCATTGGTGCGGGTGCGTTGCCCCCTGACCGGAAGGCCTTTTTTATGACGTGAGCCTCTGTAAGAACCGATTTCGCTTAATCTCTTGATGTTTTGAGAGATCTCACGGCGCAAATCACCCTCAACCTTATAAGTTTCCTTCTGGATCACGTTAACTATTTGGGCAACCTGAGCCTCATTAAGGTCTTTAGCCCGCATGTCAGGGCTAATACCAGCTTTTTTAAGAATTTCGTTAGATAATTTCCGGCCTACCCCATAGAGATAGGTAAGAGCGATCTCCATCCTTTTTTCTTTTGGAATATCAACGCCTATTAATCTGGGCATAGCTTTAAAACTCCTTCTTGTAAAGGGTTTTACCCTTGCCGTTGTTTATGCTTAGGGTTCGTGCAGATTACCCGCACCACGCCGCGCCTGCGGATGATCTTACATTTATCGCAAATTTTTCGAATCGATGCTTTTACTTTCATTTATTTTAACCTGAATGTAATCCTGCCCCGACTTAAATCGTAAGGAGATAGCTCTAGTTTAACTTTATCTCCTGGGAGTATTCTGATAAAGTGCATGCGCATTTTTCCCGAAACATGTGCTGTGACCACATGCTGGTTCTCTAGCTGTACCCGAAATACAGCGTTAGGAAGAGCTTCGATAATTGTACCTTCAGTTTCAATCAGTTCTTCTTTAGCCATTTAGAACGCGGTTAGTATCTCTGGTCCATTTTTAGTTACAGCAACAGTATGTTCAAAATGTACCGAAGGCAAACCGTCTTTAGTTACCGCGGTCCAGCCGTTATCGAGAATTTTAGTTTCCCAGGTTCCCATATTTACCATTGGCTCAATTGCCAGGACCATCCCGCTTTTTAACAGGGCTCCTTGGCGGGGCCTGCCGAAATTGGGGATCTCGGGCTCTTCGTGTAACTCTGTTCCTATCCCGTGACCCACAAAATCCCGCACTACGGAGAAGCCGTTTTTCTCCACGTAATCCTGTACGGCATAAGAAATATCAGTAAGGTAATTACCGACCACTGCTTGCTTTATCCCTTCGGATAAAGCCTTACGGGCTACCTCAATAAGCTTTTTAGTGCGCGGCTCAGTTCTTCCTAGAGCCAAAGTAACCGCGGCATCCGTAAAGTACCCCTGATATTCGATGCCGAAATCCAGGCTGACTATATCTTTATCTTTTAAAATTCTGGGCCCGGGTATGCCGTGCACCACTTCTTCGTTAAGCGAGATGCATACTGTTGCCGGATACCCCTGGTATCCCTTAAAGGCTGATTTACAGCCTGCCTCGCGTATCAACTCTTCTGCCAGAGAATCGATTTGGGCGGTTGAAATTCCAATTTTGACGCATTCAGTGATTCTCTTAATTATCTTGGCGAGAATCTTACCGCCCTGCCGCAGTATCTCTAAATCTTTATCAGACTTTAACGGAATCACGATTATTGTTTATCAGGCGCACCATCTCAACCAGCACCAATTCAGGATCCTTATCGGCTATAATAGTCTGAAGTCTATTTTTCTCCTGGTAGTACTGGATAAGGGGATGCGATTCCTTATAGTAAACCGCAAGTCTTTTCTTGATCGTAGTTTCATTGTCGTCGCTACGGTGATAAAGGGCACTGCCGCATTTGTCACAGATCATTTTTGTCTTGGGCGGCATATTCGTAATATGAAAATTCATGCCGCACTTACTGCATACCAGTCTTCCGGAAAGCCTTTGAATGATAACCGCTTCGCTGGCGTCCAGATAAAAAACAAGGCCTATAGAACCATTTTCTTTTTTTAAAGCCTCGTCCAAGTCTTGAGCTTGAGTGAGGTTGCGGGGATAGCCGTCTAGGATAAACCCCTTTTTGGTATCAGGCTGGGTAATCCTGGCTAAAAGCATTTCCGTCACAAGTGAGTCCGGCACCAGCTCCCCCTGATTCATGAATTCTTGAGCCCTTAGACCCAATTCACTGCCAAGAGAGACATTTTGCCGTAGTAAATCGCCAGTAGAAATATGCGGCAGCTTAATTTTTTCTGCCAGGACTTTAGCCTGTGTCCCCTTACCGGCTCCCGGTGGCCCCAATAAAATAATTTTCATTATCGTCTGCCCCTGATACGGCCTACCTTTAAAAATCCCTCGTAATGGTGCATCAATAGATGCGATTCAATCTGTTTAACGGTATCCAGCATCACGCCTACGATAATTAAAATTCCGGTGCCGCCAAAAAACGAAGCTACCAGATACGGAACTTTAAGCCAGGCCATCAGGAAATCCGGGAATATCGCGATAAAGGCTATAAATATTGCTCCCGCCAAAGTAATCCTGACCATGATATAATCCAGGAATTCCGCGGTAGAGCTTCCCGGCCTGATCCCCGGGATAAACCCGCCGTACTTCTTCATATTCTCAGAAAGGTCGTTCGGATTAAATACAATCGCGGTATAGAAATAACAAAAGAATATTATCAAAAGAGCGTAAACAATCGTATAGAGCAGGTGCCCCCTTACTAACCCTTGAGCCCATCTCTGAAAAGTCGAGTTAGGTATGAATGAAGCCACGGTTGCCGGAAAAAGGATAAGCGACTGCGCAAAGATAATCGCGATCACTCCAGCGGTATCAACCTTAAGCGGTATATAAGTACTCTGCCCGCCAAAAATTTTTCTACCGACTACCCGCCTGGCGTACTGCACCGGGATCTTACGCTGGCCTTGAGTTATCATAATAACCGCAAATACTACCCCCACCAGAAGTATCGCCATAATCAAAAGCGTTATCGGCTGGATCTGGCGGTTAGCCGCGGAAAATGGCGAGATTAAAACAAAAAGCTGATGAAATGCTGCCGGAATCCTGGAGATAATGCCAGCGGTAATGACTAAAGAGATGCCGTTTCCGATACCGCGCTCCTGAATCTGCTCGCCCAGCCACATAATAAAGATTGTTCCGGTAGTCAAGGTTAATACCGTTAAAATCCTGAATCCCCACCCCGGAAATAATACTATTTTCAATCCTTCAAAACGGGCGGGATTTTCCAGCCAAAGAGCGATAAAAAAAGATTGCACCAGCGCCAGGCCAACAGTGCCATAGCGGGTATATTGATTAATTTTTTCTACTCCAGCCTTACCTTCTTTAGCCAATTTCTCCAAGGCCGGTATTACTGCTGTTAAAAGCTGTAAAATAATTGAAGAAGAAATATACGGCATAATACCGAGGGCAAAGATGGTTAGCCTCTCCATCGCACCTCCGGAAAACATGTTGATAATGCCAAAAAGCGCGCCGCCTTGGGTCTTGGCGATGCGGTTGAAGAATTCTGCCAGCGTCGCGCCGTCAATCCCGGGAGTAGGCACATAGCACCCGATACGATAGATAATCAAGAGTGCTAGGGTTACAAGCAGCTTTTTCTTGAGATCCGGTATCTTGAACGAATTAACAAGAGCATCAAGCATGGATTAATTCAATTTTACCGCCGGCCTTGGAAATTTTATCCGCTGCCTGCTTCGAAACAGCATGCGCCTGTATAGTTATGGCGTTTTTAATTTCGCCGTCGCCTAAAATCTTAACCGGTAGTTCCGTGGTCTTGATAAGGCCTCTTTCTTTTAAAAGTTCGATAGTAATAGCGGCTTCTTTAATCCGGTTAAGCTGTTTTAAATTTACGATTTGGTAAATTTTTCTGAACTTGCTGGTAAAACCGCGTTTGGGGACACGGCGAATCAGGGGAGTTTGGCCCCCTTCAAACCCAGAATAAAAATGCCTTCCGGCACGCGAGGTCTGCCCCTTGCTGCCGCGGGTAGAAGTCTTGCCGTGCCCGGAACTTGAGCCCCGACCAAGGAGCCTCTTAAATTGATGTGCTCCGCGAGGCACAGAAAGCTTATGCAAGCCCAGAATACTTTCTGTTTGCGCTAACTTGGTTTTTCCCGTTTTTACAACAGGAGCCTTGATGCTGCGCTTATTAGTTGGCGCTTTAGCCTTGGCTATCGCTGCCTTTGTCTTTTGGGGTTTCTTTTCCATCTTTCTTGGCTGCTTTAAGTTCTCCGAATGCCATCATCGTAGCCTTGATGACATTTACGGGATTATTAGATTTTAAAGATTTAGTTAAAATATCCTTGATGCCGACTGCCTCGCAGATTGCCCTTACCGGAGCTGCGGCAATAACTCCGGTTCCTTCTGAGGCGGGCTTGAGCAATACCTTGGCAGCGCCAAAATGCCCCAATACCTCATGAGGAATAGTCGAGCCTTCGATTGTCACCTTGACTAATTTTTTCTTAGCCTTGGTAAGAGCTTTACGGATAGCGTAGGCTACTTCATTGGCTTTGCCCATGGCGAAACCCACGCTGCCGCGGCCGTTACCGACTACTACCAGGGCTGCAAAAGAAAGTTTCTTGCCGCCCTTGGTAACCTTGGCTACGCGGTTAATCATGATAACTTTTTCCTGTAAATCCTGCTGCTGTTCTAAGTTCACTTCGCGCATATTTAAAACTCCAGTCCTGCTTTTCTCAAGCCTTCGGCAAAAATCTTGACCCTGCCGTGGTAGAGATACCCGGCACGGTCAAATACAATTTTATTAACCCCTTTTTCCTTAGCCCGGCGGCCGAAAACTTCGCCAAAAAACCCCGCGGCCTTAATATTGCCACCGTAGGCAAATTTTTGTTTTACCTCTTTATCCATAGTAGAAGATGAAAGAATGGTTTTTGCCACGGTATCATCCACCAGCTGGGCGCAGATATTTTTTAAGCTGCGGCGTACCACCAGGCGTGGCCTTTCGGCTGTACCACAAACACGCACCCTGATTCTTCTATGTCTCTTTAACCTTAATTGCTCAGATTTATTCTTCATAGTTTTTATTTAGCCCCGCTTCCGCTGGCTTGAGCCTTACCAACCTTTTTCTTAATATGCTCGCCAAGATAACGGATGCCCTTACCTTTATATGGCTCAGGAGGACAGCTCAGGCGGATCTCGGCAGCAAGCCCTCCTACCTTCTCCTTATCAATACCGCGGATAATAATATGGGTGGGCTTGGGGGCCTCGATTTTGATTCCTTCTGGCGCCGTAAAAACTACCGGATGCGAATATCCTAATTGCATGGTAAGCTTGGGGCCTTGGACCTGAACTTTATAGCCTACGCCTATGATCTCAAGTTCTTTGACATAACCGTCTAAGACCCCCTTGATCATATTAAACACTAAAACCCGGCATAATCCGTGCAGGGACCTGTCCATCTTGGTATCAGCTACCCGGGTAACCCAGACCTGGTTATCTTTAATTTCAAACTTGATGCGGTCAGGCATTTTACGGCTGATCTTTCCTTTGGGGCCCTCTACAAACACCGTGCCCTCTTTTATTTCAACCATAACCCCTTGCGGTATTGCTACCGGTTTTTTACCTATCCTTGACATAAGTTTACCTACCAGATATAGGCGATTATTTCTCCGCCTAAGCCCTGTTCCCTAGCCTCGCTATCGGTTATAACGCCCTTGGGGGTTGATATGACCGCTATGCCCCGGCCCCTCAAAACTGTCGGAACCTTTTGGTGTTTGACATAAAGGCGCAGGCCAGGACGCGATATGCGTTTTAAATTACGGATCGCGGATTTTCCTGCCAGGTACTTAAGGTAAATCCGTAAGATCCCCTGCTTCTTATCCTCGATAAATTTGAAGTTATCGATATAATCCTCTTTTTTGAGGATCTCCAGGATCGACTTTAAAATCCTTGATGCCGGCACATCCACATTTTCTTTATGCACTAAAATGGCATTACGCATGGAGGTGAATGCATCTGCGATTAGATCTGTTCTTGACATATTGTTTTTTCTCCGTTGTGTCGAGTTTTTACCAGCTGGCTTTTTTTATTCCCGGGATTAGCCCCTTCCAGGATAATTCCCGAAAACATATCCGGCAGAGTTTAAATCTGCGTAGGTATCCCCCTGATCTTCCACAAATAGCACAGCGGTTATATTTACGTGTAGAAAATTTTGGCGTTGCCTTCCAGCGGTTTATCTGTGACTTCTTAGCCATTTAAAGTTTAAGCTCCTTTAAAATTAATCTTCAGTTTTAAAAGGCATTCCGAATAACCTTAGTAATTCCAAGGAATATCCTTTCTTCTTGGAATTTTTAATTACAAAGGTGATTTCCATTCCTTGAGAGCGCGAAATCCTGTCAATATCAATTTCAGTAAATATCGTCTGATCAGTTATCCCTAAGGTGTAATTTCCGGCTTGGTCAAAAGAATCCGACGGTACCCCGCGAAAATCACGAATACGCGGCAAGGCAATGTTAATCAATTTGTCCATAAATTCGTACATGCGGCGAGAGCGTAAAGTGACTTTACAGCCTATCGGGACGCCCTGCCGAATTTTAAAATTAGAAATGGCTTTTTTAGCGCGCCTGATAATGGGTTTCTGCCCGGTAATCAAGCCTAATTCTTCAACCGCTTTATCCAGAATCTTAACATCCTGCAGCGCTTCACCTACGCCCATATTTACTACAATCTTTTCTATGCGCGGAGCAGCAAATATATTAGTAAAATTAAATTGCTTTGCCAGTTCCGGAACAATCTCGTTACGGTATTTTTCTAATAATCGGGGAGCCATGGCTATACTACCTCTTTGCAGGATTTACAGACCCTGCTCTTAGTGCCGTCCTTTAAAATTGAAAAACCTACTCTTACCGGATGGTTACAATTTTTACAGAGATACATTAGATTCGCGATTGAAATGGGTGCCTCCAGAGATACGATGCCGCCTTTCTGGTCTTCCCGCGTGGGGCGCTTGTGTTTCTTGATTAAATTAATCCCTTCTACCAGGGCGCGGCCGGAAGTTCCGTAAAATACCTCCAAGACTTTACCTTTTTTACCGCGGTCCTTGCCTTTGATTACCTGCACCAGGTCGCCTTTTTTAATTTTAAACATTTAGATTACCTCGGGCGCTAAAGATATAATCTTGGTAAATTTTTTCTCTCTTAATTCTCTGGCCACCGGACCGAATACGCGGGTGCCCCGGGGATTTAGCTGCTGGTCAATAAAAACTATGGCATTACGGTCAAATTTTAAGACCGACCCGTCGGACCTACGGATAGCATGCCTGGTCCTTACTACTACCGCTTTGGCAACCTCGCCTTTTTTAACCGCGGCCTCCGGAGACGACTCTTTTATATTTACATTAATAATATCGCCGATCCCAGCGATAGCGCAATTTTTTTTGCCTAACACCGCGATGCAGGATGCTTTTTTAGCTCCGGTGTTATCCGCAACATCTAAAATAGTACGTAACTGAATCATTTATTTTCTCCACCCAGCTCTTCTTTAATCTTGATATGAGACTGCTGGCTTTTTTTAATTATTTCCAATAGCCGAAAGCACTTTTCTTTGGATAAAGGACGGGTTTCCTGGATGCGAACAGTATCGCCCGTCTTGGCGCTATTATTTTCGTCATGCACTTTAAATTTATTATACCTTTTTTGAATCCGGCCGTACTTGGGGTGCTTGGCCATATGTACCATACGCACGATAATGGTCTTGTTCATTTTATCGCTGATTACGGTACCGATTAATGTTTTAGTTTTAGCCATTTAATTTTTTTCCTTTTCGTGTAAAATCGTCTTAATCCTGGAGATATCCTTTTTAACCAGGGAAAATAGGTGAGGTTTATCCACCCTGCCGTCATAACGCTGTTGGTTCAATTTTACCAGTTCGTCTTTAAGGCTTTTTTCTTTCTGCAACAGCTCTTCTTTAGAAAGGTTCCGCAAGTCTCTAGTGTCCATATTATCTACGTGTCCTGGTTACGAATTTAGTTTTAATCGGTAGTTTATAGGCTGCCAGACGAAAACACTGCCTGGCGTATTCTTCTGGTACCCCTCCTAATTCAAATAATATCCGGCCTCTTTTTACCACCGCTACCCAATGGTCCACATCGCCTTTTCCTTTTCCCATACGTACTTCCTGGGGCTTTTTAGTAATAGATTTATCGGTAAAAACCCGGATCCAGAGTTTACCCCCTTTATGGAGCTGACGGGCGATGATTACGCGCACTGCCTCAATATGATTATTCCTGATCCAGCAGTTAGCAAGAGCCTTAAGCCCGAACTCGCCAAAGGCTAACTCTGAACCGGTAGTAGCTATGCCACGGCGCTGCCCTTTCTGGGACTTACGGTATTTTACTCTTTTAGGCATCATTACCATGGTAAATCTTCCTTATCTTGGCCTGCTGGGTTGCTGTTTTTCTGACGCTTCTTCTGCGCCCTGATCTTTAGCGTAAAGACTGTCACGGTCTAAAATATCGCCTTTATAAATCCAGCACTTAATACCGATTAAACCATAAGTAGTTAAACTTTCTACAAAACCGTAATCAATATCCGCGCGCATTGTCTGCAGGGGTATCTTGCCTTGCTTGTAGGTTTCGGTGCGGGACATTTCTGCCCCTCCCAGCCTTCCGGAACAGATAATTTTAATACCTAAAGCACCGGAATTAATCGTCTGTTCAATAGCGCGCTTAATAGCCCGGCGGTGCGCTACCCTTTTTTCCAGCTGCAGCGCCACATTCGCGGCTACCAGCTGCGCATCCATGGCTGAATTCTTGACCTCTTCAATGTCAATTGCCACTTCCCTTTTTACCATATTATTAAGATCCTGGCGCAGCTGTTCGATATCCGATCCGTGTCTGCCGATAATAATGCCCGGCCGGGCAGAAAAAATACGCACCCTGATCTTATCAATAATTCTTTCTATGACCACCTTGGAAATCGCCGCATTTTTAAATTTCTTTTCAATGTAATTACGAATACGGTAATCTTCTTCAATGAAACGCGGATAATCCTTGGGCTTGGCAAACCAACGGGAGTGCCAGGTCCGGATAAATCCAAGCCTAAAAGCTAGAGGGTGAACCTTATGTCCCATAAATTTATTCTCCTGATTTAATATCCAGTTCTATCCTGATATGCGATGTCCGCTTAAGTATCGGCGCCGCCCTTCCAAACGCTGCCGCTTTAAATCTTTTCCAGGACGGCCCTACGTCACAGATAATCTTAGAAATATAGAGTTGTTCGGGAGCAAATCCTTTTACCTTGGCATTGGCAACCGCCGAATGCAGTATTTTTAAAAGATGTTCCTTCGGCCTTTTATTAAGATTGCGCAGTACCCCGATGGCCTCGGGTACATCTCGCTGGCGGATAAGGTCCATCACCTGGCGTACTTTTGTGGGCGATATCCTTAAAAATTTTGCTTCTGCCTTTACTATCATAGTATTTACCTAATCTACGTTTTTTCCGCTGCCTTCTTAGCCTTGACACCGCCGTGTTTCCTGAAGATCCGGCTGGGCGCCATTTCGCCGAACTTATGGCCCACCATATTCTCGGTGACAAAAACCGGAACGTGCTTCTTGCCGTCATGAACCGCAAAGGTCATGCCGACAAAATCCGGAATAATGGTAGAAGACCTTGACCAGGTTTTAATCGCCAGGCGGCTACCGGTACGCTTGGCCCGGTCAACATGCTTTAAGAGGCTTTCGTGAACATAAGGACCTTTTTTTAATGAACGCGGCATATTATTTCCTTCGTTTAATGATAAATTTATTAGAATACTTCTTACGATTGCGGGTTTTATAGCCTTTGGTCGGCTTGCCCCAGGGAGTTACCGGATGCGGGTTGCCTTGTCCGGCCTTTCCTTCTCCGCCCCCGTGGCCGTGGTCACAGGCATTCATCGCAGAGCCCCTTACCGTAGGCCTGATCCCCATCCATCTGGTGCGCCCGGCTTTGCCGATACTAATGGCTTCGTGTTCAATGTTGCTGACTTGTCCGATAGTGGCGCGGCAATCCAGGTTGATTAGCCGGACCTCTCCTGACGGAAGCTTAACATGTGCATATTCCTGTTCTTTAGCCATAATCTGGGCGGAAGAACCCGCCCCTCTTACGATCTGCCCGCCCTTGCCTTTTACCAGCTCAATATTATGGATCATAGTGCCGGTAGGCAGATGCCTTAAAGAAAAACAATTGCCTATTTTTACTTCTATATCTTTGGTGTCAGAAGAAATAATTTCATCTCCTACCTTCAGGCCTAAAGGGGCAAGAATATACCTTTTTTCCTTTGCGGGGCTGCTATATTGCACTAAGGCAATCCTGGAAGAGCGGTTAGGATCATATTCAATAGCAGCAACCTTGGCTGGTACATCCAAAATATCGCGCTTAAAATCTACCAAGCGGTAGAATCTCTTATGTCCGCCGCCGCGGTGCCTGACCGTAACCCGACCGTAGGCATTCCTGCCGCCGCTCTTCTTAAGAGGGCTGATCAGGGATTTTTCCGGCTCATCCCGGGTAATCTCGGCAAAATCTGCTCCGGTCATCCAGCGTCTTGAAGCAGTTGTGGGTTTGAATTTTTTTATGCCCATGGTTATTTAATTTCTATTTTCTGACCCTCACTCAAGGTCACCACTGCCTTTTTAGTATCGGGGGTCTTGCCGTATTGATGGCGTACCCGCTTTAATTTTCCCGGCGCGATAAAAGTGTTAATAGCGGTAACCTTAACTTTGTAAAGCTCTTCTACTGCCTTTCTAATCTCTATTTTATTTGCAAGCTTATTTACCAGAAAAAGATATTTTCTCTCTGGCTCATAAAGCGTGGATTTTTCGGTTTTCAACAACGCTTTAATAATATCCTGCGACGTTTTCATTATTTAAGTCTTTCTACCAGCTGTTTTAAGCCGTCTTTAGTGACAAGCAGTTTTCTAGCCAAGATAACTTCATAAGCGTGAGTTTCTTTAGCCAGGTTAAAATTTAAAAAACCGATATTGCGTAAGGCTAATTTTTCTTTTTCCTCCAACTTATCCAGCAATAACAGAATGCAGTTTTTGGCGGTTTTTTTGGACACAAGCTTTAAATTCAAAAATACCTTGGCAGCTTCCTTAGTCTTAGGGCTTGCTACTTTAAAATCATCCAGGACTAACAGTTTTTTTTCTTGGGCTTTGGCGTTAAGGCTGGATTTTAAAGCCAGCTGTTTTATTTTACGGGGCACCTCAATCGAGAAGTCCCGCGGATGCGGCCCAAAAACTACTCCGCCGTGCCGCCATAAAGGCGAACGGGTTGAGCCGTGCCTAGAGCGGCCGGTGCCCTTTTGCTTCCAGGGCTTGCGCCCTCCGCCGGAAACCTCGCCTCTAGTCTTAGTAGCTGCTAAACCCTGGCGTTGATTAGCACGATAGGCATTCACTACCTGATAGATTGCATCACGGTTGATCGTACCGTCAAAAACAGTACTATCCAGTTTGATGCTGTCTATTTCTTTGCCTTCCAGATTATATATAGGTAAGGTGATTGCTTCCATTTTTAAGCCTTAGGAGCCTTCTTTAAGGCCCTTTTGATTAATAAATAGCTGTTATTGCACCCTGCTACTGCGCCTTTGACTAATAAAATGTTTTTCTGGGCATCCACCTTAATTACTTTAAGATTCTGGGTAGTAACACGGTTAGCGCCCATATGCGCCGGCAAGTGATGCCCTTTCCAGACCCTGCCCGGGGTAGTGGTAGAACCCATCGAGCCTACCCTGCGGTGCGAGGTCGAGCCGTGGGTCATCGGCCCACCTTGCCAATGCCAAAGTTTCATGCCTCCCTGAAAACCTTTGCCTTTCGAAGTGCCGGTGATATCTACGAAATCTCCGGCCTTGAAAAAATCTGCTTTTAATTCTTCGCCTACTTTATATTCCCTCGCAGGATCTTTGGCTATTTCCCTGATCAGTTTAAGAGGAGAAATATTGAGTTTCTTAAAATAACCTACCTGCGGTTTTTTAAGCTTTTTTTCTTTGATAGCCTCAAACCCCAGCTGTACATTCTTATCTTTAATCGCCAGCACCACGCAGGGACCGGCCTCTATAGCAGTAACACAGACCATGCTACCATCGTCAGCAAAAATTTGGGTCATGCCTATTTTTTTACCTAATATCCCAGACATCGTCTTTCAATATATCCTGCGTTAACAATAGGCCTAAATTACTTGATTTCTACATCTACGCCTGCAGGCAGGTTCAGTTTTCTTAAGGAATCAATGGTCTTTGCCGTAGGCTCATAAATATCAATTAGCCTTTTATGCGTAGAGAGGTCGAACTGCTCCCGGGATTTTTTATCAATAACCGGACCGCGTAGCACGGTGTAGATCTCTTTTTTCGTCGGAAGCGGTACCGGGCCAGAGATCCTGGCCCCGGTACGCTTGACGGTTTCGACAATCTCTTTCACTGCCTTATCCAGCAGGCGATGATCATATGCCTTAAGTTTTATACGAATCTTTTCCATGCTTTAACTATTAAAAGAAATCATTAAGCAATGACTTCGGTTACTACACCAGCACCCACCGTACGGCCGCCCTCGCGGATGGCAAAACGGGATTCCTTTTCTATGGCAACGGGTGTAATGAGCTCTACTTCAAGATTAGCGTTGTCGCCGGGCATAACCATCTCTATACCTTCAGGAAGCTTGGACGACCCGGTAACATCGGTGGTGCGAAAATAAAACTGCGGCCGGTAACCGCTGAAGAACGGCGTATGCCTTCCGCCCTCTTCTTTGGTTAATACGTAGACTTGGGCCTTAAACTTGGTGTGCGGCGTAATAGATTTAGGTGCGGCGATAACCATACCGCGCTCTAAATTACTTTTATCCACGCCTCTTAAGAGCAATCCGACATTGTCGCCGGCATGGCCTTCATCCAGGGTCTTCCTGAACATTTCAATACCGGTAACAACGGTTTTGGTAACTTCAGGCCTTAAACCTACTATTTCGACTTCTTCGTTGATTTTAACCTTGCCGCGTTCGATTCTTCCGGTGCCTACGGTCCCCCTGCCTTCAATGCTGAAAACATCTTCTACTGCCATCAGCAAGGGCTTATCCATTTCTCTGACCGGCGTAGGAATAAAATCATCTGCTGCCTTAATCAGGTCCAGGATAGGCTTACAATCAGGGCTGTTGGGGTCTCCGCCTGCCTGCATCGCTTTTAAAGCACTCCCCTTTATAATCGGGGTTTTATCTCCCGGGTAACCGTATTTGGTCAGAAGCTCCCTTACTTCCATCTCGACCAATTCGATCAATTCTTTATCCTCAACCGTATCTACCTTGTTTAAAAATACTATCATCGACGGAACGTTGACCTGGCGCGCTAACAGGATATGCTCGCGGGTCTGGGGCATCGGGCCGTCAGCCGCTGAAACCACCAAAATTGCTCCGTCCATCTGGGCTGCGCCGGTGATCATGTTCTTGATATAATCAGCGTGACCTGGGCAGTCGATATGGGCGTAGTGGCGGGCATCGCTTTCATACTCTACATGCGCCACCGAAATAGTAACAACTTTTGTTTCGTCTCTTACAGTGCCGCCTTTGGCGATATCAGCATAATCGCGCGGCTGGGCCTTGCCTAATTTCGACAATACCTGAGTAATCGCGGCGGTAAGGGTCGTCTTGCCGTGATCGATGTGACCGATGGTACCAATGTTAACGTGCGGCTTTGACCTTACAAACTTTTCTTTAGCCATTACTCCACCTCCTCTTTGATAGTATTCACTTTATATCGACCTTCTCTGAGTCGTTGTTGAAAAAACGCCTGTAATCTTCTCTGCTATATGTTTAGGCACCTCGGCGTAATACGAGGGCTCCATTGTATAGGATGCGCGTCCCTGTGTCAAGGACCGTGATACCGTGGCATAATTAAACACCTCTGCCAGCGGTACATGCGCCCGAATAATCCTTAAATTAAGCCGGTTTGCTAATGATACCACCTTGGCCCGCCTGGAATTCAAATCGCCGATAATGACGCCCATGTACTCTTCCGGAATGATAATTTCTATATCCATGATCGGCTCCAGGAGCACCGCGTGCGCCTTTCTGGCTCCGTCGCTAAAAGCGATCGCTGCTGCCATTTTAAAAGCCAGTTCCGAAGAATCAACCTCATGATAGGAGCCATCCACCAGGATAACCTCTACATCCGTTACCGGATAGCCGGCTAATATTCCAGTCTTGGCAGCGTCAAAAATACCGCTCTTAATAGAAGAGATGAATTCCCTCGGTATGGCCCCACCCTTAATCTTATCCTCAAAGGTAACCCCTTTACCCGGGGCATCCTGCGGCCTCATCTCTACTACTACATGGCCGTATTGCCCGCGGCCGCCGCTTTGCTGAATAAACTTACCCGCGGAAATAACTTTTTTAGTTATGGTTTCGCGGTAAGCCACCTGTGGCAGGCCAAACTGTGCCCCAACATTAAATTCTCGTAAAATCCGGTCAATAATAATATCAAGATGCAGCTGGCCCATACCAGCAATAATAGTTTGACCGGTTTCATGGTTATAGCTTACCCTAAAGGATGGATCTTCCTCGGCTAATTTATGCAGGGCCATCCCTAACTTTTCCTGGTCTTGCTTGGTTTTGGGCTCAATTGCCTGCTGAATTACCGGCTCAGGGAAACGCATCGCCTCAATCATAATGGGGTTATTTTCTTCGCAAAGAGTATCTCCGGTCTTGGTTTCTTTTAAGCCTACTGCCCCAACAATATCTCCAGTCACAATCTCTTCAATAATTTCCTGATGATTAGCGTGCATGCGGACCAACTTAGTTACGCGCTCATCGATTCTCCTGTTGCTATTATATAGGTGAGACCCGGTTTGAAAAGTCCCCGAATATACCCGGATATAATTAATCCTGCCCACGTAAGGGTCAGTAGCAACTTTAAAACAGAGCCCGCAGAAGGGCGCTTCATCGGAAATTGCAATTTCTTCAAATTGTTCTGTCTCAGGGTTCATGCCTTTGATCGCAGGTACATCATATGGGGACGGCAGATAATCGCAGATACCATCCAATAAAGGCTGGATACCTTTATTACGAAAAGATGAGCCGCAAAATACCGGTACGAATTTATTGGTGATGACGCCCTTGCGAATAGCAGCCTTGATATCCTCAACTAAGATAGCCTGGTTATGCACAAACTTCTCCATAATTTTGTCATCTATCTCGGAAAGCCTCTCTAATAAAACCTCACGGTGCTTTTCTACCTCTTGGGAAAATTCCACAGGTACATCAATAATATCAAAGCTTTTTCCTGTGTCATCCTTATAAATAGTGATCCGGCGCTCGATTAAATCCGCTATGCCTTTAAAATCGCCGTCCTGGCCGTAAGGCAGTTGCACGGCGGCGGCATTAGCGCCCAGCCTCTGATGTACCTGTTGGATAGTTTCTAAGAAATTGCTTCCGGTGCGGTCCATTTTATTCACAAAGGCTATTCTAGGCACCTCGTAACGGTCAGCCTGTCGCCAGACGGTTTCGGATTGCGGCTCTACTCCGCCTACTCCGCAGAATACTACTACTGCGCCGTCTAAGACCTTTAAGGACCGTTCCACTTCGATGGTAAAATCCACATGGCCGGGGGTATCAATGATATTAATGCTAAAATCCTTCCAGCTACAGGTTGTGCAGGCGGCAGTAATAGTAATACCTCTCTCCTGCTCTTGCACCATCCAGTCCATTGTAGCGGTGCCCTGATCCACCTCGCCGATCTTATAGGTTCTTCCGGTATAAAAAAGGATACGCTCGGTAGTAGTGGTTTTTCCGGCATCGATATGCGCGATGATGCCAATATTCCTTAATTTTTCTAACGGTATCTTTCTCATAATTTGCGATTCATCCAAAGCCGATAATGTTTTCATTACCTACCATCTAAAATGCGCGAAGGCCTTATTGGCCTCGGCCATCTTGTGCGTATCATCTCTCTTCTTAATCGCTGCCCCTTCTCCTTTATAGGCATCGATAATTTCTGCGGCAAGTTTATCCTTCATCGGACGGCCCTTTTTTGTTTTAGCAAAATCTCTAATCCAACGTAGCGAAATCGAGATACCGCGTTCCTGCCTCACCTCGATCGGAACCTGGTAGGTGGCGCCACCCACACGGCGAGGTTTTACCTCCAGACGCGGCCGGACGTTATCTAAGGCCTTGTTAAAAATTTTGATGGCGTCGGGCTCGTTAAGTTTTTGTTTTACGATCTCGAATGCGCCGTAAACAATCTTTTCAGCCAGGGATTTCTTGCCCTTGACCATCACCATGTTAACAAATTTAGAAACTACCTTATTGTTAAATTTCGGGTCCGCTAAAACTTCTCTTGCTGGCGCTTTTCTTCTTCTCATTGTCGATTAATTGGTTAATTAACTGTCCACTATTTCTTCGGCCTCTTGGCCCCGTATTTAGAACGTGATTTCTTGCGCTGATTCACTCCGGCAGTATCCAGCGTTCCTCTGACGGTATGATAACGCACTCCCGGCAAATCCTTTACACGGCCGCCCCTAACTAAGACGATAGAATGCTCTTGGAGATTGTGGCCTTCCCCGGGTATATAGGATGTCACTTCAATGCCGGTGGTCAACCTAACCCTGGCGATTTTACGAAGTGCCGAGTTAGGTTTCTTCGGGGTCATGGTACGCACCTGAAGGCACACCCCCCTTCTCTGAGGGCACCCCTTTAAAGCCGGCGACTTAGACTTTTTCTTATTTAATATTCTGCCACTTCTTATGAGCTGCGAAATTGTTGGCATATTTTTAAGACCTCACCTTTTCCTCTTTTAGTTCTTTGGTTTCAGATTTGGCCTCTTCTGCAACCTTAATTATTTCGGTATCGCGGTGGGTGTGAAAACCCGTTCCTGCCGGAATTAAATGGCCGACGATAACATTTTCTTTTAACCCAAACAACTCATCGTGCTTGCCGCTGGCCGCGGCATCGGTTAAGACACGGGTAGTTTCCTGAAAGCTTGCGGCAGAAATAAAGCTCTCGGTAGTTAATGATGCCTTGGTAATACCCAATAATAAAGGTGTCGCTACTGCGGGCTTGTTGCCCTTTTTAATTACCCGGCTATTTTCTTTCTGAAAAGTCCATTTATCGATATGCTCAGCGGTTAAAAATTCCGTATCCCCGGGGTCTTCAATTTTAACTTTCTTTAACATCTGCCGGATTATCAGTTCAATATGTTTATCATTGATATGCACACCTTGGAGGCGGTAGACCTCTTGAACCTCATTAACTAAATATTCTTGTAAAACTTTATCCCCGCAGACGCGCAGGATATCCTGTAAGACTACCGGCCCGTCAGTAAGCTGCTGGCCCGCATCCACCCGGTCGCCCTTATAAACGTTAGGATGCTTGCCGTGCGGTATAACGTATTCCTTCTGCATCCCTGTTGCTGATCTTACAATAATAACCCGTTGGCCTTTTTTGGTTTCACCGAATTCCACAAAACCGTCAATCTCGCTGATAACTGCCGGGTCCTTAGGCCTTCTGGCTTCGAATAGTTCCGCCACGCGCGGCAGACCACCGGTAATATCCCTAGTTTTTACTACCACTCTGGGAATCTTAGCTAAAAGGTCTCCGCCGTCAACTTTCTGCCCGTCTTTAACCAAAATGTGTGAACCCAGGGGTAAGGGGTATATACCCATAACTTCTTTTTTATCATTAGTGACGATAATCTGAGGATGGTATTCCTGTTTGTGTTCTACAATCACACGCTCAGTAATTTTAGTTACCGGATTTAACTCCTCATTGACAGTCACATCATCAATCAAGTCTTCATATTTGACCTGTCCGCCGACTTCAGTCAGGATCGGGAAGGTATAGGGATCCCAACGTGCAAAAGAGATGCCTTTAGCTACTTCATCACCGTCGGCAATGCCGATAAAGGTACCTTGAGGCAAAGGATAACGCTCTAATTCCCTGCCTTGTTTATCATTAATACTGATAGAGCCGTTACGGTTTAGAACAATAAATTCCTTATTCTTTGGCACTACTCTCAAGCCGTGGTATCTTATTGTGCCTTTATTCTTGGATTTAATGAAAGACTGGGCTACGGTACGGGATGCGGTACCGCCGATATGGAAGGTTCTCATGGTAAGCTGTGTCCCGGGTTCGCCGATACTTTGAGCAGCGATAACACCTACGGCCTCACCAGTCTCGATCAGCCTGCCGGTAGCTAAGTTCCTACCGTAACACTTGGTGCAAACTCCTCTTTCGGATTCACAAGTTAAAACGCTGCGGATGCGAATCTTTTCAATACCGAGCTTTTCAATCATTTCGGCTTTCTCGACGGTAATCTGGGAACCTTGCTCTACAATAACTTCATCGCTGATAATATCTACCACATTATCCAGGGCCACTCTTCCAACAATGCGGTCTTTAAGGCTTACAACTACCTCATCGCCTTCGATAATTGCCGTAACCGTAATGCCGTTTAAGGTGCCGCAATCCTCTTCGGTAACAATAACTTCCTGGGCGACGTCGACTAGCCTGCGGGTAAGATACCCGGCATCGGCGGTCTTTAAGGCGGTATCAGCCAAACCCTTGCGTGCGCCGTGAGTAGAGATAAAATACTCCAAAACCGTCAAGCCCTCACGGAAGTTGGCGGTAATTGGGCTTTCGATAATTTCTCCGGAAGGCTTAGCCATCAAACCACGCATCCCTGCCAGCTGCCTTACCTGTAATCTCGAACCGCGGGCACCGGAATCCGCCATCATAAAGATAGGATTAAAAGGATCCATTTCTTTAAAAAGCAGATCGGAAACCCGGTCAGTAGCATGAGTCCAAACATCAATTACCTTATTATACCGCTCCCTGTCAGTAATAATGCCCTTGCGGTACTGGTCTTCAACTTTAACGATCTCCTGTTTGGCCTCTTTTAAAACTTCTTTTTTGGCCTCCGGTATGGTCATATCGTCGATGCCGATGGATATACCGCCTAAGGTGGCATATTCAAATCCGAGCCTTTTAATATCATCTAATAATTCTATGGTGCGCTGATGCCCGAAACGCTTGTAACACTCCGTGACAATCGCCCCCATGCTCTTTTTATTGACTTCTTGATTTACGAATCCGAAACCTTTCGGTAAAGCCTCATTAAAAATTACCCGGCCGACCGTGGTTTGTATAAGCTGTTTTTGGTTGGTAAATTTATCCTCCCCTAAATCAAAGGTATTCTCTACTCTTACCTTAATCTTAGCGTGCAATTCAACCCCGCGGTCACCGTAAGCTACCAGTACTTCATCGGTATTGGCTAATATTTTGCCTTCGCCTTTAGCGCCGGGTTTTTCCTTAGTGAGGTACGCCGTCCCCAGGACTATATCCTGAGTGGGGTTTAAGATTGGCCTGCCGTCAGCGGGAGAAAATACGTTATTGACGGAGAGCATCAGGATTTTAGCTTCTAGCTGCGATTCTAATGATAAAGGCACATGCACTGCCATCTGGTCGCCGTCAAAGTCCGCGTTAAAGGCGGTACAGACCAGAGGATGTATTTTGATAGAGCGGCCTTCAATTAAAACCGGATAAAAAGCCTGCATACTTAAACGGTGCAGGGTCGGGGCGCGGTTTAAAAGTACAGGATGATCCTTGATCACCTCGTCTAAAATATCCCAGACCTCGATCTTGCCGTGCTCTACCATACGCCGTGCGCCTTTAATCGTATGCACAAACCCCTTTTCTCTTAATTTTTTAATGATAAACGGCTCAAATAATTCCAGGGCCATTTGTTTGGGTAGGCCGCACTCGCTGAGCTTTAACTCCGGCCCTACCACGATCACGGAACGCCCGGAATAATCCACGCGCTTACCTAAAAGATTCTGTCTGAAACGGCCTTGTTTACCCTTAAGCATATCCGATAAAGACTTTAAGGGCCGCTGGCCGCCGCCCATTACGGGCTTACCGTGCCTGCCATTATCTAAAAGAGCATCGACCGCTTCCTGCAACATGCGTTTTTCGTTACGCACAATAATCTCAGGGGCATTAAGCTCAATAAGTTTTTTCAAACGGTTATTGCGATTAATTACCCGGCGGTATAAATCATTCAAATCCGAAGATGCAAACCTACCGCCCTCTAAAGGCACCAGGGGCCGAAGGTCCGGAGGGATAACCGGCAGTATTTCTATAATGACCCAATCCGGTTTATTGCTGGATTTCTTAAAATCCTCGGCGATCTTGAGGGACTTTAAAACCTTACGGTTATTAAGAACCTCTTTGGACTTATTTAGTTCGTGGTGCAATTTACGGCAGTAGTCTTCAAGGTTAATCTCTCGAAGCAAGTCCCTGACCGCCTCAGCCCCGATCTTAGCCTTAAAATTGGCGCCGTAATTACCGAGCGCCTCCTGATATTTATCTTCGCTAAGCAGCTCTTTTTTCTTTAGCGGGGTATTACCCGGGTCAATCACCACATACTCTTCGTAATAAATAACCTTCTCCAAGTCCCGCAAACTCATATTTAAAAGCGCGGAGAGCTTGCTAGGTACGGTTTTAAAAAACCAGATATGCGTCACCGGTGCCGCCAGGTCAATATGACCCATGCGCTCCCGTCTTACTGAAGAATGTTCTACGGTTACCCCGCAGCGGTCACAGGTAATGCCTTTAAATTTAATACCTTTGTATTTACCGCAATTGCACTCCCAGTCGCGCACCGGCCCGAAAATCTTTTCGCAGAAAAGGCCGTCCTTTTCCGGTTTTAGGGTGCGGTAATTAATGGTCTCCGCTTTCTTAACCTCGCCTTTAGACCAAGAACGTATTATTTCAGGAGAGGCGATCTTAATGCCTATGCTGTCAAAAGGGGTTAGTTCTTGCATTTATTTTTTCTCTTTAGTTTTTTCCAGGGAAATATCCAGACACAGACCCTGAAGTTCCTTAACTAAAACATTGAATGATTCCGGAACGCCGTGAGTAAGCCGCTGCTCGCCCTTGACAATTGCTTCGTAAATCCGGGTCCTGCCGGCGACATCATCGCTTTTTACGGTCAGCATCTCTTGTAAGGTAAAGGCTGCCCCGTAGGCCTCTAAGGCCCAGACTTCCATTTCTCCCAGCCTCTGGCCGCCGAACTGGGCCTTGCCACCCAAGGGCTGCTGGGTAACCAGGGAATACGGTCCGATGGAGCGGGCATGGATCTTTTCATCAACCAGATGGATCAGTTTCATGATATACATGTAACCCACGGTAACCTTTTGGTCAAATGGTTCTCCGCTGTAGCCGTCATAAATTTTAATTTTGCCGTCTTCAGGGAGCCCGGCCTTTTTAAGCATCTCTTTAATTTCGGTTTCAGTCGCGCCATCGAATATCGGGGTCCCTACCTCTAACCCCAAGACATGCGCTGCCCAGCCCAGATGTGTCTCTAAAATCTGTCCGACATTCATACGGGAAGGCACACCAAGAGGATTAAGCACGATATCTACGGGTGTGCCGTCCGGCAAAAATGGCATATCATACTCCGGCATAATACGCGCTACCACACCCTTGTTGCCGTGCCTGCCAGCAAGTTTATCGCCTTCGGATAACCTGCGCTTAGTAGCAATATAAACCACTACTCTTTTTAATACCCCAGGCGGCAATTCATCTCCGCGCTTAACCTTTTCAATTTCCTGTTCCTGCTCTGCTAATAGTTCCTGCGTTTGTTCGTCAAAGGAAGCCGCCAGAATCTTAGCTTCTTCATTATCGCTAAAATCTATCTTCTCCAATTTTTTCTTATCTACCCCCAGAAGCTGGGCTAGACGGGCGGTCTTTTCACTCTCTAAAAATTCAATCTCTTGCTTATAATAAGCCTTTAACTCCTTGATTTTGGCTAACTCCTTGCTTTTTTCTTCTTTAGTTTTTCTGCCGCGCTCCTTGCGCTGGAATAAGTGTACATCTACTATTATCCCTGCGACTCCCGGAGAAGCAGTTAGGGAAGTATCTCTGACATCGCTGGCCTTTTCGCCGAAAATAGCGCGCAACAATCGCTCTTCAGGGGAAAGCTCGGTTTCGGTTTTAGGCGTGACTTTACCTACTAAAATATCTCCCGGCCCTACTTCTGCGCCGAGGCGGATGATGCCGTCATGGTCGAGATTCTTCAAGGATTCTTCGCTGACATTCGGGATATCGCTGGTAACCTCTTCATTACCCAAGCGGGTTTCAATCGCCTCAATCTCGAATTTCTCGATATGCACTGAAGTAAAAACATCCTCCTTGACTACTCTTTCGCTGATCAAAATAGCATCTTCAAAATTATATCCCCTCCAGGGCATAAAAGCCGCCAAGAGGTTCCTGCCCAAAGCCAGCTCACCCAGCCGGGTAGCGGCGCCGTCGGCAATAACTTGTCCTTTTTCTATGTGTTCGCCTAATTTTACAATCGGACGCTGGTTAACACAGGTATCGGCATTGGTACGAATGAATTTCTTAAGGTGGTAAATATGCTTTCCGATAACAACGGAAGAAGCATCGACGTGGGTAACCTTACCGGAATCTTGCGCTACCACTAACGTGCCGGAATCCCGGGCTACTTTAGCTTCCATCATGGTGCCTACGATAGGAGCCTCAGGGAACATTAAGGGCACGCCCTGCCGTTGCATATTTGCGCCCATCAGCGCGCGGTTGGCATCGTCATGCTCCAAGAAAGGAACTAAAGAAGCGGCTACTGAAACCAGCTGTTTGGGCGAAACATCCATGTACTCTACTTGTTTGGGATGGACCTTGGGGAAATCGCCTTTATAGCGGCAGGCTACATCTTTCTCTAAAAAATTGCCTTCGCTGTCAATAGGAACATTGGCCTGAGCAATCATCTTGTCTTCTTCAATATCCGCCGTCAAATAATCAATCTTGCGGGTAACCCGGCCATCATCAACCTTACGGTAAGGAGTTTCCAAGAGCCCTAAAGGATTAATCCGGGCATAAGTACTTAAAGATGCGATTAAGCCGATGTTGGGGCCTTCCGGAGTTTCAATGGGGCAAATCCTGCCGTAATGCGAAGAGTGAATGTCTCTTACTTCGAAACCCGCTCTTTCCCGCGAAAGCCCTCCGGGCCCTAGGGCGCTTAACCTGCGCTTATGGGTTATTTCTGCCAGAGGATTAACCTGGTCCATAAACTGAGATAGCTGGCTGCGGGCAAAGAAATCACGGATCTGATTGGATAGTAATTTGGAATTTATCAAGTAGTGCACGCTGATATTATCTAGGTCGCCTAGCATGCTCAATCTTTCTTTAATGGAGCGCTCAATACGGGATAAGCCGATCCTGACCTGGTTCTGCACTAACTCCCCGATAGTGCGCACGCGGCGGTTACCTAAATGGTCAATGTCGTCGATCTTGCCTTCGCCTTTATTAAGACGAATAAGGTACTCAATTACCTTAATAACAGTACCGGAATCTAAAACCCGCTTCTCAAGCGGCACATCCATGTTTAGTTTACGGTTGAGGATAAAACGGCCCGCTCTTTCTAAGTCATAGCGGTTAGGGTCAAAGAATAACCGGTAGAATAAATTCTCGGCAGCTTCCTTGGTCAGAGGCTCGGTAGGCTTCATTTTACGGTAGAAATCAAGGTAGGCCTCTTCTTTATTCTTAGTATAATCTTTCTTCAGGGTATTGGTAATCTCCGGGTATTCCTTACCGCCAAAAGCAGCGATAATATCGGCATCGGTGGAAAACCCTAAGATTCTTAAAATTTGGGTAGCCGGAAAATTCCTTCTTTTATCAATGTATGCCAGGACAGTTTCGGTAAGGTCGTATTTAAATTCCAGCCACGCCCCGCGATAAGGTATAACGCGGCCGTAGAAAATTTTCTTACCGGTAGGATGATTTTCTTCTTCAAAAGAAACGCCCGGAGAACGGTGCAACTGGTTAATCACGCCTCTTTCGTCACCGTTAATAATAAAACTTCCGGTATCAGTCATCAGGGGTATATCCCCGAAATAAGCATCCTGCTCTTTAGTTTCCTTCGGTGTAATCAGGCGGAATTTTACCTTAAGGGGCGCAGCGAAACTCACCGAGCGCCTGATTGATTCCGCCATATCGTATTTGGGCTTGCCTAAGCTATAGCTGATAAACTCCAGCCTTACCGAGCGGTTCTGGTCTTCAACTGGAAAGATATCTTCAAAAACCTCCTGTAACCCCTGAGACTTACGCTCTTTGATAGGGATATCGATCTGCAGGAATTCTTTATAAGGCTCCAGCTGTACGTCTAAAAAATGCGGCAGCTCGTAAACCTCTTTAAATTTGGCAAAACTTTTGCGTTTAATCATAGTTGGTTTTATTTATTAATATGTTGCCACTCGCCCATTAACTGCTCAGCGGCTTATTTTAATTCTACGGTAGCACCTGCGGCTTCGAGCTTTTTCTTGATCTCTTCGGCCTCTTCCTTGGTAGCGCCTTCTTTCACTGGCTTGGGTGCGGAATCAACCAAGTCCTTAGCCTCTTTTAAGCCCAGGCTGGTAAAGGAACGGACTTCTTTAATCACCGCGATTTTATTAGTGCCAGTGCTAACCAGAACTACCGTGAAAGAAGTTTTTTCTTCCTGGACAGCGGCAGCTCCGGCAGCTCCTGCTCCGGCCATCGGCATTGCCATCATCGGCATATTGGCCTCTACGCCGAATTTCTCCTCTAGGGCCTTGACTAAATCCGAGAGTTCCAGGACCGTCATGCCCTCGACAGATTTGACGAATTCTTCAATTCTAGTGTTAGCCATTTTTCCCTCCTTAATTAATTACCTTTTTTCTGTCTGACCTGATCCAAACAATAAACGAATTTTCGTAAAACTCCGTTAAGTACTCCCACTATACTTGTAATAGGCGACTTCATGGTCATTACTGCCATGATCCTGAGGATCTCCTTAGAAGGTAATTTTGAAATCGCCTCGATATCTTTATTGTCAAGGAACCTATCCTCCAGGAACCCGCTTTCGAGCTTAAGTTTCTCGTGCTCCTTGGCAAAATTAAACAGCGCCTTAGAGACGCCTACCGGCTCTTCTTTGGCGAAGACAAAACCGCAAGGCCCTTCCACGGACTTTATAAGCCCTTCCAAGCCGTGCCCCTTTAACGCCCTCCTGGCCACGCTGTTTTTTACCACGAAGAGATTGGCATTAAATCCGCCTAAGGACTGCCGTAGGCTAGTCATGTCGGGGCTGGATAGCCCGGAATACTTAATGATAAATACGCCGCTGGAATCTTTAAGGTAGCCCTTGATACGGGTCTCGGAAATTTCTTTTACTAGTAAACCTAACTTTTTCATTTTAAATAATAAGCCTTAAGCCCGGATTCATGGTTGAAGAAATAAAGAGGCTTTTGACAAACTTGCCTTTAACTGATGCCGGTTTGGCATCGCTAACCGCCTCAATCACGCGCGAGGCATTTTCGTAAATTTTATTTTCATCAAAAGAAATTTTACCCACAGCAAGATGCATCCCGCTCTGTTTGTCCACCCGGAATTCTACTTTACCCTTTTTGACGTCGCTGATAGCCTTAGCGATATCATTAGTAACAGTCCCGGTCTTGGGGCTGGGCATCAGGCCGCGCGGCCCGAGTATCTTGCCTAGTTTACTTAAATCTTTCATCATATCAGGCGTTGCGATAACGCAATCAAAATCTAAAAAGCCCGCGGAAACCTTTTCGATTAAATCTAAGGCGCCTACATATTCAGCGTTAGCTTCTTTGGCAATTTTTTCATGCTCGCCTCTGCAAAAAACCGCAACCCTGACCTTTTTACCGGTACCATGAGGAAGCACGACTGTCCCGCGCACCATTTGGTCGGATTTTTTGGAATCTACGCTAACGCTAAAGTGCAACTCAACGGAAGCGTCAAATTTAGGAGGCGCCATCTTCTTTAATACCGAAATCGCATCTTTTAGTTCATAGGACTTTTTTTTATCGAGGTCCTTGGAAGATTCTTTATATCTTTTACTGGGAACTTTCATGATTATATTTTTATCCTTAGTCTACCACGTTAATACCCATGCTTCTGGCAGTACCGGCGATAGTTTTAACCGCTTCCTTAAGATCTGAGGTATTTAAATCCTTGGCCTTCTGCTTGGCTATTTCTTCTACCTGCTTGTGTGTAATCGTACCGATTACCTCTTTACCGGCTATTCCTGAGGCCTTGGCAAGGTTCGCCGCGCGCTTGATCAGAATCGAGGAAGGCGGACTCTTAATAATAAAAGTAAAAGTTCTGTCTTCATATACTGAAATAACTGCCGGCAATATCAGGCCTTCCCTGCCCTTGGTCTGTTCATTAAACTGTTTGCAGAATTGCATGATATTGACTCCATGCTGGCCGAGCGCCGGGCCTACCGGAGGAGCCGGATTTGCCTGTCCTGCGGGAACGTGTAACTTAATCTGGGCTACAACTTTCTTTGCCATATGCTAGATTTTCTCCACTTGCCAGTATTCTAATTCTACCGGCGTGGAACGGCCAAAAATAGAAACGCTCACCTTTAGCTTTCCCCTCTCAGGATGTACCTCGTCAATGGTGCCGTTAAAATTTATAAAAGGCCCTTCAGTAACCCGTACCTGGTCATTCTTTTCGAATATTATCTTAGGGCTAGGCTTGGCTACGGTATCTTGAGTCCTTTTCAAAATATTATCTACGTCGTTCGGGGGTAAAGGGGTGGGTTTTCTGCCGGCGCCGATAAATCCTGTAACGCCCGGCGTGGTCTTGATAAAAAGAAAGGTCTGTTCGTTGAATTCCATCTCTACGATTAAGTATCCGGGGAAAAACTTTCTTTGCGAGATTGTCTTTTTACCGCCGCGGATTTCGGATACCTGTTCTTTGGGTATGACGATCTTACTGATAAGCTCCTGCATCCCTTCGGCATTAATCTTATGTTCCAGGAGCGTCTTTACTTTATCCTCAGAGCCAGTCTGAGTGTGCACTACGTACCAGTTCTTCATCGGAATATTACCGTCAGCATTTTGGAAAGGAAGAGATCCACCACTCCGATAAAGGCGGTCATCAGGAAGGTAATGACAATCACCACGAAAGTTGAGCCTAAGAGCTCCTGGCGGGTTGACCATGATACCTTTTTTAGTTCCTCCCTAACCTGGATTAAAAAATTTAGCGGTTTGTTAAATATACTCATATCTTTTGTTCGTTCGGGGAACTTTTCTCCGCACTCTTGCTCGACTCGCGATATACAGGAGCGGCAGGAGTCGAACCTGCAGTTACGGTTTTGGAGACCGTTGGTTTGCCATTAACCGACGCTCCTATTAACCTAAACTTTGCTACTTAAGCTCCTTATGCGGGGTATGCTTATGGCAAAACTTGCAGTATTTGTTAATCTGCAATTTATCCTGGTGCTTTTTCTTGTTTTTAGTAGTGGTATAATTTCTATTTTTACAAATCGTACACTCTAAAGTGATTATCTCTCGCATCTTATTTAAGCATTTCTAGTAAGCTGGAGACGGGAATTGAACCCGTGACCCCGTCCTTACCAAGGACGTGCTCTACCAACTGAGCTACTCCAGCGATATCTTAATCGCTGGTTATGCTAGCTCCTTAAAAAATCAAAAAATCCCCACCCTAAGAATTCTGAAGAATCCTTAGTTCCTAGAGAAACTATTTTCCTTAATAGGAGTGGTTCCAGAAGCTATACTTGGTCTGTAGACGAAGCCTAAAGTATATATTGCAAAGCCGGGTTTGTCAAGGTTTTTTTTAGGAATTTAAGAGGCGGGCAAAGTCTTCTAGGCTCAAGGCTTCCGGACGGATATTAGTATCTATATGGTAGTGCTGAAAAAATAGTTCTAACCTTGTATTACTGATCAGGCCTTTTAAGCTATTTCTTAAAGTCTTTCTTCTCTGGCCAAAGGCGCATCTGATAAGCTTAAATAAAGCCTCTTCGTCTGTTACCTCTACCGGGGGCCGCTTGAGCACCTCTAGCCTCACCAGGCAGGAATCTACTTTAGGTACCGGCCAGAAAGAACTCTTTTTAATGTTAAAAAGAATCCGGGGTTGGCAATAATATTGCACAAAACAGCTGAAGGACCCGTAATCCTTGGAGCCGGGTAAAGCCGCTATCCTTTGGCCAAATTCTTTCTGTACTGTTATTAAGATCGCGCTGATTTTCTTACGGTATTTTAAAAGATATTCTACTATGGGGCTGCTCAAGTAATACGGAATGTTTCCGATAACTTTAATCTTAGCCTGACCGGGTATATGCTTATCAAGGTCAAACCGCAGGATGTCCTGATGGATAACTTTAATTTTCTTATTACTGCCAAATTCTTCTTGCAGTTTAACGCAGAGCTCCCGGTCAATCTCAACAGCGTAAACTTTTTTTACCTTATCCGCCAAGAGGCGGGTCAGCTCCCCCCTTCCCGAACCGATCTCTAATACCGTATCGCCTGCCTCAAACCCAGAGGCAGCAATAATTTTACGCTGGATATTTTTATCGGCCAGAAAATTCTGCCCTAAGGATTTTTTAGGTTTCAAGATTTTTACTGCATTGTACTGCTAAACGTACCGCCTCAATCATGGAGTGCGGGTCAGCCAAGTTTTTCCCGGCAATATCAAAGGCAGTACCGTGTAAAGGAGAAGTGCGTACAAAGGGCAAGCCCAGCGTCATATTTACGCCGCTAGAAGCATCAGATAGTTTTAAAGGAATGAGTGCTTGGTCATGATACATCGCAATTACCGCGTCGTATTCTTTCTTATAGGCCCTGGCGATGGCAACATCGCTGGAGAGCGGACCTTCCAGGTGCCCTATCGAAGATTTTAATTTCTGCACCACCGGCTTAATTATACTGTTTTCCTCTTTGCCAATCACCCCGTTATCCGAGGCGTGAGGATTAAGCCCGCAGACGGCAATCCGCGGATGCCGGAAAGCGAATAATTTTTTTAAGGCTTCGTGGGTCGAAGAGATAACCTTTGTTAATTCTTTTTTATTCAATGCCCTAGCGACGTCATTTAAAGGCAGGTGCCGCGTCACTAGGCTAAATTTAAAATAGCGGTTTAAAAGCATCATTACGGCACCGGAAGCGCGGGTGCGCCAGGCCAAAAATTCCGTTTGTCCGTTAAATTTGAATCCTGCTTTATAAATAGCCTCTTTAGAAACTGGTGCAGTAACCAGGCAGTCTATTTCGCCGGCGCCCATTAATCTTAAGGCCTCCTCCAGATATTCCAGGCTGGCCCGGCCGTATTCTGCTTTTAATTTACCGAAACTGAAATTACCGCGCGCTACATTTTTTAAATCCCTGAAGCTTATGTTTTTGCTTTTCTTAAATCTGCCCAGCCGCGCCAGAACTGCGCTATCGCCGATAACAGTTACCAGGGCAATTTCCGCCGCAAATGGCAGGGTTTTTAAGGTAACCTCCGGCCCGATCCCGGAAGGATCCCCCATCGTTATGGCTACCCGTATTTTTGATTTTATCATTTATTGCGATTCCTTGAAAAACTCAATATAAGATTGTTTTTTCAACTCTTCGATCCATGCCGCTAACCCCTGCTGCATCTTTCTATCCAAAAGAATATTATAGATTTTATCCTGCGCATCCAAAAGATTTTCCTGCTTGGGCGGAACAATATTGTCGAGCTTAAAAATGTAATACTTATTGTTAATCTTAGCCGGATGGGAAACTTCGCCCGGTTTTAATTTAAAAACAATCTCTTCTACTTCTTTTTTTAACTGGCTTCCGGCATAGGCATTAAGCTTATTTACTGCTGCGCCGTAACGCTCGGCTGCCTTGGCAGGATCCTCGTTATTGCGCAAAGCGCCAAAAATCCGCATTGCCTGTTCTTCGCTCTCCACGGTAATCGCCTGAAACTGCCTCTCTTCGGGTGTAACAAGGTTTTCTTTATTTTTCTGGTAAAATTCCGTAACCTCTCCGGGGTTAATAGCAATTTTACTTTTAATTTTTATCTCGATAATAGAGTACATTAAAAGCTGCTCCCGGATCCTGGTCTCAATATCTAGTTGTGATAATCCTTGTTGCTTCAAAGCGGCCTGGAATTCCGTATCTGAAGGATAAGCCTTTTTAACCTGCCCAACCCTGGCCTTTACCTTATCGTTATTGATTTTAATGCCGCTCTTCTTGGCCTCTTGCATGATCAGGCGGTCTTCAATAAGCCTTTCCATCAAATCAGCTCTCAAGGATACAATTTTTTTATCTAATTCTTCGCCGCGGTAGGTTGAGCCTAACTGCATGCGCATAAAATTAATAAAACCGTCGAGGTCCTTTTGGGTAATAATGTCTTTATTGACCACGGCAATAATTTTGTCTTCCAGGGCCAATGAATCCCGACACAACCCAAAAACCAAGCACCCCGATAGCAGAAACAGCAAACTAATTTTTTTCATTTTTAAGCGCCTTTCTAAAGCTGGTAATAGATTCTCTTAATAACCGGCAGTACAGATCGAAGCCTACCGCCACAATAAAGCCGTGTTGTTCTATGCCTAAGAGGTTGCCCGCCCCGCGGATCTCTAAATCCTCCATGGCAATTTTAAACCCCGAACCCAGCGCCGAATGTTCCTGGATGGCATTCAGTCTTTTTTGAGCGTCGCTATTAAGCGTTTCGCTTGGCGGTACAGCCAGATAAGCGTAAGCCGGACGGTCAAACCTCCCTACCCTTCCCCGCAGCTGATGTAAATCCGATAAGCCAAAGGTCTGGGCGTTATTAATAATAATAGTATTAACATTGGGGATGTCAATACCGGATTCAATGATCATGGTTGAAACCAGGACATCGACATCGCCTTTTAAAAAATCCGCCATTACTTTTTCCAATAGCCGCGGCGGCATCTGTCCGTGCGCTACCCTAAACCTGATATTAGCGGGCAAGGTAGAGGCAATCCTGTCTTTTAGATCCTCGATATCATAAATACGGTTGTGCACCAGGTAGACCTGGCCTTTACGGTTTATTTCCTTAAGGATCGTCTGGCGGATTAAGTCCAGGTCATATTCTATCACAATAGTTTTTACCGGCAACCTATTTTGCGGAGGGGTGTTGATAGTTGAAAGGTCCTTAACTCCCATCAGGCTCATATAAAGGGTGCGCGGGATAGGAGTGGCAGTTAAAGTTAACACATCCAGGCTCAAGCGCATTCTTTTAAGCCTCTCTTTAGCCTTGACCCCAAAGCGCTGTTCTTCATCAATAATCAAGAGCCCTAAATCCTTAAAGATAATATCTTCTGACAGCAGGCGGTGTGTGCCCACTACAATATCTACTTTGCCCTGCATAATGCCCTCAATAATTTTATCCTGCTCGGCAACAGTCTTAAAACGCGAAAGCATTTCGATATTAATAGGAAAATCTTTGAGGCGCAGGCTGAAATTCTGGTAATGCTGCCCCGCCAGGATAGTAGTAGGCACCAGGAAAGCCACCTGTTTATTATCCATGGTAGCCTTAAAGGCCGCGCGCATTGCTACCTCGGTCTTACCATAGCCGACATCCCCGCAAAGCAGCCGGTCCATCGGTTTAGCAAGCTCCATATCGCGCTTAACCTCTAAGGTAGTTTTAATCTGATCGGGGGTCTCTTTATAAGGAAAGGTCGCCTCAAACTGCTGTTGCCAGTCTTTATCTTTGGCATAAGCAAAACCCGCGATGCTCATGCGCATCGCTTCCAGCGACAAGAGTTCCCAGGCTAGCTTTTGTATTCCTTTCCTGGTTCTTTCCTTGGTACGTTTCCACTCTTTACTGCCTAAGCGGTAAAGTTTAGGCCCCCTGGCCTTAAAGGCAATATATTTCTGAATCAAGTGCATCTCTTCCACCGGCACATATAATTTCTCTTGCCGGTCGTACTCAATTACCAGGTGGTCGCGGGCCTTATCCTTAATCTTAATTTTTTCTAACCCCAAGAACCTTCCGATACCGTGCTCGGTATGCACGACGTAATCTCCGGCATCGAGATCCAAAAAATTCTCTAGAGGAAAATCCTCGCTAAAAACCTGGGTTTTAGTGCTGCGGGCGCTTTTAACCGGCAGAATAATTGCCATCTTGTGCCCCCATAAAGGAGCACCGCTTCCAGGATCAAAGCTTTTGATGGATTTAACAGTATCTAAGTCTAATTCAATGCGCAGGGGTAATTCGAAGGTAAAAGGAAAAATATCAACGAGGTTGCCGCGGCGGGAAAAATCCCCCTCCTCTAAAACTTTTTCCTGGCGCCGGTAATCCAGGCCGGTTAACACCGTATGCAGATTATCCAAAGCGATAACCTGGCCGGTATAGAGTTTGAGGGATTTAAACATGAACTGCTTGTTTGGCCCTTAAGACTTTTTACGGCGCTCTAAAGCAATCACCAGAGGCGAGGCGATATAGACGGTAGAGTAAACACCGGAAATAAAACCTACCAATAAGGTAAAGGCAAAGTTGCCTAAGACCTCACCGCCGTAAAAAAGAATGGCAATTACTACCAGAAGCGTTACGCTGGAAGTTAAAATCGTACGGGCCAGGGTCTGATTTACGCTCAAGTTAATCAGTTCCGCAAGGCTCATGCGGCGCTGCATCCTGGCATTTTCCCGCACCCGGTCATAAATAACAATAGTGTCGTTAATGGAATAACCGGCAATGGTCAAAAACGCCGTAACGCTTAAGAGGTCAATCGGCTTTCCGGTTATCGCCAGAACGCCCAGGGTTATTAATACGTCATGGATTAAGGCGATTACGCCGGCAGCAGCAAAATTAAAATGTTTAAAGCGAAAACCCACATAAATCAGGATGCCGATTAAAGACCAGATAATGGCACTGCTGGCTTTGGCTTTAAGGTTCTTTCCGGCAGTAGGGCCAACCTTCTCTACCTTAAGCATCTGGATATCGTCCTGCGGGAATTTTTCTTTTAATTTGGCGCTGATGATATCGCCTTGAACTATCCCGGTTTTAATCAATACGATGCGGGGATTCTCCTTAAACTGCTGGATAGAGGCGTCTCCCAGATTCAATTCGTTCATCGCCTGGCGCACCGTATCAATTGACGGAGCGGTCTTAAAACTGTACTCCTGCAGCTGCCCGCCGGAAAAATCAATCCCGTAGGCGTTCTTACCTTTTTCAAAGAACACTATCAGGCCCACCGTGATGATCACAATAGAAATAGCGTAAAATATTTTTCTCTTGCCGATAAAATCCAGATGGGTTTCCTTAAAGAATTTCAGCATCGGCAGGGATTTTAATAGCCCTAAGTATAAAAGTACTTCAAAAATGGTGCGGGTCACTACGATAGCGGTAAACATGCTGGCGATTAAACCGATAGTCAAGGTAACGGCAAAGCCTTTAATCGGGCCGGTGCCGAACCAATACAAGAGGAACGCCGCAATCAGGGTGGTAAAGTTAGAGTCAAAAATAGCACTAAAGGCCCGGCTGTAACCATTGGTAATGGCGTTACGCAGGGTTTTTCCAGCGCTTAACTCCTCGCGGATCCTTTCATTAACCAGGACATTGGCATCGACCGCCATACCCAGTGACAGTACGATACCAGCAATACCCGGCAGGGTCAGGGTTGCCGCAACCCCGAACAAATGCGGCAACATACCTAAACCACCTAGAATCATCAAAAGGTTCAGTGATAAGGCAAAATCAGCGACTACGCCGGCCAAAAGGTAATAAAAGGCCATAAAAACTAAAACCAGGATGCATCCGATCACACTGGATAGTATGCCTTTATTGATAGAATCCTGGCCCAGCGAAGGGCCGACCGTCCGCTCTTCCTCTAATACTACCGGCGCAGGCAGGGCGCCGCGGCGCAGGATTAAGGAAAGGGCTTGAGCCTGCTCCTGGGTAAATCTTCCGGTAATATTGGCTTTGCCGGAAGGGATCTCCTCGCGGATTAGAGGGGCAGACTGCACCTTGCCGTCCAAAAGAATCGCCAGCCTCTTACCTATATTATTACGGGTGATTTCGGCGAACTTCTTGGCCCCTTCTGAATTGAACTCCAGGTCCACCCGCGGCTGGCTGTATTCCCCGAAATCAATGGTGGCGCTTTTTAAGGCCTCTCCGGTCAAAACGCTCTTTTTATCCAACAACAACGGCTCGCTGGTCTCCTGCGATTTTTTCAGCTCGTAGCCCTCGGTAACATTGCCTTTTAAGGCATCTTCGAACTTCTGCCGGTCATCTGAAACAATCTTAAACTCCAGAAATCCCACCGTGGTAATAACATCCAAAACACCCTGGCGGTCAGTGACGCCCGGCAGCTGCACTACCAACTCATCTAACCCCTGTTTCTGGATAACCGGCTCGCGCACTCCCATCCTGTCAATGGCGTCGCGGATATTCTCTTTGGCGCGCTCTACCGCATCAACTTTAGCGTCATCAGAAAGTCCGCTGGTATCAACCTTAAACAAAAGGTGCATCCCGCCTTTTAAGTCCAAGCCGAGGTTAATTCTCTTATTCAAAGGGAAAGCGAAAAAGGAAAATAACCCGATTACCGCCACGACCAGAAATATCCTATAGATGAGTTTTCTCTCCATGTCTTTATGCCTTTGTTATTTCTGCCTCAATGGCCTTTTTAATATAGGCCACGCAGCTTTTTTCAATTTCAATCTTAACGTTATCGTCAACCCGCAAAATCAGGGTCTTATCTTTGATATTCACCACGGTGCCGTGGATGCCACTTGAGGTAACAATCTCGTCGTTTTTCTTAACGCCCTCCAGCATCCGGCGATGCTCTTTCTCTTTGGCCTTTTGCGGCCGGATCAGCAGAAAATAAAAAATAATAAAGATAAATAGTAACGGTAGAAGCTGAACAATGGGGTTGACTGTTTGAGCCTGTGGCATTTTAATCCTCCCTTTAAAGAGACTCTGCTTTTTTAATTAAATTTTTGATAGTCTGGGAAGGTTGAGCGCCCTTACTGACCCAGTAATCAAAGCGTTCTTTCTTGACCTTAATGGTTCCGGTAACCGGGCTGTAAAAACCTAACTCCTCGATATACCTGCTGTCCCGGGCGCGGCGCTCATCAAAAACCGAGATACGGAAATGCGGTTTTTTCTTGGGCCTCTTGCCGATTCTTCTTAACCTGATACGAACTGCCATTTTATCCTCCCTTTGGTTTAAGCTGCCAGGGCCTCTATTAAAGCCTTAGCCTTGTTGACGGTTTCATAATATTCTTTCTTGGGAACCGAATCTGCGACAATCCCGGCGCCGGCCTGGATATAAGCCGTGTCTTTATTAGAGACAATCGTCCTTAAAGTAATACAGGTATCCATATTTCCGGAAAAACTAAAATACGCCACACACCCGGCGTAAGGCCCGCGCCGGATATTCTCCAGCTCGTCGATAATTTCCATCGCGCGGATCTTGGGGCTGCCGCTTACCGTGCCGGCAGGAAAACAGGCGCGTAGCACGTCATAAATATCATAACGCCGGTCCAGTATCCCCTTAATATTGCTAACCAGGTGCATCACGTGAGAATACCTCTCAACGCTCATTAATTCATCCACTTCCACCTTACCGGCCCGGACTACCCTCCCTAAGTCATTACGGCCTAAATCCACCAGCATAATATGCTCTGCCCTTTCCTTAGCATCGCCTAAAAGTTCTTGTTCCAGCTTTTTGTCTTCTTCCTCATTTTTTCCGCGCGGCCGGGTTCCGGCAATCGGCCGGGTTTCAATCTTGCCGTCTTCAGAGCGCACTAAAATTTCCGGAGAAGAACCGACCAGTGCCATATCTTTTAATTTTAAAAAGAACATGTAAGGCGAAGGGTTAATGCTCCTTAAGCTGCGATAGATTTCAAAGGCCGGCTTTTTAACCTTAAATTTAAAACGCTGCGATAAAACCACCTGAATAATATCGCCTCTTTTGATATATTCCTTAGCCCGGGAAACCATGCGGCAGAAATCCGGCCTGCTTAAATTTGATGCCATCCGCAATCTGCCGGTGCTACCCTTAGGGTCCACCCTCTCTGTTATCCTTAAACGTAACTGCTTATGGATAACCTCAATTCTCCTGATAGCCTGGCGGTAAAGCCCGATCCTTTGCTGCCGGGTGAATTTTTTATCCCCGGGTAACATCACATTATAAATAATTTTAATGGTATGGTTAACGTGGTCAAAAGCGAGTATGGTATCGGTAAGCATAAAAACCGCGTCGGGCAGTTTTAAGTCATCCTTATTTTTATCCGGCAGTTCTTCAAAGAAACGCACCATATCATAACCGATATAACCTACCAGCCCGCCAAAAAAACGCGGCAGGCCTTTTACCACTACCGGCTTAAAATCCCGCATGATCTTTTTTACTTCCTCTAAGGGGTTACCCTTAGCCTGGAATCTGCGTATCCTGCCTTTGTGCGTATCGATAATCTCGATATTGCTACCCTTACTTTTAAATACCAGCGACGGCC